>PPYE01680643.1_pt1 | contig 25163 bp, 26 predicted proteins | sample 1559881 | NCBI WGS metagenome assembly PPYE01 (sample SAMN08240022, study PRJNA423297) | Human gut metagenome, whole genome shotgun sequencing project. | reverse complement strand
ATGGATTTGCGAAACCTTGCCATAACCGGCGGAACGCTTCCAGAAAATCTTACATTTCTTGGATTAGATTACTCTCAGAATGATTTTTATGTAGATAGTGATGGTAAGAAAGCCAATTACCCGCACTATCACAGAAAATCGGAAGAGAAACTTGGTAAGATTCAGGCGCGTTTGGCAAAGAAGCAAAAGGGCAGCAATAATTACAAAAAACTACAGGCTAAGATTCAGAAGCTACACGCTAAGATTAAGAATCAGCGCAATGACTTTCTGCAACAGGAAAGCACCAGGCTTGTAAGAAAATATGATGTGATTGCTGTTGAAGACATTGACCTTCGGGCAATGGGTGGAGCATTAAAGCTTGGTAAGAACCTGCATGATAATGGTTTTGGAATGTTCAGAACTATGCTTGCCTATAAACTCGAGCAAAAAGGTTCATGCCTTGTTAAAGTTGACCGATGGTTTGCTTCTACTAAAACATGCAGTCATTGCGGACATGTTCAGAAAGTCAGTCTTGATGAACGTACATATGTTTGTGAAGAATGCGGGTTCACTATCGACAGAGACTGGAATGCTGCAATCAACATCAGAGAAGAAGGAAAACGTGTTTTCTTAAACTATTTCAAAACATTAATTGAAGAAAAACAGACCGCGGCCTGATTACCTATATATCGAACCCAACCGGTGGAACACCGGGGCTTGCCTGTGCAACATTGACAGGAAAAAAGATGGTCTTTGACCAGAAGCCCACACTTCAGCGTGAGCAAGTGGCGGGTAGTTCACGAATATGTAACCGGTAAAAAAAGTGCTGGCAGAGTGAAAGTGTTGACATTTTAGAGATTATGACATATAATATAAGCATAGAAAAAGCGGTGCGTCTCCACCAATTTAAGCGAGAACTGAAAAAAGCGGTGCGTCTCTACCAGTTGAAAAACAAAACGAGAACCTAAAAAAGCGGTGCGTCTCCACCAGTTGAAAACAAAGCGAGAACCTAAAAAAGCAAAGAGATGACGTAGTGTCATCTCTTTTTACATATAGAGGAAAAAATGGATATATACAACATAAAGGATACATATATAGAATTTATAAGGACTTATGACAATCGGGTTGCAGATAATAAAAATGAATCACGCCCATATATTGGCATCATATTACTGATTGGCAATATTAAATATTACGCCCCTTTCACTTCGCCAAAGCCTAAACATAGAAGAATGCATAACGATAAAGATTTTCGTAAAATTGATGGTGGACGGCTTGGAGCAATCAATTTCAATAACATGATTCCAGTTCCTGATGAGGCAATTATTCCATTATGCATCAGAAACGAGCAAAATCCACAATATAGAAGACTTTTACAGAACCAATACAATGCGATACTATCAGATTGGGAGTCAATACAGAATACTGCCGAAACATTACACTCATTGCTCTTTATGCCTGAGACTGAACTGTCACGAAGAGACAGAAGTATTAAAGCCCGTTGTTGTAATCTTCCATTGCTAGAGTCTGTTTATAATAACTGGCAGCCTTAACGCATAAATTTAACCGCATGATGTAACTTTCATGCGGTTTTTCTGCATACTGATATTGCAGCCGGACGATGCGGCCTTGTACAGAAAAACGAGCGAAGCGAGTTTTTCGTAGGGTGCAGGGCGATTGCCCTGCCGGGGTGCGGGTTGCTGCGTGCCAGTGACAACTCGCCGGACTCTTCCGGACTCGTTGCCAAATGTACATTGGCACGCGTTTAGCAACGGTTCACAGCATCCGTGGATGCTGGTTTTGAACCGACCGAAGCGGAGCGAAGACGGAGCGGAAGCGGAGACCAGCGCCCCGCATAATCTCCGCATACCATACAGCCCGCAACATCTTCCCGGCAGAAGGAGACCTTGATGAACAATATATTATCAGAAAAAGAATACCAAAAATATATACTAAAAAAACTTGCTGCCAGTGGCTACGAAGTCCAGCCGGCAGACCACTACAACAGGCTTTTTGCCGTCAGCCGCCCGGAATTAATGCGGTTCCTGGAAACCACACAGCCGGATGAGATGGAAAGCCTTAAAAAAATATATAAAGAAAAGACAGAAGAGGTGATAGTGTCGGCTATCAATGCGGAAGAGACAAAGAAACGCGGCAGCAGACTTGACGTCCTGAAACACGGCGTGGAGATTGCCAATGTACCGCTGAAACTGATGTATGCAAAGCCGGCTACAACGTATAATAAAGAACTCAATAAGCTGTATCACGAAAATATTTTCTCCGTGTCAGAAGAAGTGTGGGCATCAGACGAAGAAAGGATTGACCTGGTCGTGTTCCTGAATGGCCTGGCGATTATGGCGTTTGAACTAAAATGCAACGCAGCCGGCCAAAACTACGAGAACGCGATTCTGCAGTATAGAACAGAGCGAAACCCGAAGACAAGGCTCTTTAGATTCAAAGCCGGAGTCCTGGTGTCTTTCGCGATGGACTTGGAAGAAGTGTATATGACAACCAAGCTTGACGGCGAGGCTACATTCTTCCTGCCGTTTAATATGGGAAAGGGTGAGGGTATTAATACCGGTGCCGGAAACCCTGTCTTAAAAGACGAATACAGCGTCCACTATATGTGGGATAACATCCTTCAAAAAGATTCCGTGCTTGAAATCATCAGTAAATTCATGTTTATTGAAGTAAAAGAGAAAAAAGAAGACGAAAAAAGAGCAGCAAAAGAAGGCAGAATGCCGAGAAAAAAGATTTCTGAAACGATTATCTTCCCGAGATTCCATCAGCTGGACGTCATCCGGAAGGTGCTTGATGATGTGATGGTAAACAGAAGCAGCCAGAACTACCTGCTGCAGCATTCTGCCGGTTCCGGAAAGACAAATGAGATTGCATGGCTGTCGTACCGCTTGGCATCACTGCATGATGCTGAAAATAAGATTATCTTTGACAGTATCATCATCTGTACTGACAGGGTAGTAGTAGACCGCCAGCTGCAGCAGGCTGTGCTTTCATTAGAGCATAAATCCGGGTTCATCCGCGTTATGGATGAAAAATGCACATCTGCAGACCTTGGCCGGGCGCTGGAAGGTAATACGAAGATTGTTGTGACAACTATCCAGAAGTTCCCGTATATTGTGGGTAATGTAAAGGCGCTGAGAGATAAACATTTTGCTGTTATTATTGACGAAGCACATTCATCAACTGCCGGTAAAAACATGAAGGCCGTGACCGATGTTTTGAGGGAAGGCGAAGAGGTAGATGCTGAAGACATCCTGGCAAAAGAAGTAAGCAAAAACGGCAAGCCGGAAAACGTGTCAGTGTTTGCATTTACCGCTACGCCGAAACCGACAACTCTTAAACTGTTTGGAAGAACCAATACAAAGGGCAGAAATGAGGCATTCCACCTGTATTCCATGAAGCAGGCGATAGAAGAAGGTTTCATCCTGAATGTCCTGGAAAATTACACAACATATGACACATACTTCCAGTTGAACAAAGAGATTAAAGAAGACCCGGAATATCAGACCAATAAGGCAAAACGCCAGATTGCAAGGTTTATTGACCTGCATGAGACTAATATCATGCAGCGTGTGGAAATTATAATTGAACATTTCCGTACAACTGTAATGACTGAACTGGATGGACAGGCGAAAGCAATGGTCATCACCGCATCACGAGAAGCGGCAGTCAAATACAGACAGGGCTTTGAAGACTATGTGAAGAGAAAAGGCTATACAGACATTCACGCCCTGGTTGCATTCTCCGGAAAGGTAAAACTGGAAGACAAAGAGTATACAGAACCGGGAATGAACGGCTTTGCAGAAAAGAAACTGCCGGCTGAGTTTGACTCTGACAACTACAACGTACTTATCGTTGCTGATAAATATCAGACAGGCTTTGACCAGAAGAAGCTCTGTGCCATGTACATCTTAAAGAAACTGCATGATGTATCAACCATCCAGACGCTGTCACGCCTTAACCGTATCTGCCCGCCGTATGACAAACATACTTTCATTCTTGACTTTGTAAACAACTATGACGACATCATCAAGGACTTTTCCAAGTTCTACACTGTCACAGAGTTATCCAACTCAATAACTCCGTCTGCAATGTATGATATTGAGGCAAAACTGGACGGTTATTATGTGATTGACCCGGATGACGTGGACAAATTTAATGACTTACTGTATTCCGGTGATATATCTGCAAAAGCAAAGAAAAATATGACATACCTGCTGCAGAAGACCAAAAAAGCAATTGAAAGCCATCCGACAGAAGAACGCAATGAAATCATCCTGACAGTTAAACACTTTGTAAGGTTCTACGAATTCCTGATTCAGGCTTCTTGTTTTGAGGACAAAGAGCTTCATAAGAAATATAATTTCTTAAACTATCTGAAGTCATATTTAAAGATGGGCGGCTCCGGCGGCGGCTTCAACCTGGCCGGCAAGATAAAGGCTTCCGGTTTTGTACAGAAGAAAAAAGAAGAACATAAAACAGACACTATAAAATCGGACCCGGTCGTAAAGCTGCCGACCGCAGAGCAGATTGCCCTGACGCCGCAAAAGACCGAAAACTCTCTCAAATCATCGCTGAAATCAACAGCAAAACGGGCAAGTCGTACGACAATGACGTTGCAGTGAAGGCGATGCTGCAGATTAAAGATATCATGATGAAGTCAGAAGAACTAAAAGCAAGCGCCAAAAATAATACGGAAAAAGACTTTGAATTTGCTTATTTTGACAACATTGACGATGCTTTGATTGAGGGGCTGAACCAAAACCAGGATTTCTTCTCTCTGCTACTTGGAAATGATGAGATTAAGAAAGAAGTGCTTGGCATCTTTGCGGAGGAAATTTACAGGGGGCTGAGAGCGGGAGAGTAGAAAAGACTGCCTGCAGCAGATGCTTGCGTAATGGCGAAAGATTTGGATTGGAGATGGGAGAAGAAAACAAAAAAACAAGCGATAACAGCAAGCGATAAAAACAAGCGAAGAAAATAAGCGATAAAAAAGAAAGGAAAAATAATGCCATGAAAAAATTTAATGTATCTCACAACACTTACAAAAACTTTAAAGAGATTGAAAAATTGCCGGAAATCGGTGATAACTATGACGGCCGAAAGGTAATTGAAATTAATAAAATCGGGATGGACTGCGAACAGCCGTTTGACGATAATTTTAATTACGATTTGTATGAGATTGTATGTGAGGATGAGGATGTGAATACCGTGGAGTGGTATGTGTGCGTAAGAAGGGAAAGCTAAAAAAAGAAGTAAAAGAAACGTTAAACAGAAGCATGCCAAAAAATCAAGATTATTGATATATCTGATATGATATTATCTGTTATTGTATACATAAAACTTTTATGGTAAACCTTGCGATGTAAATGTATAAAATATATTGCTGCCCGCGAATACAAGAGCGTGAGACTATGTCTCACGCTCTTGTTGCGTTGTTGTGTGCTTTTTAACTACCCTGACATTTCTTTTTCCTGTATTTCCCCTGCTCTGGTCTATCTGCTCCTCCCGTTTCGGTCTTAATGCTTCTTCAGCTTCACGGAATGCTTCTTCAATATCAGGCTCAATTATTCTTCCTGGCATTTTTTTTCTTCCTGTTTTTATGATTTTTTTTGTGATGTTTTTTTTCTCACTTTTCTTATATATCTAATATGCCGGATTTTCCTAACCATTTTTTGTTAAAAACATATTTTTAAAAAAATATTTTGCATATTAGATATACAGGCGCAAAGCTGAGTTTTTAATATCAGGAGGATAGACCAATATACAATATGGTTGACGTAGCAGACAGTTGAAAATGAAACTAAAAAACAAAGCTATATTTATAGGCGCATTGATGCTGTTTACGGGAATACAGGTATTTTCTGGTATCCGACCTGTTGATGCAGCTGAGACGCAATCTGCGGGCGTTTATGTGTTTAAGGACGCAAAGAAAGACGGCACCGTTACATTTACTAAAAAATGGAAAGACAACAAAGATAACGACGAAAGACAGATTCCTGATATAGAAATCAGCACTGCAAAACCGGAAGGAATGATTGTTAAATATAAAGTAACATTTCACGGTAACGGACTGGCTTTTGATGACGGAACGACAGAAAACGAAATGACGTATACAGAAAACGGGCAGATTCTTGATGGACAGTATAAAATGCCAAGTGGAACAAACGTATGCTGGTATACAGATACTTCATACAACAATAGAGTAGTAGTGGCTAATGATGGAACGCTGAATACTGAAATAACAAGAAACATTGATTTATATGCAAAAGAAGCGACATTTGTACTGCAAAACGGAGACGATTTTAATTCATTGATTCCGGATGACGCAAGGACTGTTTATTTTACAGATGAGATAATGCCAGAAACAGCAAGCCTGATTGATGTTGACAATGACGGTGATTGCGGCGTTGTGGCATGGATGGATGGAACTGTTATGAAAGTTTCGTCGCAAATCAGTGATGTCAGCGTGATTGCAAATCAAAATTGCAAAAGCATGTTCAATAAAAAAGCAAATCTTTCAGAAATATATTTTGATAATATAGACACATCAAATACGACAAATATACAGTCAATGTTTTATGGGTGCAGTGGATTACAAAAATTGGATTTAGCGTCCTTTAATACATCAAAAGTAATTTATATGAACAGCACTTTTGCAAATTGTAATCAATTAAAACAAGTAAATGTAAAGAGTTTTGATACATCAAGCGTGACTAATATGAACAGTATGTTTTCCGGATGCGAAAACCTTGAGAGTATTGACGTATCAAGCTTTGATACGAAAAACGTTAAGAATATTGGATATATGTTTGTGTCATGTAAAAAACTTGCAAATATAGACTTGTCCAGTTTTAACACAAGCAATGTAATCAATATGGATAATATATTCCAGAGATGTAGCGGACTTAAATCTGTAAATATTGAAGGATGGGATACCTCAAAAACTACATCCATGCAATGTATGTTCTCTGAATGTGGTAGCTTAACAGAAGTGGACTTATCTCATTTTAACACATCTAATGTCGTAAATATGCGAAGGATGTTCCATAGATGTGGAAAACTTGTAAGTATTAATGTAAGTAATTTTGATACCGCCAAAGTAACAAACATGGAAGCTATGTTCTATAGCTGCAGCAATTTGCTCCAATTAGATATCAGCCATTTTAACACCAGTAAAGTAACAAATATGAGCATGATGTTCTTATCATGTTCAAAACTAACTACACTTAGCGTGAAGAACTTTAATACAGCATTGGTTACAGATATGTCTCATATGTTCTCATCCTGCCAGATGTTGACAGATTTGGACACTTCGTCATTTGATACGTCAAGAGTCAAGAATATGCAGCAGATGTTCTATGATTGCAATAAACTTGTTAATTTGAATATGTCTTCATTTGATACGTCAAATGTAACAAATATGAACAAAATGTGGTATAACTGCAGAAGCCTGACACGATTGGATTTATCAAACTTTGATACTTCAAAGGTAACCGGAATGGATTATAGTTTTTATGCCTGTCATGGTATGAATACGTTAATCCTTGGAGAAAAATTTGCTTTTGTTGGAAGTACATATTCAATTCCATTGAGCAGCTGGAAAAACTCAAGTGGAGAAACATTTGATTCTGATGGAACAATAAGCAATATTCCAAGTAATATAGCTGATGTTTATTCAAAAATGTAAGAAGATGGCCTTAATGCTAAGGCCGTCTTTTTTGTTCTGCGTTGTGGTCGGCATATTATAAAAAATTAAAAAAATACTCAAAAAAGAAAGGAATATATAAATATATAAATATGAATGAAGCTCAAAAAATATGTGTAGCAAAAAGGGAATTTGCCGATGCACTATATAGCAGTAATGTTTTCCCGATGTGGAAGAGAAACAACTATGGAACAACTACACGCGTCAGAGTCAGCCTAAACAAAAATAGTAAGCAGATATGCGTTCGCGCGTCTGATATTTTTCTCGTTTTCGGTGAACAAAACATCAAGCCGGCAGATGCATATCGGTTTAGTCGTGTAATGATGAAACCGGTTTCTGAAAAACTGGAGGTAACTAAGATTTCAGGCACCAAATATTCAGTCGAATATATCGCTGAATATGTAGTACCGTTTGTATCCATGTCGGCTTCTGATATGTCTGCTGCCGCATATTCTCTTGCTTAATCTCCGCGCTTTGCCCGGAGATTTTTTTTGGGTAAAAAAATAAAAAAATTTGTAAAAAACATTACAAAAAATAAAAAATCCTGCATATTATATAGGTAAGAGATAAAGCCTGCGGAGCAGGAGTGGTAACAGCCGTCCTGCACCAGCGTATGCTAGCGTATCGCTGGGAATATGGGCGTTACCGAAACGCGGATGCTTAAGTTCTCTTCGTGCTTTGCAGCGAGAAATTTCCGGCAAGGTTGGTGGTGAGGCTGGAAGCCGGCATAGCCGCCGCAGGTAATGGCGGATTGCACACTGGGCTTCGTGTAACCGGGGCTGCAAAAAAAATATTTTATTTTTTTCAAAAAAACGTTACACTTTTTAAAAAATTAAGCATACTATATATGTAAGCGTTGATGGAGGCTGATTCTGGTTTCCTGGCGCTGGCGAAAATTTCGGCTTTCAGCAGACCTGGCATTCGTGCCGGTTTAAGGCGGTTACTTCAAATGTTATTGGTTACTGTTTCTTATGCAAATCTACCGCCGCGGCTCCTCGAAATTTTTTAAAAAAATTCGTAAAAAATGTTACACTTTTTATTTTTTTAAGCATATTATATATGCAAGCGAAAGAGCGAACGAACCGCGCCGGTAGGATTGGCGAAAGCGGGGATTGTAGTCTCTGGATACTTGCATATGTGACGGGAATCTTTTTACGCTGGCGTCTGCCGGACGCCGCCCTTTGTGGAGGCACGGCAGGAGAAGTACAGACTTAAAGAAACCTGAAAAATTAAATCGTATTTCGGCATTTTTGTAAGCGTTACTTCATTCTTATATAACAAATAACTACAAAGAAAAAAACTCCCGAAATATGCTGCATATGCGGCAGAAATGGTGAGATATAATTTTACGCTTGCCGTAACTCGAAATACAAAAAAAGATAGCGGCGAATGAACTTGATTTATTGCTAGTTCTGGTTCGGTTACTCCATAATAGAAAACATAAAGCTGCCAGCAAACCTGAGCGGCCGGGCATACCGGCAAGTGCTTGTGCATGCAGGCAAAAACAATTACTTTACCGAATCGTATACTCGCGAAGATTTCTCTTCCTGTGCTGATGCAGGATACACACAAAACGAAAAACCTGAATTTCGGATATGGCATGCGTGTCATATAAGCGGTTGCATATTTGCGGCGAAAACTCCGATACTGAACAGTGGAATTGAATTTAAAGCTGCATAGCATAAACAACAGGTGGGGTTGACTATGCCCTCCTCATGCTGGAAACAGTATGAAAAGCGTCCGATAATACGACAATCCTTCGGGATTGCCTGGACGTAAAGTGAAGATGCTCTGACAGAGAGCTTCATCCCAAAGCCCTTGCGGTGTACGGATGCTGATAGAATGCCATCATCGGAACCCCCGCGGGCTTGCCCCGGAGAGTAGTCAGTTCTTTGATGAATCAAATACTGAACAAATTGTTTTTTACCGCTTAGCCTACTTGAAATTCAAATTTTTGCGGCTTAACCGGGAAACGGGAATTTCCCCACCGGTAATTTGGTTACTCCGAAAGTAGAAGAAAATGGCGATGGCAGTTCTGGAAACAGGATAGCTGTGCAATGCCGCTGGTATGTTATACATGCGGCAAATTATAAATTAGCTTATTGAAGATGTCGCGCCTCGCATGATATACGGCAGGCAACAATGCATCTTCAAATAGCAACAAATTTTACCAAATTAATCACTCGCAAAAACAAAAAAAATAACAAAAAAATAGCGGCAAAATTGCTTGGTTACTACTTATAAAAGAAATTACATATTTATAATACTAATGCCTTGAGTAAGGCTTAACAACTGCAAAGACAGCAAAAAATATGGTTCGGTGTAGCCGCCTGATGCACCTTAAAATATACAGGCGGAAACAAAGACCATACCGGATATACCGGCATGGCACGATGCATTTTGAAATTTATACGGTAGCGGTCTTCATTGGCCGCAAAAGAATTTAGCGTGCGAAGGCACCTCCTCCGATTTGAAAAATTAAATTCTTAACTAATTTGTGCACCAAGCAGGTCACTCGCTAAAATTATGAAACGGCATGCCAATTCACAACTGGCATGCCGTTTCTTGTAATATACAAAAAATGAGGTGATAAATATATGCGTTATGAAATTAAGGGTGAGACCCTTCCGGTTGTGATTTGTTATCTTGACGCCGGAGAAAAAATAATAACTGAAAATGGTGGTATGTCATGGATGTCTCCAAATATGGAGATGAAAACTTCGTCTAACGGAGGAATCGGTAAGATGTTCGGCAGGATGTTTTCAGGCGAGAGGATGTTCCAGAATATTTATACTGCTAAGGGCGAAGAGGGTATGATTGCTTTTGCGTCATGCTTCCCTGGTTCCATTAAAGCTTTTGATGTATCAAAAGGGGATATGGTTCTGCAGAAAAAAGCGTTCCTGGCGAGCGAAGCAGGAGTTGAGCTGTCTGTGTTCTTTAATAAGAGAGTTGGCTCCGGCTTATTTGGCGGTGAAGGTTTTATCATGCAGAGATTATCAGGCAAGGGTATTGCTTTTGCTGAATTTGATGGACATGTGATTGAGTATGACCTGGAAGCCGGCCAACAGCTGGTTGTAGATACAGGACATCTTGCGGCTATGAGTGCTTCCTGTAAAATGGAGATTAGAAGTGTGCCAGGAGTTAAGAACATGTTGTTCGGTGGCGAAGGTTTTTTTAATACAGTTATCCATGGCCCCGGTAAAGTATGGCTTCAGACTATGCCAATCTGTAATATGGCCGGTGCGTTAATTCCGTATCTGCCGACATCTGGAGGAAACTGATAAAGTCTGATAACTAGCAAGAAATACTAACTGCAAACAAAAAACCGTCAGCGTAAGTGCTAGCGGTTTTTGTAGTTTAGCAGATTCCTGAGGCTTCGGCGTTTGTGCCATTACGGATAATCGTCTGTTCGTGTACATCTTTAGCAGCAATTAAAATCTCTGACTCTGAACGCCTGGAAAAGTATGCCAAAATATCATCTTTATTAACAATGCCTTTGATAACGTATCCTTCTCCAAAACGATTGGCAAACCATTCGGCTTTATTAAAATCATATGTCCAAGACATTCCTTTTGGATTTCTTCCCCTTGATACACCACGGTATACCTCAAGTACATTCGGGAGAGATAAGTATGTTTCGTATTCGTCTGGGTTCATTAATGCTTTTTTATCAAGTCCTTTGAACCATTTTTCAGACAATGATACCGTCACATTCACATCTCCGTTCGGATTCTCCTCCTCAACCCAGGCCTCTGAAAGAGCTTTTGCGAAGTCATCAGCTGACCAGAAGCGTCGGCTGAACTTAAGAAAAGTCAGGTAATAAGAAGAACGGAATGTATACATCAGCAAAAGCGGTTCTTCTGTCTTGTCTATTTTCTGTTCGTACGCAGCACAGGCTTTCTCAAACGCCTCTTCTGAATCCTTAATGTTGATAATTTTTTCATTGTCAAACCAATATGGCGATTGAAATACTGGATGGCTCACGATAAAGTCAAACTCTGTCTCTGTCATTGGAAGATGAATCATCATTTTTGCTACACTCCTCAGCCCGTTAATATCTGTTGTTTTTCTCATGTTAAAATACCCCTTTCTTGTTTTATGTATACACATAATATGCCGAATTTTGTATGTATCTAAATGTCGAAAAAGAACGGTATTTTACGACTGGTTTTTGTGGAGATTAAGGCATGCGTGGTGTATGATATATGTACACACAAAAACACATAATAGGAGGTTACACATGAACACAAACACAGTATATGAAATAGTAATAGGGGCAATTGCAGAAGATGGGGTCTCAGAGGAATATGCAAAAATCCAGAATGAATTCTCAGAAGGCTCAGAATGCGACAAGTTGTACGAAGAAGTGTATGAAGCAAAGCAGCGTATCAGTCAAAAATTACATAAAGCCGGAGAAGAAGACGCTGATGTAGAATTGATAATCAACCATATGTTCGACATCTGTCGTATAGTTAGTACCAAAATGTTTGAGTATGGCGCGATAACTGCGTAAAAATGTATACATATAGGCAGCCTGACAAAGCAGGCTGCCTTATTTTTCGCCATTTTTTATTCGTTTTGAGTTTTTTTCATGTCTTAATTTTGGCGCCCGGTTGGTAATCTTGCTTACCATATGCAGACTTTATTTTGAATGTTTCCTCAAGAAGAAAAAGAATACGAAAAAAGATTCTGTAAAAAGTAAAAATTATACTTAATATATCTGTTTTTGATTTTCTGCTTTTGTTTTTCTTTTTTTTTACTTTTTTGTAATGTTTATTTTTATTGACGTTTTTGGCGATTTTGTTTAATTTATTTGACGCTATGCTTTTTGACGACTTGACTATTAGACGGTGTGTAACTGTGGCTTTTGATGATTATTTTTTTTTGCTTTTTTTTAATTTTCTGTGGTTCTTGGTGTTGGGTTTCTTTTTTTTATTTTTTTTGTGTAGTCGTTGGTGGGGCAGTAGTGGAGTATCGATGATTATTGAATATTGCTGTTTTTTTGGTACTTATGGTAAATCTGACAGTGCTAGACCGGGAGGTTTTTGGACATAGTTGTCTACCGCTGGTAAAGCGACTTTATTCTATGTTTACATATAGATTTGCATTTTTGCTTTGACTACGCTTTTCTTGTTTTTTTAATTCGTATTTCTTTTCTGTCCGCTATTCGTACTGGCTGCAATTGCCGTAAAAGATGTTGTTTGGCTGAACTTTTACCTGTTAAAGTCATATGTCGATGCATCTTCACTGATAAACATTTTGCTCCTTAAAGTTCCCTCCACGTTTTGATTCCGTCTGCCATCTACATTCCATGATATTTCTGATGTTCTGCCGGCAAAAATGTAATGATTTGCCTGTATTGATAGCGTTGATGTGTATATATAGTGTGTACACTTTTTCGTGTAAACATATAGGTATATATAGTGTATGCACCTTTTGTCTATATACCCTGCCTGCTGCGGCTAACAAGCGTATGCATTTTATCATATATGGTTTTGTATGCATATAAGTATGTACATTTTTTTGTGATATTGTGTTTTTGTGTGTATGTAAGTATATGCATGTTTTTGCGTAAGTGTTAACAAATCCCTGATACTTTACGTGTACACTTTTTATAAAAATTTTGTGTATATATAGCATATACTAAATACGTTAAACGAGGCCAAACAAAAACTGGATATAGTGGGTGTGCCAGTATGGTCTGGGAAAGCATGTTGCTTTTTTTGCGTAAAGATGCAAAAAGACACAAAAAAAGGAAGCCGAAGGCTTCCTTATGACGTTTGGACATATCGTTTGGACACAACCAGCTCTTTGTAGCTGGTTTTTTTATTTTGGAGAAGTACTAGTAAACTAGCACTCCTCCTTAAATCCGCCGGCTCCGATGACCTGCCCTGCATCATTTCTGATGAGGGCTCCAGGTGCCAGAACGTCATCACGTTCTGGCACCTGGCTCAGCACCATACCGGATACAATGTATATTGTATCCGGCTGTGGGTCTGGCAGGTTCTGGACCTCACCGTATTCGGTCTTATAGACCGGGATGCGGCCAATCCAACGGGAAAGGACGTCTTTTTGCTCAAGGCGAGCAATGATGCCTTCCGGCTGAACGTCAATCTGACGTCCGTCAGCAGTTACAAAATTAACTGCATGCGGTGTCAGGTTGATAAGGTTAACGAGTGCTCCATTTTCAGAATACTTTGTCATATTAGTATTCTCCTTTCTTCTTAAAAAAATATAATTAAGTTATCAATTATAAAATGCCAAAAAATAATCACAATAAAAAACGGTAAAAATATCCTCCATAAAAAAAATAAGGCACAATTCCGGTAATGCCTCAAGCTGCGCTCGCGTATACCGGACGCGGCGGACAGGATTCCAGGCTATATACAATAATTGTCTTCTGCATCCTTTTTGCCTGTTTTTCTGTGCTGCTGCCGCATGCGAATACTTTTATTCCTTTCTTTTCTCGGCATATTAAGTGAGATTAAAAAAAAGAAAGGAAGTAAAAATAATGAGAAAAAAATTAATCGCAGTAATGACAGCAGGAGCAATGATGGCTATGGCTGGGGCACCGGTTCAGGCAGCAGAAGGAGAAAAAGATATTGTTGTTGCCCAGGCCGATGGAAATGTTAGCCAGGATTCAGTGGACAGAGCAAATGAACTGCTTAATGCGATGCCGGAAAAGGTGCTGGAAGGTTTTTGTGATAATGGGTGGAAATTCTATGTTACAGACAAAAACCTGGCAAATACATTTTATGCTGGCATCTACAATTCGGTCAAAGGCGTTACAGATTTTGATAACCATGAGATTTTTATAGAGCAGCGTGATACCGCAGTAGATACGGCAGTTGTCCATGAATTTGGCCATTACCTTGATTGCATCAACGGATACCAAAGCAAGACAGCAGAATTTGCGGATATATTCAGCAGCGAAAGCAATTCTTTCGTTCAAACTTTTAATGTTGATTTTCATTATGATGTCGGAGAGTTTTTTGCTGATGGAGTTTATCGGTATTATGACGGGGAACAGAAGACACTGACTCAGACGTGCCCGAGACTGGCTGCGTTTATTGAAAATATTGTATCAGAATCTTGATTCAGAAGAAGCTTTCGCGCATAAGCGCGATGGCTTTTTTGTTCTCCTCCAATATCCCGCATATTACAAATGTAAAAAATATTAACAAAAAAATACCAACAAAGAAAGGAGCCAAAAATTATGGCAAATAATTTTCCAAATTCAAAGACTGTAGAAAGGCTGCGGAAAAGATATCCGGAGGGATGCAGGGTCAAACTGATTCAGATGGATGATATCCAGGCGCCGCCGGCGGGGACATGCGGAACTGTAAGCTATGTTGACGACATTGGCAGCATACATGTCAACTGGGATACCGGAAGTACACTGGCTGTTGTATATGGCGTTGATTCATGCATGAAAATAAGAGAGGATTAAAAGATGTTAGACGAAAAAGAAGAAAAACGACAGAAAAGAAACGTTAAATTCAGTGTAATGCTGATGATTTGTGCGGTGATTATTGCATATGAGTATAATCTGCACGGTTATGCGTTTGCTCTGTCGTTTGTAATTGGCCTCAGCATCATGTGGACGCCGGTTGTGTTGTTCTGGATTGCATATTACGTGAGAGCAGAAAGAATTATCAGAAAGAATCTGGATGAAGCGGAATATATGATATACAAACTGATGCGGAAAGACCCGAATCATGTGTATCTTATTAACTATCCTGACCAGAAGAAGCTGAAAGAGGCAAAAATGGATATTAAAAAAATTTTTGAAAGACATCGCTGGATGCGTAGACTGGATGTGAAAATGGAGTGGTAAGATTTAAGCAGGCATATTGTTGCCTGCTTTTTTTGCCCGCATGGCAGCAGCCCTATGTTGCCGTATACTTCCACAAATACAGTATATCAGGCTTTTCTGCAATACACAATGGAAAAAGACTTCCCACAAAAGATTTTTTCGAATGTAAAAATTCAGCATATTAACTCTGAAGACAAATAATGAGGAGGAATCTAAAAATGATTTATTACACTTCAGATTTACATTTTGGCCAGAAATCACTGCTTGCAACTGGGAAATGGAAGGAGCGTCCTTTTGAAACTCTTGAAGAGATGCATGCAGCACAGATTAAGAGATGGAACGATAAGGTTACAAATGGTGATGATGTCTATATTGCAGGAGATGTAGGTGCAAGAGGATATCACAATATGTTCCCGGAATTACTGGCACAGTTAAAAGGCAGAAAGCACCTGGTTCTCGGAAATCATGATGACGTAAGCGATTTGAGGGTGCGTCAGCAGTTTGTTGAGATTGTAAACTATAAGGAACTTACAGACTTCAGCAAAGGAGAAAAAGGTAAAGGAAATGAAGCCCGCAAGGTTGTTGTCTCACATTATCCGATTATGATGTGGAATGGACAGCATAAAGGGACAATCCTGATTTATGGTCATCTGCATAATACTGTAGATGAGAAGCTCTTTCAGCAGTACCTGAAAGAGTACAATGAGACAAGGCCGCCGAAGGTATCACGAGGCGAGACAGAATGTCGTGCATTTAGTGTCTGCCAGTGCTTATGGGATTATGAACCCGTATCTTTGGATGAAATTCTGGCAAGAAACAATAAAGATATTGTAATAAGGTAAGCGAGAGCAGAGAGCAGGCAGTGATGCCTGCTTTTTTGTTTGCTTCTCGGCTTTGCATATTATATATGACTGTTAAATTTTTTATTATGAAAGGGGATTATTGTTTATGGATAACAATAAGAAAAACGGAAACTGGTTAAAAGAACTTTTTGAAGAGCTTAAACTATCACTTGTAATATCTTACTTGGAGCTCTTCGTCACATGTGCTGATGCGAAGGAATATGTCCAGAAAAATAAGGACAACTTGACTCCGGCAGCGCTGAACAAACGCGAGATGAAGAAAGTAAAAGCCGCTCCGTGGCTTAACTTATTCGGCTCGTTGTTTTTCCTGCTGATGGTCGGGTCGGTCGTCGCAAGTTTTGTGTTACATATGACACTTTCGCCGCTCATGTTTGTGGCGGCTGATGTGTTGTTTGTGATACTGGTTGTGATGCTTCCGGTGTCAGCAAAGAGAAAGGAGGTTTGTAAGAATCCTGATGACTACGAAGATATGCTGTACATTTCCCTGACTGCGTTGGGGCTTGCACTGGCTGTCGTCTTCTGTGCAGTCGTCGGATAGTCGTAAGACAGGAGCAGTCCTGTCTTTTTCTTTTGCGAAATTTCGGCATATTGTAAGCAAAACAAAAAAGAAAGGTGGAAAAATAATGACAAAAAAATTAATCCTGGAAACATTAGATGATGTTAAGTGGCTGGCTCGCATGCTATGGATACAGCTGCAGATGCTGGCGTGTGACTTGAGGCTGTTCCAGCTTAAAGAACAAAGGTTCTTTTTAAACCGCAAGATAGATGTGGAGTATGCAAAGTTTGCCGGGAATACTGCGGAGGTTTTCAGGCTGCAGCTGTTCCGGTTAATGATGATGCTGTTTAAGGTGGCAAATTTTGTCTTCGTGGCAATCTGGGTGTCGCTGTTTTTATGCAGGATTACAGGGTATGATATTTACCCGATGCACGGCGAGCTGCTGGAATGTACATATAAGGCTTTTGTCTTTCTCGTACTTTCCATTCCGGCGATACTGACAACCCCGGAATGCAAGTCACTGGTAAAAAAGAACGGGCTTTGGCTTACGTCTGCGGTATATATTTTTGCATATACAGCGGAGTTGTTCTTAATACTGGCATTTTTGATGTAAACGGCAAAGCAGGCGAAAGCCTGCTTTTTTTGTTTGCTGTTGGTTCAGACATATTAATGTTGCTAATTTAAAACATTTTTATTAATGCCGATTTGCTCGGCAAGAAAGAGAGGGACTTATGATGCCTAAAATGAGGCGCCGATTGGCGCGTAAAGCAGCAATGGAGAAGGTTGTGGTGGTAGCTTCTTGGCTGCCGCCGGTTATCGTTTCCGGATGTGCGTATTACGCCATCGGGAAGTGGGTTTTGACCGCCATTAAAAGCGGTCTGGCTGTCAGAATTCTCCTGACAGTCGCCAAGGTTTATGCAGCCCTTTGGGGCTGCGCTGCACTTATCCTTGTGATAAGTGTAGTATCAGGACTCGCTCTTGACCCGTTAAACCGGGTTTGGCGAGAGCTTGAAGACCGCCGAAACCGCTGACCAGGTATTAGCAGGTTGCATTTTGCAGCCTGCTTTTTTTGTGTGCTGAAATTCAGCATATTAAACCTGAAACGTAAAAAGAAATTTAAAAAGAAAGGAATTAAAAAAATGAATAATGAATACGAACACATGGAAGAAAAAACTCAGGAGGGCGTATGCTTTCAATGGGATGAATCTCACGAAGACATTGTTGATATGAATGTGGAAGCCGGAATCAAAATTGTTGAATTTCCTTCAAATATCAGGATACCAAAAACGGAAAAGGCATTTCCTGATGTTGAAGAGCTGGTAATCGCAAAAAATGCCAAGAATATTCTTATACCGAATACTCTTTTTCCGAATGTTAAGAAGGTTACTTCTCACAGTTTCCATTTTGTGTCTGGAAAATATCTTGTTAAGAAATATCGTGGGATGTATGCAAAACTACTGAATGTGTTTTGCACGTCTAATGACATTAATTTGAAATGTGATTCCGGTTATGAAAGAGTGTCATTTATTGCTAATTATGCATTCGCTGGAAGTAAAAGCACTGTACTGTTAGGAACCGATTCTATTTCATCATGTGACGAATTTGCATTTAAGGGCTCTACTTTTGAAAATCAGCCTTTTATAAATGGGGTTAAGGAAGTCGGAGGGATTGTTTTTGATATAGATTATGATGCTGACGAAGTAATCCTCCCTGATGATGAAAAAACATTGCGGGCGTATGCGAATAACATAGACTTATCAAAAGTTAAGAAACTTGTTGTTCATAAAGCTTACAGCCTGAATTATTTCATGACATCAAAGGTACCGCCTGTGATTGTTGTTGATTCAAACAATGTTTATATGGATGATATGGTAAAAATAGCGCATAGTTCAAGAGGGGATTCCGTGGTGAAAGATATACAGCTTACAGATAAAGTAAAACGTTTCGTTATGCATGACGGAATTGTTTACACTTCTGATATGAAAACTCTTGTTGCCGGGCTTCCATTTAAGAAGGAAGTTGTCATTCCGGAAGGCGTTATGGAAATCTACGCGAATGCGTTCTATCGCTGTAATATTGAATCTGTAACAATGCCGGATTCGCTTGAGGTCATTGATACATGTGCGTTTCAGGAATGCAAAAATCTGAGTACAGTCAAGTTTGGCAATGGGCTTACAAGAATTTGTGAGAGAGCTTTCTCTTATTGTAAAAATCTGAAAGAAATTGTTCTTCCGGATAGATTAGAGAGGATGGATTCATATGCATTTTCTTATGCCGGACTTGAATCAGTAACTTTTGGTAGTGGATTGAATAGCTTGTCAAACGGCGTTTTTGCGAATACTCCGATGCAGAAAGTTCATATTCCTAATACCGTAACACGTATTGCACACGTTGTCTTTGGTGAAGATATTAAATCCATCATTGCGGATAATTATATTCAGGACATTGAATCCGTAGCATCTTGTATAAATCGGCGTAACGCAGATGATTTCGTCATTATTTCATGTGATGGAAAAAAGGCATATATTCCTAAAAATGTCAAGCCGTCAATGTTCGATACCCTAAAATCAAGAGCAAGCTTTTTCTGGTCTGATGAAGGAGAGGAAACATGTGGCTTCTGGGATTGCTCTTATTCTGCAAAAGGCCGTGAAGATGAAGCTTTGGCTGAATATCTGGAATTTGGATTCATAGACGCAAAAGAATACTTAAAAAAGAATTCAAAAAGGATTATCACGAGACTTGTTGAGGAAGGTGATGAAGACAAAATCGTTCAGTTCTTAAACCTTGGATTTGTTTCAAAACCTACATTGAAGTCATTGATTCCGAAGACAGAAGAAAAGGAACTTGCAATTGTGTCATCGTATATTTTAAAACAAATTGGAGACAAAAAAACGTCTAACAGGTTTGCTTTGTAAATTGTTGATTTGCTGGAAGGCTGGCGCGAAGCGCCAGCCTTCTTTTTCGCGTAAATGGATTTTTCGGCATACTAAATAAAAAGAAAAGAAAGGAGTAAAAAAAATGCTTGTAAAAGAATTAGTTTGTAATCGCGATTTCGATATGGATTGTAGTTTCGAGGTGTACGATTGCACAAAAAGAGGCACCGATTGGAACAATGGAGGGATTAAAGTCTTTTCAACTGTAGACGATGGAGAGGTAGAACCTCCGGACGATGTTCTGAAGATGAATGTTTTGTATCTGACCATTTGTCAGGATGGAAATATGATGGTAATAGAAGCAGGGAGGAGCTGATATGTATGAAAAATACCGTATTAATCGTGTCTGATTACATATTACGGTACGCAAAAGAAAAAGGAAAAGGCCTGTCTGTAATGCAGCTGATGGACTATCTGTATTTTGTGCAGGCGCAGGTTCTTGTTGTTAAGAACCGCCCTGCTTTTCCTGAAGTATTAATTGCGAAAGACTGGGGGATTTTTGTCCAGGATGTATGGAATAAATACAGCTGGTACGGAAATGCCTTTATCCCGGTGTCGGATAAGCCTAAAAATAGCATTCCGAATGCCGACCTGATAGAAGAGGTGGTGGATACTTTGGCTGGAAAAAGCCATAATGCAATATTTGCTATCATACGGCAGCAGACGCCTTACAAACACGGTTTGCAGAATATTTTGGATTGCGAAATTCAGAATAAAGAATTGAAAGACTTTTTCGCGGTAGCGTAATATAGCGAAGTTAAGCCAGAAGATATTTTTCTTCTGGTTTTTTTTGTTTGTTTCTATGCTTTGCTTGCTGCGTCGGAGCTTTAATTAACATAATGTTATTATTGTAAACTAATTTCATAATTTCGTATGTGATATTTTTCAGCATCTTATATATATACAAAATTAACGAAAAGGAGAATAAATACATGATGCATAATATTGGACCATTTCATGTTAAGGACAACGCATTAACAAAACACGGAAGGATAGTTGGAGAACCTGCAATGCTGATAATGAGAACGGAGGACTTTTGTGTTCCGGTAAAAATCGGCAGCAAAGAGTATATTTCTGTATCGTATCAGCGTTTCATCAGAACTCGCAAAGACCAGGCACATCAGGTGCATTTTCTGGTGTTTGATACAACAAAACTTTCTATTGATGCGGTTTGTACAGTTTTTAATGCCGCAATGAACAGTGCTGGTGAGGGCATCCTTGAGATGCTGCTCGATGAAAATGCTGCCGGTTTAATGCAGTATGTAGAGGTTTTACAGAAAGCCGGGTATTGATAATCTGCTCGGTGCCTTGTCCTGCTGGCAATTTGCCGGCAAAGCTGGACTTGTTGCCAGACTTCATTAAAAGCGCCTGAAAGGCGCTTTTTTGTACTCTGCAGATTACAAAAATTCTGCATAATATGATAAGATAACTTAAAGTTGGAGGAAATACAATGTTAAAAAAAATATACGAAGTATTTACAAAAGAATACAAAAAAGAAACCGAATACAGAGAATTCATGTCAAAAATGATTTATCAGTTCAAGCTGACTGACGATGGCGAAAATATCGAAGATAAGGTTGCCCGTTTGCAGAAGAAAGGATTCTAGTCAGACAGTGTATTCGTCTTATTTTCATAAACACACAAAATCTGCATAATATGATAGACTATTATATTGTTTTCGTTAAGAAAGGAGATTTGTTATGGAAAAAATTGGAAATAACGATAAAAAAATAGAAACAAAGAAGCAGACACCATCAGTTAAAGTCAATAAACTGTACAGCATCTGCAGCGCTGCATATATGTTCGCCGCTATTGTGATAATGTTTGGTGCAGGCATTGGAGGCATTGAATTCCCATCCTGGGTAAAACAGGCTGCGTTGATGGTATTTATGGTTCTTGCGCTATGGATTCCAATGGCGATAAAGACAGAAAACCATAAACTCAGAACCTGGCTTTTAGAGCTTGGGTCTTTGACCATGGCATTTTTGTTGATGCTGTAAACAGAGGCAGACATTTGTCTGCTTCGTTTTTTATTGCTGATTGAAAAAATCATATTAATCTTGGTAAATACTATACCAGAAAAGAAAATAAACAAAAGGTAAGGCCAATTTGGTCTTATTTTTTTTGTAAAAAAATATAGGAGGTGTCCGAAATGGCATCAGTTGCAAAATTTAAATTAAATGAAGCTCCACGTCTTTTGACTCATTGCAGCAGAACACAGAAGACGCCGGGTAGTCATATACATCAGGAAAGAACCTGCCTCAATTTCAATATGGCAGCCGGAAGGCATGAGGGGGTTTCTGATTACGAATTTGTTAAAGATAAAATACATCAGGATGATGTGAGGATGCTAAAGAGGGATGACGTCAAGACTGTGTGCAGCTGGGCGGTTACAATGCCGAGAGAGCTGTGCCATGAAGTCGTTGATTCTGACGGAGAGACGTTTTACGTTCCAAATGATGATGAAGAATGCCGTGATTTTTTCAAATATTCATATGATTTCTTCAAAGAAAAACACGGTGAAGAAAATATAATTTCAGCATATGTACATATGGATGAGAACGTACCGCATATGCATTTTACATTTGTTCCGATAGTAAAAGATAAAAATGGCGGTTTAAAAGTATGTGCAAAAGAAGCGCTTGCTGACTGTTATGGAGCTAAATTCCAGATAGCACTTCAGGATTACGTGTCTGAGCGGATGGGTAAAGAGTTGAATATGGTCAAGAAAGATACTGTTGACTATGAAAGAAACGTAAAAGAATTAAAAAAGAAAACCTTAAACGAAAGATGCGCTTATTTGGCAAGGCAGATTTCAAGGTCTGAAGAAGAACTTGCGAGAAAGGAAAGAGTGCTGAAGACGCTTGAGAAATCAGAAAAAGCAAAAGAAAACATTGATAATATAAAGACCTCTACCTCAAACGGTTACACGATTATAAGTAACGCCGACTGGCTGCAGGTAAAGCCGTTGATTAAATCAATCGCTGCAATGAAAACAGAGCGTGCTGAGCTGATAAAAATGCTGAAAGAATTTGAAAATACCAACACCGCCAAGGAGAACCAAGACCTGCGCTCCCAGGCTGAACAGCTTGCGAAGGAAAACCAGGTGCTGGAAAAGGAGCTGGAAAAAGTGAAACAGTTTATGGAAGAGACAGAGGTTGGAAGCGGGCTGACCGTTATGGACTTGTACACGATGAACAGGGAAGCTGAAAAAGAAAAGATGAGACAGGATAACCGGGATTTTTCCGGATATTATGCTGACCGTGAATGAATAAAGAAAGCATATTAAAATTTTTCGGTGCGTTTTCTCCTTGCAAAAATTCAGCATATTGTAGGAAAATATAAAAAAGAAAGGAAGAGCATCATGAATACAAGAATATACGACATAATTGATACCGAAAACGGAGTTAAGTTTCATGTAAATCGTATGGAAGATAATCTACTTATTGACGATATTAACGTTAAGCCAGGAATCAAAACCGTGAAATTTGATTTTGGAGATATTCGTTTTATGGTTGCTATTGCTGGGGGAAAAAGTTTTCCAGATGTAGATACGCTCATTATTGGAAGTAAAATTGATAACATTTCAATTCCAAATGAATTATTCCCAAACATAAAAAGAGTAATATCTTACAGTAACAAATATAAAAATGGAAAATATCTTGTATCTGAGCATAATGAAGTTAAATTTTTACTTAATGCGTTTTGCCAAGACGAAAATACAACCATTGACTTGACTGGGATTAATGTTATAGAAAATAAAGCCTTTAATCATTGCAAAGCTAAAGAAATTATAAATGCTGATTCTGTAGACAATATCATTAGTGCCGCATTTGATAATTCATTTTTTTATAATAAAAAGGTTCCAAAAAATCAATGCGTAGTTATAGGGCATTATCTATTAAAGGCTGACGAAACAGCTTATAGATTAGAAATTCCAAGCAATGTTGAAACGGCATATGTAAACGTTCATCTAAACAAAGTTAAAGAAGTTGTTGTTCATAATTTAAAAATTTTGGAATGTATTCTCGATTTACCGCAAAAATTAATTATTGCAAAAGATACACCATTTTTCAGTAAAATTTCAAAATTGAAAATGAAAGGATTGAAATATATCGATGTTGAAGATGGAAACCCGTTCTATTCCAGTGAAAATGGAGTTTTGTTCACTAAAAATAAAAAATATCTCTTAAAATTTCCACCTGGAAGAACCGGTTTATATAAAATTCCTGAAGGAGTTAATACCATTGACGAAAATTCCTTTGCTTTCTCTAATATAGAAGAAGTAATAATGCCTTCAACTATGCGCAATTTAAAAACATTTGCTTTTTATAATTCCTATTTAAAAAGTGTTGACTTTGGTTCTGGGTTAGAAAGAATAGGTAATCCGCATCCAGAGAGCGGAGTATTTTCACAATGCGGAAATTTAAAAAGTATATCGCTTCCAAAACAAATAAAAAGTATTGGCGCGTATGCGTTTTGTGGAAGTGGACTTGAGTATGTGTCACTCAATGATGGATTAAAATCAATAGATACAGAGGCATTTTCTGGATGTCATATAAACGAAATTGTACTGCCAGCAACATTAGACGATTTTGGTTCTGGATGCTTATTTGGAATCAGTAAAGTTGTTATAGATAAACGTATGAGTCACACTTCAGGTTTATCGCAAGCCTTAACTACACAACATTATGACAATGGAGAAAAAGGAGTACAAATAGTTCAAGGTACTAAGTCAATATATATAAAACGTCCATCTTGGATTGGCAGTAGTCCATATTTTAAATCAATGGATACGATTAAAAAGTATGAAGAAAAGACCTTTCTTCAACTTGCAGCTATGCTTATCAATAATGAAAATTATGTAGAGCTCATCAAAATGTTAAATATTAATAATTATGATGAAGAACATCTGAGAGAAATTCTAAAACTTGCGCAGAGTGCTTTTGATACAACGGCAGCGGCGTATATTTTGGAAAAATTAAAAGAAATTGAAAAAAATATCAATTATGAAGTGTAAAAAAAGAAAGCCAGATTTATCTGGCTTTCTTTTTTTGTCGTTTCGTCAATTATCACAATGGTGCGTAAAACCGCGGCCAACCTAAATATGTACTGCTTAAATTTACATATTTAGTTGTCTGTCGGATGTAAGCGCCGGTTTTATTTTTTTAAAAAATCCGCAAAATTTTCATCTGTTTGATAAAATCTGGCATATTAAATATGTAGATAAAGATATGAAAGGAGGTATATGATATGCGTACATTTAAGATGATAATCAACCCTACAAAAAATAAGAAAGATGCTGCGTTCTGTCAGTACTTTAAGACAAATACCGCAGACTCCAAAT
>PPYE01293778.1_pt1 | contig 25177 bp, 29 predicted proteins | sample 1559881 | NCBI WGS metagenome assembly PPYE01 (sample SAMN08240022, study PRJNA423297) | Human gut metagenome, whole genome shotgun sequencing project. | reverse complement strand
ACTTGAACCCTCACAGGATTGCTCCCACTAGAACCTGAATCTAGCGCGTCTGCCATTCCGCCATCTCCGCTCGACAAAAGATATGATATCATAGGTTGATGGAAAATGCAAACATTTTTTTGATTTTTTTTGAAAAAGTTGTTGTTGTTCTTTCGGTGGAAGGAAAGTTAATTACAAATGTCTTTTAATGGGCTGATCGTAATACCTTCTTCTGCCATAGCTTTTCGGATTTTCTCAACGAAAAGAAGAGCTTTTTCGCCATCACCGTGAACGCATACGGAATCAGCCTGAATGGAAATATCTTTTCCGGTGATTGTTGTAACTTTCTGCTCTTTTACCATGCGGATCACGCGGGCAATTGCTTCGTTCTCGTCTTTGATGACTGCACCTTCTTTGCGGCGGTTCACAAGTGTTCCGTCTTCTTCATAAGCGCGGTCTGCAAATACTTCGCTAGCTGCTTTAAGCCCCAGATCTTTTGCTGCACGGATCATTTCACTTCCAGAGAGTCCCATTACGATGATTTCCGGATCATAGGACTTAATAGCTTCACAGATAGCTTTAGAAAGCTCATAATCTTTTGCAGCCATATTATAGAGGGCTCCATGTGGTTTTACGTGCTGCAGGCGCATATTATGAGCTTTGCACATACCTCCAAGAGCGCTGATCTGATACAGAGTATAAGCTTTTGCTTCTGCCGGAGAAACGGCCAGATTTCTACGTCCAAATCCCATCAGATCCGGAAATCCCGGGTGCGCACCAATCTGAATCCCGGCCTCCTTCGTTTGCTCGATCGCGGTCGTCATCACAACCGGATCAGATGCATGAAAACCACATGCAATATTCGCAGAAGAAATCAGTGGAATAATCTTGTCATCATTTCCAATCGTATAACGGCCAAAACTCTCACCTAAATCACTATTTAAATCAACTTTGTACATAATAACATAACCTGCCCTTCTTTTATAAAATTCAATAATTTATATAGAAAATCAGAAGGTTCTGTAGATATATATCTACCTTTCCACATACATGACTTCTACACAAATTATAAATATTCAAAACATTGACTAATTACATATATAATAACATAAAAATTGCATATGAGATATGTAAAACATGGATTTTCAACACGAAAAAAAGAGCAAGAAGCATAAGTCTCATCGGAATGTTTTGCATAACGGAGGCTGGGGTAATGCTTCTGCTCTTAGTGTTATTGTTTGAAAATTATTTCAGCAAGATAATTAATCAATTTTTAACAACCGCTCAATAAATCCAGTATCTGCATTTCCTTCACAGAATTCAGGATTTTTCATGATCCGGTACTGGAAGTCCAGATTTGTCTCAACGCCCAGAATCACCATCTCGTCCAACGCAGACCGCATTTTCTGGATTGCAGCATCTCTGTCCGGTGCATGAACGATAACTTTCGCGATCATGGAGTCATACTCGGAAGGAATGCGGTAGCCAGTGTAAAGACCGGTATCAACACGCACACCATTTCCAGAAGGAAGGTGCAAATGTTTTACCACACCAGGACTTGGCATAAAGTTTTTCTCCGGAATTTCAGCGTTGATACGGCACTCAATGGCATGTCCGCGTGGTGTGACATCTTCCTGAGTGAAGCTAAGCGGCTCGCCCATGGCAACACGGATCTGTTCAATAATCAGGTCTGTGCCTGTAACCATTTCTGTGACACCGTGCTCGACTTGAATACGGGTATTCATTTCCATGAAGTAGTAAGTTCCGCTTTGGTCAAGAATGAACTCGATCGTTCCGGCATTTGTGTAACCAACAGCTTTTGCGGCAAGAACGGCATCGTGGTTCATGGAAGCGCGGGTATTGGCTGTGATAGCCGGAGAAGGAGATTCTTCAATCAACTTCTGGTGGTTGCGCTGTACAGAACAGTCACGTTCGCCGAGAGCCACTACATTTCCATGAGTGTCAGCCATGATCTGGATCTCTACATGGCGTGGGTTTTCAATATATTTTTCAATGTACATGGTGTCATCGCCAAATGCGTTGGCAGACTCTCTTTGAGCCATGTTGAAATTGAATTCAAAATCATCTTTAGAGCGGGAGACACGCATGCCTTTTCCACCTCCGCCGGAGGAGGCTTTGATCATAACCGGATAACCGATTTCGTCTGCAAGCTTTTCGCCGGTCTCTACGTCATAGACTGGATCTTTCGTACCTGGAACGACCGGAACTCCGGCCTCCATCATTGTCTTTCTGGCGTGGGATTTATTTCCCATGCTGTCGATAACATCTGCACTTGGTCCGATAAATGCAATGCCGTGTTCTTCGCACAGACGTACAAAGTCTGAATTCTCAGAGAGGAAACCAAATCCAGGGTGGATCGCATCGGCTCCGATGTTCAGGGCAGCTGTGACAATTTGCTGCATATTCAGGTAATTGTTTCTGGCAGGGCCTTCACCGATACAGATACGCTGGTCGGCGAGCTGTACGTGAAGACTGTCTTTATCTTCTTTGGAATAGACTGCTACGCTGCGGATACCCATATTACGGCAGGCGCGGATAATACGAACAGCAATCTCTCCGCGGTTTGCAATCAATATTTTATGAAACATGGAACTCCTCCTTAGTCGTCAAGCTTCTTTACTTTAAAGAGTGGCTGACCATATTCAACTCTCTGTTCGTTGCTGACAAGAACGGCCTCGATCTCGCAGTCAAAATCACTTTCAATCTCATTCATCAGTTTCATAGCTTCCAGAATACATACAGTCTCGCCGGCTTTTACGCGGTCACCGACTTTTACGAAAGCTTTAGCTTCCGGTGAAGGTGCGGAGTAAAATGTTCCGACGATCGGGGAAGTAATGTATGTTTCTTCTTCCACTTCTCCAGAAGTCTCATCTGCAGTAGCAGCTTCCGGTGCAGCAGTTCCTGCAACCGGCATTCCCATACCTGGTGCAAATGGGACGGCAACGGTTTCGCCTGCGCGTTTACTCATTTTTATTTTAATATCGCCTTCCTGAATGGAAAATTCCTGCAGGGAAGACTCTTCGATAATCTTTACAAGCTTTTCAATTTTATCTAAATTCATGATGTCCTTCCTTTCTTTTTACTGGAATAATTTGCTGATTCGTTTTGCGACCAGACGGCAGTCCAGAACCTCTTTACAAGGCTGGTAGATCTGATGTCTGAATTCGTTCATTTCTTTTGCTTCAAGTGCAAGGAGTTCCTGAGCTTCTTCTACAGTAACTGCCTGGAACTTCACTTTATGATCTGTCTTTCTCTGAACCAGTTTTGGAATATCTACAGAGATGACCGTAGCAATCTTCGCATATCCGCCGGTAGTCTGTCTGTCTGCCAGCAGAATGATTGGTTTTCCATGGCTAGGTACCTGAACAGAACCGAATGCGATTCCATCAGAGATAATGTCTGTTGTTGACTTTGATGCAATAAATGGTCCTTCCAGACGGCAGCCCATGCGGTCGAACTCACTCGTTACAACATATTCGGAAGATAGAAATGTCTCTTTTCCTGCCGCGGTAAATGCATCGTCCTGTGGTCCCATAATCACGCGCAGTGTAATGTTGTCCTGATCAAACTCGTTGAGATCCAGGCTTCTAGACAGGAAATAAGGCAAGTATCTTCTTTTGGCACGGAAGCTGATATAGTCACCGTCTAAGAGGCGGCGTCCCTTAAATCCTCCAAGTCCACATTTGATGTTGGTAGAGCGGCTTCCCATAACGACCGGGATTTCCAGATAACTGGAAAATGCGATGTAGCCGCGGCTTCCGGTACGGCAGCCACGAAATGAGAGGATATCTCCACGGTGCATATAGAGCGCCGTATACATTTTCACAGGCTTTCCGTTGACCTGTGGCTGAAAATCACCTCCCGTGATAGCGATGATCGTCTCGGAAGTAAATTCCAGTGTTGGTCCAAGAAGAGTGAATTCGAGAACTGCTTCATTTTCCGGATTATCCAGAAGAAGATTGGCAATTTTGAAGGAGCGGCGGTCCATAACACCAGATACGCCGAACCCCTGGCTCTGATAGCCCGGGCGCCCACTGTCCTGTACAGTTGTAAGCATTCCGCCTTTTAAAATGCGAATTCCCATATTACACTCCTTTCTGGCGAATCACACACTCGTAAGTTCCCTGATTCACCTGTTCTTTAATCTCAAGAAAATCTTTTTCTGTGACCGGTACAAAATGAATATAATCACCGGCTTCGAAAAGGATTGGAATCTCGCGGTTCGGATCATAAGTCTTTACCGGAGTCAGCCCCAGAAGCTGCCAGCCTCCAGGGGAGTCGAGCGGATAGATTCCCGTCTGGGAACCGCCGATGCCGACGCTTCCTGCCGGAATCTTAATACGCGGATTTGCAAGTCTTGGTGTGTGGATCCGTTTGTCCAGTCCTCCAAGATAAGAAAATCCAGGAAGGAATCCGAGCATGTAGATCAGATAGTTTTCACTGCTGTGGATATCAATTACTTCCTGAGTAGAAAGATTGGCATGCATTGCGATATTTTCCAGGTCAGGTCCATATTCGCCACCGTAGCAGACCGGAATATCAAAGATCCGTGACGGAGCAGTTTCCTGGCTGACCTCAAGTTTTAACAGCTTTTCCAGACGCTCTTTTAATGCGCCGTAATTTACAACTCTTGGATCGTAGTTGATCAGAAGACTTGTAAATGCAGGAATCATATCTTTGACTCCTTCAACATGCTGGGCCTTCATCAGATGGACGAAGGCCGTAATTTTTGCATTGATCTCCGGGGAGATCTCCTGTCCGAATTCAATCAGGACAGAAGAGTCACCGGCTGTGTGGATTTTAATTTCTTCCATAAAAAACATCTCCTTATCCGAACAGTGCGCTCAGCTTTCCAAGGGAAGTGATTCCAAGGTATGCAGAGATTACAACTACAATAATTCCAAGGATCAGAAGCACGATCGGGTGTTTGTAGTTCTCGCCCATGATAGACTTCTTCTGAGATGCGATCAGACATACTCCCAATGTAATAGGAAGGATCAGTCCGTTGAGGGCACCTGCTAATACGAGCAGAGTTGCAGGCTGTCCGATGAGAGCCATAACAACGGTACTAAGAGCGATAAATCCAACGATGAACCATTTTTCATTGCTGGCAATTGTCTTGCTGAAAGTTTTCAGGAAAGATACAGATGTGTAGGCGCATCCGATGATAGATGTAACAGCCGCACACAAAAGTACCAGTCCGAAGAAACGGTATCCAATCTGACCTGCACCCTGTAAAAATGCGTCGGCAGCCGGGTTGCTTGCATCAAGAGTTGTAGCCGGGGAAGTTGCAGTCTCAACAACAACGCCTAAGATTGCAAGGAACAGCAAGATACGGACGATCGTTGCAATTCCGATTCCCATAACAGAACTCTTGTTGATCTCTTTTAAATTCTCTTCTTTTGTAATACCGGCATCGATTAGACGATGTGCACCGGCAAATGTGATGTATCCGCCAACAGTTCCGCCAAGAAGTGTCAGAATTGCAGGGAAGATACTGTCCATAGGAGCAGTTGGTACAAATGTTTCCTTTACAGCCATTCCTACTGGTGGCTTTACAATCAGGATGACAACAAAAATAACGACGATCATGATACCACCAAGAATTTTTGTCAGTGTGTCCATTGCATCTAATGCATTTTTGTAAAGGAATACACAGATTGCGATTGCTCCTGCGAGGAAGCAGCCATATGTAGTCGGGATGCCAAGCAAGCTGTTGAATCCGAGGGCACCGCCGCCAACGTTACCAATGTTGAATACAAGTCCGCCGGCTACAACGAGGAATGCAATCACATATCCAAGACCTGGCAGAACTTTGTTAGCAACGTCCTGACCACGCATACCGGATACGCATAAGACTCTCCATACATTAAGCTGAACGATTGCTGCTAAAATAACTGATACTAAGATTACGAAGCCAAAGCTTCCTTTGAGGTTTCCTGTGAACTGTCCGGTCTGTGTAAGAAATCCAGGACCAATTGCAGAGGTTGCCATAAGAAATGCTGCGCCAATGAGAGCACTGGCACTTTTTTTGTTTGTGTTTTTCTCCATAACTACTCTTCCTTTCGATAAATTCTAATTTTTTGATACCATACGAATTGCTGCGTGCTGTACACTCTCGCAATTCTATCAGATATTCGCATATCGCGCAGCTTACGCCACGCTTCTAGGCTCATATCTGGGCATGTCATGAAATCTAACTTTCATTTTTGTGCAAGCACAAAATGAAAATAGATTTATGACACTGGTATCTATATAGTATACAATTATACAGAAACTCGGGGGAATACGCAAATAAAAAACAGAAAGTTTAGAAAAACTTTCTGTTTTTAACTACATTTTAACGGACTTCGATGCCATTTACCTCAAGATGGTCGTCAATCGCGATGACAAGACAACGTCTTCCATCGATTTCACGGGTCTCTACGAGGTCGGATCTTTCCGGATTAACTTTTACTACAATATCAGGTGTCTCAATCTGGAAAGTTTTGACACTGGCAATGTTGGAAGCAAGGAGAGTATTTTTCTCACCGACAGCTTCCTCAAAATTCTTATCGAAATGTTCCATTTTTTCTTCCGGGACTCCACTTCGCTCTAACAGGTGTTTCACGTCTGGACGGGACAGCTCCAGTGGGTCAGGAGATTCCTTGGCTTCTTCCATAAGTTCATTCAGATTGTCGTGGATATTGCGGACGGTGTCATAGTCACAATCTTCACCTAGTGTATCACTGACAAGAGACTGGAACGTTGTCTTTTGATCCTTTGCAGTAAGCGGTGTAATATTGCCAAGTACATTTGCAATAAAGTCAGGCTGGAGATCTTCTGGTTTCTTGGAGTAGTACAGGACGTGATGAACGTCACTTGCACGATCCTGGAAAGCCGGGAAGAGAAAACCGGTCGCAGGCATCTCCACGAACCAGTCACGGATACGGTCTTCAATATTGTTCTTTTCGGCGTTATATGTAAGTCCGGCTTTCGTCAATTTTACCGGGCAGATACTGCACATGATATGTTCATATACGGTATCGGAAGCGTCAAACATTTCCATATTATCGGAAGATTTCCCTGGCACATCGTATGCAGCATGAATCAATATAATATAGTAGTTTTCCGCGAATTCGTAGTTCTCAATAACCTTGTCGTAGAATTCTTCCAAAAGCAGATCATCAGTAAGTTTCGTATCGCGCAGCCTTAAAAGGAGCTCCTGCGCGCCGCCTTCCAGCTCCTGGTCCAGCGGGAATTCCATAGTCATCAGGTTCTTGCCAACAGTTCCGGATAATGTATGCCTGAAAATGTCAAAATACTTGAAAGCTTCTTCCTCCGGCATGGAAAGAAAAGCTTTTTTCATCTCCATTTTTTTCTCTTTTTCATGATCCACATAACAGCCGCAGATACGGGTAATTGTGCAGTTTTCCGGGGTAAACTGCTTGCGAATCTCCAAAACTTCTTTTTTATTCATAAATCAGATACACTCCCTTACGATATAGTTACCATAAAAGATAGTATAGAGAGTTTTCGGGGGAAAATCAATGGGTTTTGAAAGAGGAGAAAAGTCGGATTTAAGAAAAATGTTCTTGACAAAGCTTTTTTTGTTATGTATACTTTGAAAGTCAAAATAATTGAAGCTCAAATAAATTGAAGTTCAAAGAAAAACTTCAGAAAGGAAAGATATGAGTGCAAGATTTTGTGGAACAGGTTCCTGTGTCCCGGATTATGTTATGGATAATGATGGGGTTGCAGAGCTTGTAGAGACAAGTGATTCATGGATCAGAGAACGGACCGGAATTGCGAGACGCCATATTGCAGTGAAAGAGACGACCGTGTCCATGGCGAATGAAGCTGCAAAAAGAGCTCTTGATAATGCAGGAGTTTTACCAGAAGAACTGGATCTGATTCTGATGTCCACGATTTCTTCGGATGTCATTATTCCATGTGGCGCATGCGAAGTGCAAAAGGCCATTGGTGCAGACAAAGCAGTCTGTTTTGATTTGAATGGAGCGTGTACCGGGTTTGTACTGGCATACAATACAGCATTGGCATACATAGAAAGTGGGATTTATCAGACAGTTCTGATTGTAGGAAGTGAATCGCTGTCCAGGCTGACGAACTGGAAGGACCGTGGGACGTGTATTCTTTTCGGAGACGGCGCCGGTGCAGCAGTAATAAAAAAAGATGAAAGAGCCAGTTATATTCCGGTGGCACATTCTGACGGGACTCGAGGAGAGGCGCTTTTGTGTCACAGTAAGCGAGAGGAGAATGGACTTCCTCTTCAGAAAAATGATGAGATTGGCGGGAAACATTTGAAGAGTGAAGACTATCTCATGCAGATGGATGGTCAGGGAGTATTCCGGTTTGCGATTAAGCAGGTACCGGAAGTCATTCAGGAAGTGCTGGAAAAAAATGAAGTAAAACCAGAAGAAATCGATTGGTACATTTTACATCAGGCGAACCGGAGAATTCTGGAAGCTGTAGCAAAACGCATGGGCGAACCGGTCGAAAAATTCCCAATGAACATGGAAGAGTATGGAAATACATCTTCCGCAAGTATTCCGATTCTGTTAGATGAAATGAACAGAGACGGAAGATTAAAACGAGGACAGAAAATCGTGCTGGCAGGATTCGGGGCAGGCCTGACCTGGGGCGCAACAATTATTGAATGGTAAAAGGAGAAAAAAATTATGTTAGAGCAGATTAGAGAGATTATCGCAGAGAATTTAGCAATTGATGTGGAGAAGGTTACAGAGAGTGCAGATTTCAAAGAGGATTTAGACGCAGATTCCTTAGACCTCTTCGAGATGGTAACAGCATTAGAAGATGAATATGAGATCGAAATTCCGGAAGAAGACCTTCCAACACTCAAAACAGTCGGCGACGTAGTGAAGTATGTGGAAAATCACCAGAAATAGTTGAACCTACATTTTAATTAAAAGAGAAATAGTAGATAAAACGAGAACGAGTAGGTTGTTAACAGACTAATTTTGCATATCCATAATTTGAAAAGAAGGTACTCTGGAGCGGCCGGTACTTAGGCGGTGTTCTTTAGCGCCTTATGTACCGCTGCCAGCGGAAGGTAGCGAGAGCGTGCCTTCGATAAATTATGGATAGGCAAAAGGGTGCTGGGAACAAGATAGGAGTAATTATGCAGACAGAAATAACAAGACTTCTCGGAATAAAATACCCGATCATCCAAGGTGGTATGGCATGGGTAGCTGAGCATCATCTGGCGGCTGCTGTTTCAGAAGCAGGTGGTCTTGGACTTATTGGTGCCGCCAGTGCTCCGGCAGAGTGGGTGCGCGAGCAGATACGGGCAGCACGCAAGCTGACGGACAAACCATTTGGAGTGAATATTATGCTTATGAGCCCTTATGCGGCTGATGTTGCGAAAGTAATTGTGGAAGAAGGTGTCCAGGTCGTGACGACTGGAGCCGGAAGTCCGGGAAAATATATGGAAATGTGGAAGGAAGCAGGAGTGAAAGTAATTCCTGTTGTTGCTTCTGTGGCTCTTGCGAAACGTATGGAGCGGGCAGGAGCAGATGCAATTGTTGCAGAAGGCTGCGAGTCTGGCGGACATGTCGGAGAGAGCACGACTATGACACTTGTACCACAGGTCGTTGATGCAGTCGATATTCCGGTTATTGCCGCAGGTGGAATCGGAGACGGAAGAGGAATTGCAGCAGCATTTATGCTGGGAGCAAAGGCTGTACAGATGGGAACTGCATTTGTTGTCACAGAAGAGGCACAGGTGCACCAGAATTACAAGGATAAGATTTTAAAGGCAAGTGACATTGATACAAGAGTCACAGGACGTACAACAGGACACCCGGTACGGGCACTTCGCAATGAGATGACAAAAAAATACTTGAAGATGGAACAGGAAGGTGCTCCATTTGAAGAGTTGGAACTTATGACTCTTGGAGGTCTTAGAAAAGCTGTCGTAGACGGTGATGTGAAGACTGGAAGTGTCATGTCAGGCCAGATCGCGGGATTGGTAAATGAGCAGATGAGCTGTCAGGCATTGATCCAAAAACTGGTCAGAGAAACAGACGCTTTGATAGGCACTCTGAATCTGTATGAAACCGAAGCATAGTAATTGGAGGATAAGAAATATATGAGTAAGATTGCATTTATCTATCCGGGACAAGGGGCGCAGAAATGTGGCATGGGTGCAGATTTTTACGAAAACAGCGCCAGTGTTAGAAAGCTCTTTGATGAAGCAGGCGAACAGCTGGGGCTGGATATGAAAGCATTGTGTTTTGAGGAAAATGATCTCTTAGACCAGACAGAATATACACAGGCGGCTATGGTAACAACATGCCTTGCTATGACAGAAGTTCTGATGGAACGTGGAGTAAAACCAGATATTACAGCGGGACTGAGCCTTGGCGAATATGCAGCCATCTCTGTGGCCGGCGGGCTGGAGCCGATCGATGCGATCCGCCTTGTGAGAAAACGTGGAATTTTGATGCAGCATACAGTTCCGGCAGGAGAAGGCGCTATGTGCGCGATTCTTGGATTAGATGCAGAGAAAATCGAAGCAGTGACAGCAGAGATTGAAGGTGTGTCTGTAGCGAACTATAACTGTCCGGGTCAGATTGTTATTACAGGAAAAACAAAAGCAGTTGAAAAAGCGGCAGAACATTTGAAAGAGGCGGGTGCAAAACGTACCGTAATGTTAAATGTTAGTGGTCCGTTTCATTCTACGCTCTTACTCCCGGCGGCAAAGGAACTGGAAATGGAGCTAGATAAGACAGAATTTCATGAGCTTATGATTCCTTATATTACAAATGTGACGGCAGAAGCAGTTACGGATGTTCGTAAGAGTCCGGGATTACTTGTGACACAGCTTACATCGTCCGTTCGCTGGCAACAGAGCATGGAGAAAATGATCGCAGACGGAGTTGATACATTTATCGAAATCGGGCCGGGCAAGACTTTGGCAGGATTTATGAAAAAGATTGACCGAAGTGTCAAGGTCTGTAATGTAGCAACATGGGAAGATCTGGAAAAGATCATATAGAAACAAGGCGAAAATGACAGGAGTTATAAATAAAATGGAAAAAAAGGTAGCAGTTGTGACAGGAGCTTCCCGTGGAATTGGTGCGGCAATCGCAAGAGAGCTGGCAGCAGCGGGCATGTATGTTGTGATCAATTACTGTGGCAGCGAGGAAAAAGCACAGGAATTAAAGACAGAAATTGAGCAAAATGGAGGAGAAGCTTCTATATATAAATGTGATGTTTCTGACAACGTGGCATGTAAAGAATTTATTGGAAATGTGATCGCAGAATACGGACATCTGGATGTGCTGGTGAATAATGCAGGTATTACAAGAGATGGTCTGTTGATGCGGATGTCAGAAGAAGATTTTGACGCTGTGTTAGATACGAATTTAAAAGGTGCATTTCATACGATCCAGGCAGTATCCAGACAGATGTTAAAGCAAAGAAGCGGGCGCATCGTGAATATTTCATCTGTAGTTGGTGTGTCTGGAAATGCAGGACAGGCCAATTATGCAGCTTCTAAGGCCGGAATCATCGGACTTACAAAAGCTGTGGCAAAAGAGCTTGGCTCCAGAGGAATTACTGTGAATGCAGTAGCTCCTGGATTTATTGATACAGATATGACGCAGAGCCTGCCGGAAAAGGTTGTAGAGGCTACGCTTGCCCAGATTCCTCTTGGAAAATTTGGAGAGCCTGAGCAGGTGGCAAAAGCAGTTGCATTTCTCGCATCGGAAGATGCTTCTTATATTACCGGACAAGTGCTGCACGTAGACGGCGGCATGGTAATGTAGAAAGTGATGCAGGGGAAGGAGTACAAAAAAGATGGCAAATAATAAAGTCTTAAAAAGAAGAGTGGTCGTGACCGGACTTGGTGCAATTACTCCAATTGGAAATAGTGTAGCTGAATTTTGGGACGGAATCCGCAAAGGTAAGGTTGGAATTGGTGAGATCACAAAGTTCGACACTACAGATTATAAAGTAAAACTGGCAGCAGAAGTCAAAGACTTTGTGCCGGGAGATCATATGGATAAAAAAGCAGCCAGACGTATGGAAGCATTTTCTCAATATGCGGTTGCAGCAGCCAGAGAAGCTTATGAAGATTCTGGACTGGAGATTGAAAAAGAAGACCCATTTCGCGCTGGTGTGATGATTGGTTCCGGAATTGGAAGTCTTCAGGTAGCAGAGCAGAGCTATGAAAAAATTCTGACCAAGGGACCGGCAAGAGTGAATCCGCTTATGGTGCCTTTGATGATTTCCAATATGGCAGCGGGAAATGTATCAATTCAGTTAGGATTCCGTGGAAAATGCAGCAATGTCGTAACTGCCTGCGCCACAGGAACGAACTGTATTGGTGATGCATTCCGTACAATCCAGTATGGTGACGCAGATATGATGCTTGCAGGAGGAACCGAAGGCTGTGTATGCCCACTTGGTATTGCCGGATTTACAGCACTGACAGCACTTTCTGCTTCTACCGATCCACTTCGTGCCTCCATTCCATTTGATAAAGACCGGGATGGATTCGTACTTGGTGAAGGTGCGGGAGTTGTAATGCTGGAAGAGCTGGAGCATGCAAAAGCGCGTGGGGCAAAAATTTACGCAGAAGTGACCGGTTACGGATGTACAGGGGATGCTTATCATATTACTTCTCCGGCAGAAGACGGAAGCGGTGCAGCGAAGGCAATGGAGCTTGCCATGGAAGAGGCCCAGATTACACCGGCACAGGTAGATTACATCAATGCCCATGGAACAAGTACCCATCACAATGACCTGTTCGAGACACGCGCCATTAAGAAAGCATTTGGCGAGGCAGCGAAAGACGTGGTGATCAACTCTACGAAATCCATGATCGGTCACTTGCTTGGAGCAGCAGGCGGAGTAGAATTTATTACTTGTGTCAAAAGCATGGAAGATGGATTTATCCATCAGACGGTCGGAACAAAAGAGGCCGATGAAGAATGTGACTTAAATTATGCAATTGGAAGTCCGGTAGAGAAAGAAATCAAGGCAGCCATGAGCAATTCACTTGGATTTGGCGGACACAATGCAACAATTTTAATTCAGAAGTATGAAGCGTAAGGGGGAACCTGGAAATGGACGTAGAACAGTTGATGAAACTGATTGATAAAGTCTCTGAGTCAGACCTGACTGGATTTAAATATGAAGAAAATGGTATAAAATTGCAGCTGAATAAGAAAGAGAACCTGGTGATGGGAACGACTGCGGCAGTGCAGGCTGTTACACCGGAAGCTGTGAAAGTTACAGGTGCTTCTTCTAAAGCAGCCACAGATTTAGAAGAAGGCGTACAGAAACAGACTGGGACATCTGAGGCGGCTCCTGTTGGAAATGTAGTCAAAGCTCCGCTTGTGGGAACATTTTACGCGGCTCCGGCAGAGGATGCAGAGCCATTTATTCAGGTTGGCGATTCCGTGAAAAAAGGTCAGTCGGTTGCAATTATTGAGGCTATGAAGCTGATGAATGAAATCGAGAGTGATTTTGATGGAACAGTCACGGAGATTCTTGTAAAGAATGGCCAGGCAGTAGAGTACGGCCAGCCATTATTCAGAATTGCGTAGGAGGTTATCATGAAACATTTGGATATTAAACAGATTCAGGAAATCATACCTCACAGACATCCGTTTCTGTTATTGGATTATGTAGAAGATTACGAGCCGGGTGAGTATGCAGTGGCGTACAAATGTGTTTCCTACCGGGAAGAGTTCTTTGCCGGACATTTTCCACAGGAGCCGGTCATGCCGGGTGTGCTGATCGTGGAAGCGCTGGCACAGGCAGGTGCGGTAGCGATTTTAAGTGAGCCGGAGAATCAGGGAAAAGTCGCATATTTTGGCGGAATTGATAAATGTAAATTCAAAGGAAAGGTCGTGCCGGGGGACAAGCTTCGTCTGGAAACAAGAATTATCCGGAAAAAAGGACCGATTGGTGTCGGAGAGGCTGTCGCTACAGTGGACGGTAAAAAAGTAGTCAGTGCGGTACTGACATTTGCAGTAGGGTAGGTGATCTGTGTGATTAAGAAGATTTTGATTGCGAACCGTGGTGAGATTGCAGTTCGGATTATCCGTGCGTGCCGGGAAATGGGAATTGAGACGGTTGCAGTATATTCAGAGGCAGACGCAGAAGCCCTTCATACAAAGCTTGCAGATGAAGCGGTCTGTATCGGACCGGCACCGTCATCTCAGAGTTATTTAAGTATGGAGAATATTATCAGTGCAACGGTGGTGAGTGGGGCAGACGCCATTCACCCGGGTTTTGGCTTTTTGTCAGAGAACAGTAAATTTGCAGAACTGTGTGAGCAGTGCGGAATTACCTTTATCGGACCGCCGGCAAATGTCATTGCAAAGCTTGGCAATAAACAGGAAGCAAGAAATACGATGGAAGCAGCAGGTGTTCCGGTCATTCCAGGAAGTAAGGAGCCAGTCTGTGAGGTGCATACCGGACTTTTGCTTGCACGGGAAATCGGTTACCCGGTTATTATAAAAGCTGCCCTCGGCGGAGGTGGAAAAGGCATGCGTGTGGCATATTCCGAAGAAGAATTCACGCAAAGCTTTCAGACCGCACAGAAGGAAAGCCAGATGGCGTTTGGCGATGATACCATGTATATTGAACATTTTATGGAGGAGCCGAGACATATCGAATTTCAGATTCTGGCAGATTCCTATGGAAATGTAGTGCATCTCGGAGAACGTGACTGCTCTATTCAGAGAAATCATCAGAAAATGATTGAGGAGGCTCCGTCAGCGGCGTTGTCTTCAAAGCTTCGAAAGAAGATGGGAGAGGCAGCAGTAAAAGCTGCGAAAGCCGCAGGCTATGTCAATGCAGGAACCATTGAATTTCTTTTAGAGAACAATGATGCCTTTTACTTTATGGAGATGAATACCCGAATTCAGGTGGAGCATCCGGTGACTGAGTGGGTGACTGGAATTGACTTGATCAAAGAACAGATCCGTATTGCAGATGGACAGAAGCTGTCATTTACTCAACAGGATATTGAAATCAATGGGCATGCCATTGAGTGCCGGATCAATGCGGAAAATCCGGAAAAAGGATTCCGGCCGTCACCTGGAACTATTACAGATCTTCATTTGCCGGGAGGAAAAGGAATCCGCGTAGATTCTGCAATTTACAGTGGATGCAGCATTTCTCCATATTATGATTCCATGGTTGCAAAGCTCATTGTCTGGGCGAAGAACCGGGATGAAGCAATCCAGAAAATGCAGAGTGCACTTGGAGAGGTTATTATTGAGGGCATCGACACGAATGTGGATTATCTCTATGAATTATTAAATAACCCGGTATATCAATCCGGAGAGTTTAATGTGAATTTCATAGATACTATAAAGCATTAAGGTATACAACAACCGTGGAGTGAAAGAGTATAAGGAGTGGACATATGAAGTTAGATAATATGTTTAAGAAAACAAGACGTCCTTCCGGAAAAAAAGGGCATATCGGTGGGAAACACCAAAGCCCGGAAGTTCCGGAGGGACTTCTGTGTAAATGTAACAAATGTCAGAAAGCAATTATTACAGAGGATGTTATAACAGGCGGATATATTTGCCCGAAATGTCATGGGTATTTTCGCATGCCGGCACCGGAGCGGATTCGGTCAATTGCAGATGAGGATACGTTCGAAGAGTGGGACAGAGGAATTGAAAATACGAACCCGATTGGATATAAAGGGTATCCGGAAAAGGTGGAAGCATTAAAACAAACAACTGGATTAGATGAGGCAGTGGTGACTGGAAAAGTTGCAATTAATGGAATTGAGACAGCGCTTGGAGTCTGTGACGGACGTTTTTTAATGGCGAGCATGGGAGAAGTCGTAGGTGAGAAAATTACAAGGATGGTAGAACGTGCGACAGAAGAAAAGCTTCCGGTTATCATCTTTACATGCTCTGGCGGAGCAAGAATGCAGGAAGGAATCGTGTCTTAATGAAAAAGTCGAAAAAGCAACAAAAGAATTTCAAAATAGAAAAACCAGATCAAAAACGCTGGAAGCCTGGGAGCGTGTACAGATTTCCAGAAGAAATGACCGCCCGGTTGCAGGTCACTATATAGAAGCTTTGTTCCAGGATTTTATAGAACTGCATGGAGATCGGTATTTTGCCGATGATCCGGCAATTGTTGGAGGAATCGCTATATTTCACGGAAGAGCAGTGACAGTCATTGCCCAGGCGAAGGGACAGAATACAAAAGAGAATATCGGACACAATTTTGGTATGCCGTCACCAGAAGGCTACCGGAAGGCATTGCGTCTTATGAAGCAGGCAGAAAAATTCCACCGCCCGGTCATTTGCTTCGTAGATACGCCGGGAGCATTTTGCGGAATTTCCGCAGAAGAGCGCGGCCAGGGAGAGGCGATTGCAAGAAATCTGTATGAGATGTCAGCGTTAAAGACCCCGATACTTAGTATTGTTATCGGAGAAGGAGGAAGCGGCGGTGCACTTGCAATGGCGGTTTCAGACCAGGTATGGATGCTGGAGAATTCCATTTATTCCATTCTTTCACCAGAAGGCTTTGCAAGCATTTTATGGAAGGACAGTACGAAAGCTGCGCAGGCTGCAAAAGTTATGAGTCTGACAGCAGCAGATTTAAAAGAAATGGGGATTGTAGAGAAGGTGTTTGCAGAACCAGAACATTTTACAGCAGAAACGATGAGCAATATTGCAGATGAACTGGAGAAAAATATCGAAGGGTATCTGGAAGAATATACAAACAAAGACATCCAAGAATTAGTGGATTCCCGATATGAACGCTTCCGTCGGATGTAAGCAGGGTCTGAAATATGTAAGTGCAAAGTTGTCTGTAAAATGCAAGTGTCAGAGAATTCAGAAGGAATGCAGGAGCAGGTTGACTTCTTTGACAAAAAACGTCTATAATGAAAAGCAAGTAAAGGATGAAGGAGCAGTGCGAATGAGTGATGTATATGCAACAATTAACTATGTCCTGGTGAATCTGATCAATGAGATCTGGGAGGTAGAAGGTAAGGCAATTATTACGGATGAATTTAAAGATATTACCAACAATGATATGCACGTCATAGAGGCAATCGGACTTGGAGAGGGCAATAATATGTCTACCATTGCAAAGAAGCTGAATATTACAGTAGGATCACTTACAACTGCTGTGAATAGTCTGGTGAAAAAGGGTTATGTTGACCGGTTCCGCAGCAAAGAGGATCGACGGGTCGTATATGTGCGTCTTCTGGAAAAAGGGGAAAATGCATATCATCATCACGAAGATTATCATAAGCAGATGACACAGGCCATTGTGGACAAGTTAGATGAGAGCGAGATCCCGGTACTGTTAAAGACGCTGGACGCACTGACTGGATTCTTTACCGATTATACAAGAGAAAGCAAAGAAAAATCGTCAGACAGCATGGATAACGAATAGACAAAAAATGACTGATGATGAGAGAACGTATAGAAGAGTGAGGCGTACAATATGATCCGAGGCGTGATATTTGACATGGATGGCACTTTGTTTGATACAGAGAGGCTGTATACGATTGCGTGGAAGCAAGTCGGAGAAGAAATGGGGTATTCCATTACGACAGAACTTCTGAATCAGTGCCGGGGAAAGACGGCAGCGATTATCAGGGGAATCTTTGAAGATACATTTGGCAAAGAATTTCGTTATGAAGAAGCAAGACAGCGAAAAGATGAGATTTTTATGGAGATGCTTGCGCGGGACGGAGTTCCTAAAAAGAAGGGGCTTATGGAGCTCCTTTCCTATTTGGAAGAAAAGAAGATTCCGGCAGCAGTTGCAACTTCTACAAGACAATCGCGTGGAGAAAAAGTTCTTCAAATGTCAGGAATAGCGGAATATTTTGCAGCATTTATCTATGGAGACACGCAAAAAGCAAGTAAACCCAAACCGGATATTTTCTGGAATGCAGCAAAAGCGATTGGACGTGATCCGAAGGAGTGTCTGGTAGTTGAAGACAGTACACCGGGAGTCATGGCAGGAATCGCAGCCGGTGGAGAAACGATTTATATTCATGATATGGTAGATGTGCCGGAAGAGGTACTGGAACATGCATCAGCCAGTCTGGAGAATCTGGGTCAGATCATTGAGTGGATGGAAAATGTAAAATAGGGAGATGATTTTGTGAATAAAGAAATCGAAAAGTTGCAGGAAATCATTGATGACAGTGAAAATATTGTCTTTTTCGGAGGAGCAGGAGTATCTACAGAGAGCAATATTCCGGATTTTCGAAGTGCGGACGGCCTGTATCAGCAGAAATATAAGTATTCACCGGAACAGATCGTCAGTCATACCTTCTTTATGCGCAATACAGAAGGATTTTATGAATTTTACAAAGAAAAGATGATGTTTTTAGATGCGAAGCCGAATGCCGCGCACAAAAAGCTGGCAGAACTTGAGAAAGCAGGAAAACTTAAAGCAATCATTACGCAGAATATTGACGGACTTCATCAGGCAGCAGGAAGTAAGAATGTATATGAGATCCATGGAAGCATTCATCGCAATTACTGTCAAAAATGCGGAAAATTCTACGATGCAGCATATGTAAAGAACAGCAAAGGAGTTCCACATTGTGAGTGTGGAGGAGTGATCAAGCCGGATGTCGTACTTTATGAGGAAAGTCTGGATGAAAATATGATTGACAAGAGTATCCGTGCGATCAGCCAGGCAGACACACTGATCATAGGGGGAACATCTCTGGTCGTTTATCCGGCAGCTGGATTTGTAGATTATTTTAGAGGAAAACATCTTGTCGTGATCAATAAGAGCGATACGGCAAAATCAGTTCGTGCAGAACTTACGATTGCCGCACCGATCGGGGAGGTATTGAGTCAGATTACAGTATGAGTACATTAAAAAAAGAAATCGTGATTCGTGTTGCAGCATTAGAGGATGCAGAAGAATTGTTGGAGATTTATGCACCATATGTCAGGGAAACTGCAATTACATTTGAATATGAAGTTCCCTCCCCAGAGGAATTTCGTGAAAGAATTGCACATACACTTGAAAAATATCCATATCTGGTGGCAGAACATGATGGAAAAATCGTGGGGTATGCATATGTCAGTCCATTTAAGGAGCGCGCAGCTTATGCCTGGGCGGTGGAAACCTCCATATATGTAGATCAGAATTGTAAACGTATGGGAATAGGGAAAAAACTTCATAGTGCATTGGAACATTGTCTGAAAGAAATGGGAATTTTAAATATGGAAGCATGTATTGGATATCCCGAGGAAGACGATGAGTATCTGACAAAGAACAGTGCACAGTTTCATGAACATCTTGGCTATCGTATGATAGGAGAATTTGAAAAATGTGGATACAAGTTCCATCGCTGGTACAATATGATATGGATGGAGAAGATCATTGGAATTCATGAAGAAATTCAAACGTTTCCAAAGAAATTTGATGCGGACATGTTGAAGGACTAGAATACAGCAGACATGGATGGTAAGGTGAAATATATGGAAAATGAGAAAAAACAGTTAAGACTTTGGCAGGGATTACTGGTAATCATCCTGGCAGGTCTGGAAGTATTTGTGTTCAGTGAGTTTCTGCCACAATGGCTAGGAATGGGACGGTCTTTGATCGGAGAATTGATTTTACTGGGCACAGCAGTTGGAGCAGTGGCAGTGTTTGGTGGAAAATTCCGGTCGGTGTTTCCGATTCATAAGCCAAAGCTTACAGAGGTCATGGGGACGATACTGATTTACCTTGGTGCGAGTCAGGCAATTTCTGTTGTGACCATGATTGAAATGTATATTGCCCCGGAGATGGTTACTGAAACATCAATCGGATTAAGCAGTATGTTCACAAGTTCCTCCATGATAGTAGCAATTGTAGTTGTTGGAATTGCACCAGCAATCTGTGAAGAAGCGGTGTTTCGTGGTGTATTTTTTAATTCTATTTGGAATCAGACACACGGAAAATGGATTCCAATTTTAGTTACAGCGGCAGTGTTTGGTCTGTTTCATGGAAGTATCATACGATTTTTCCCAACATTCCTCCTTGGAATTGTACTCGGATATCTTGTCTATGAGACGAACAACATGTTTTATAATGTGATGTTTCATGCAATCAATAATATCATTCCGGTACTGGTGCTTTATGGGATGCAGTTTTTGATGCAGCTGATGGCAAGAGCACTTGGAATGAATGGAAGTGGAATGTGGAACTTTGTAATGGATACAGCAACCAGCCAGGTTTCTCAGCTTTCACCGGCATTTATGGGAATTTATATGATAGATGGCGGCGTGGGACTGGCAATTTTGTATCTGGGCAATCACGTGTTACATCTTGGGCGGGAAGGTTATCCAAAAGAATTATTTCCAAAAGAAAAACGCAAACAACAGTTCATCTGGCTGGCACTTGCCCTGGCTTTGGCTGTGACCGGAGGTATGATGATCATAGCAGGTACGATACAAGATCTGCATTTTTAACGAAAGATGAAGCGGCTATTATAATTGGGGGTTTTACCTTCGCATCATATAGTGTCAGTAATTAAAGTATAGGGAGGAAAGAAAGATGGCGGCAAATGTATTAGACAGATTCGAATTTCGATCTGTCAGGGCAAATGAAGCAGAGGAAGTAGCAGAGATTGAGAAGATCTGTTTTCCACCACATGAGGTATGTTCTAAAAAAGATATGTTTGAAAGGGTGGAACATGCACCGGAACTTTTTCTTGTTGCAGTGGACAAAGAGACTGGGACGATCGCAGGATTTTTAAATGGACTGGCAACAGATGAAGAAGCATTTCGTGATGAGTTTTTCACAGATATTACCGTACATAATCCGGAAGGAAAGAATATTTTCCTTCTGGGGCTGGATGTCCGGCCAGAATACCGCAGGCAGGGTCTTGCGAGAGAAATCATGAACCAGTACGTAAAGCGTGAGCAGGCAAACGGACGTAAGATGCTGAAATTGACATGCCTTGAACAGAAAGTGGAAATGTATAAAAAAATGGGCTACAAAGACGAAGGTATCTCTGCTTCTGTATGGGGTGATGAAGAGTGGCATGAGATGAGTTATGCTTTTTAAGGAGACACATATGAAAACATATCAGCTTCAACTGATAAATTGCAATAACCATAATATTGAAATATCAAGATATCTGCAGATTCTTACAAGAATTGAAAAAGAGGATGCAGACAGGATAGTATCGAATGTCCCGGTGGTACTTTATGATAATCTGGACGAGGAATGTGCGGGATATTTTGAAGAAGCACTGGATTATTATCAGGCTGAATATGAAATCCAGCCGATGCCGGAAGAATGCGACATTCCAAAGTTCCCATCAAGACAGATAATCGTACTGGGACGAGTGATGGAATATTTTGGACAGCGCAGTGACTTTGTACAGCTTGCAAAAAAATACGATTTTAGCAGAAAAATCCAATTATCCCAGACACCATTTGCGGCAAAAGATGGTCTTAACAAAGAGCAGGCGGTAAAACTTTGCCAGGAGTTTACCAACATAGGTATGCGGGCGCAGATTGTACGCAGTAAGAAGAAACCTGTGCCAATAGAAGAGAAGAAAAAGAGTTTTTGGAATATTATTTAATTTAGTCGTTGCGCAGCGTCATTGGCGTTATGCAATGCACTTAGCGTAAGAATGTGCCCTGGCACATTCTTTTTTCTAAGAAAAATCTAGAACACCGAGGCATTCTTGAATTTGCATATTTTTCTTGACTTGGAGTTCACTCCAGATGCTATAGTATGTCATGTGGAAGGCAGGTGTTTTGTGTATGACAATTAAAGAAGTCAGTGAGAAATTTAAGATTTCTCAAGATACGCTCAGATATTATGAGCGTATTGGTTTAATCCCGCCAGTTTCGAGAACGGCAAGTGGGATTCGTAACTATCAGGAATCGGATCTTGGCTGGGTAGAGCATGCTGTTTGTATGCGAAGTGCAGGAGTTCCAATTGAAGCATTGATTGAATATGTAAAATTATTCCAGATAGGAGACTCTACATTTGAGGCGAGAAGACAGCTTCTAAAGGAACAGTATGACATTTTAGAGGAACAGAAACAGCAGATTGAGGCAACGATGGAACGCTTGAAATATAAAGTGTCCAGGTATGAAGAGGCTGTGAAGACAGGGGTTTTAACCTGGGAAGAAAAGGAGTGTAAGTAAAGATGTATATTGAAAAGATAAATGGACCAGAGGATGTGAAGAAGATAGAAGTATCAGAACTTCCAAAGCTTGCAGAGGAAATGCGCCATGCGCTTTTGATTCGTGCAAGTAAACATGGCGGACATTTCGGACCGAATTTCGGTATGGTGGAGGCAACAATCGCGCTTCATTATGTGTTTGATTCGCCGAAAGATAAAATTGTATTTGATGTGTCTCATCAGAGCTATCCACATAAGATGCTGACCGGAAGAAAGGACGCATATCTCTATGAAGAGCACTATGACGATGTGTCCGGTTACACAAATCCACATGAAAGTGAGCATGATTTCTTTACTGTCGGACATACATCTACATCTGTGAGCCTGGCGTGCGGTCTTGCAAAAGCCCGTGATCTCAATGGGGAAGATGGCAATGTAATCGCGGTGATCGGAGATGGTTCTTTAAGCGGCGGTGAGGCGTTAGAAGGAATGGATTACGCGGCAGAGCTTGGCGGCAATCTGATTATTGTAGTCAATGACAATGATATGTCGATTGCTGAGAACCACGGAGGTATCTATAAGAATCTGAAGCTGCTTCGTGAGACGAATGGACAGGCCGAGTGTAACCTGTTCTGTGCCATGGGCTTAGATTATATTTATGTGGACCATGGAAATGATGTGGCTGAGCTGATTCAGGCATTTGAGAGTGTGAAGGACAGTAAAAAAGCAGTCGTTGTGCATATCAATACATTAAAAGGAAAAGGTTATGCGCCGGCAGAACAACACAAAGAGCAGTGGCATTTCAACGGACCATTTCATATCGAGACTGGAAAGCCTCTGTATGAGATGGAAGAAGAAGACTACTCAGATGTGACGTGCAATTATCTCATGAAGAAGATGAAAGAAGATCCGGCAGTTGTTGCCATTACTTCCGGAACTCCGACCGTTCTGGGATTTACAGAGGATAAGCGAAAAGAAGCAGGACAGCAGTTCGTTGATGTTGGAATTGCAGAGGAGACAGCGGTTGCACTGGCAGCAGGAATCGCAGCAAATGGCGGAAAGCCGGTCTATGGTGTGTACAGTACATTTGTACAGCGAACATTTGATCAGATTGCACAGGATGTATGTATCAATAATAGCCCGGCAACGATTGTTACGTTCAGTGGTTCTGTCTATGGAATGAGCGATGTGACACATCTTGGACTGCAGGATATCCCGATGATGGCAAATATTCCGAATCTTGTTTATCTTGCGCCGACAACGAAAGAAGAATATCTGGCAATGCTGGACTGGAGCATAGAGCAGAAAGAACATCCAGTTGCAATCAAGCTTCCAGGCGGAGATGTGATTTCAGACGGAAAAGAAGTCACAAAAGATTTCAGTATTCTAAACAAGTATGAGATGACGAGAAAAGGAAGTAAGGTTGCAATTCTCGGACTTGGAACATTTTATGGATTAGGAAATGATGTGGCGGATCTGATAAAAGAAAAGGCAGGAATAGACGCAACCGTTATCAATCCGTATTATATTACAGGTCTGGATGAAGAAATGCTTGAAGATCTTAAGAAAGATCATAGTGTTGTAATTACATTGGAAGACGGAATTCTGGACGGTGGTTTTGGTGAGAAGATTGCCAGATTCTATGGTGACAGTAATATGAAGGTTTTAAATTTCGGTCTGAAAAAAGAGTTCCTGGATCGATACGATGTGACAGAAGTATTAAAAGACAACCATCTTACAAAAGAGCAGATTGTGGAAGATGTTGCAAGGATTTTTGCATAATAGTTGTACGGACTAAGTTCCTAAGCCAGGGCAGGATTTTGGAATTCCAGAAAATACGTAGGAAAACATCAGATATAAGTTGAAACTAAAAATTCTCTATGGTAAAATATTAATAAAAATTAATATTTTGCCATAGAGGAATAGAATATGAAAAATGAAGAGATTATCTGTTACTGTTCAAATGTTACAAAAGGTCAGATTATAAAGGCAATGGAGCAAGGGGCAAAGACGTTAAATGATATCAGAAAAATGACCGGAGCCTGCACCTTGCACAGATGCAAAGAATTAAGCCCAAAAGGGACATGATGTTCTTCCGATATTCGAGAAGTGATGGTCGAATATATGTTAGAGGAAAAGAAGAAAGAGAAGAATGATTGAGAATAAAACATGGAACATAGAAAACGTGTATAAATGGTGCTAGAATACTCTAATAAATATCAGACAGAGGTAAAGGGCCATGACGACATCTATGGTAAAGGGAAGTCCGCTGAAGCTGTTGGAGCGCTTGATGCTTCTGCAAAATATTTGAGTTGTATGGGAATTTTTTATTGGAGCCTTGGAATCCTGACGGTTACAAGAATGGTGACACAAGGTCTTGGATATTCTGGAAGAACCGTTTTTTCAGGTGCTGCGGAGATGGTCGCAAGAGCAGTTGTCAGCTTTGGATTTGTAGGAACATTTGGCTACACAGCAATCTGTTTTGCGGATCAGGCAGCATGGATCGCAGCATGCTGTTACAGTGTTCCGACCTGCCTGTGGTGTGTGAAGAAGTCAATTGCAAAACTGAAACAGACTAAGTAATAGATTTTACAATGAAAAAGCTCCCGGGTTGATGTAAAAACCCGGGAGCTTTGTATTATCTTTATAATTTTTATAACTGTGGTCCAGCGGATACGAGTGCTTTTCCAGCTTCGTTTCCTTCGTATTTTGCGAAGTTCTTGATGAATCTTCCGGCAAGATCTTTTGCTTTCTCTTCCCACTCGGAAGCGTCAGCGTAAGTATCACGAGGATCAAGGATTCCTGTGTCAACACCTGTAAGCTCTGTAGGAACCTCAAAGTTGAAGTAAGGAATCTTCTTTGTTGGAACGTTCTTGATATCTCCATTCAGGATTGCATCGATGATACCACGAGTATCTTTGATGGAGATACGTTTTCCTGTTCCATTCCATCCTGTATTTACAAGGTAAGCCTTTGCTCCACTCTTCTCCATCTTCTTAACAAGCTCTTCTGCATATTTTGTAGGATGCAGCTCTAAGAATGCCTGTCCGAAGCAAGCTG
>PPYE01233292.1_pt1 | contig 25202 bp, 25 predicted proteins | sample 1559881 | NCBI WGS metagenome assembly PPYE01 (sample SAMN08240022, study PRJNA423297) | Human gut metagenome, whole genome shotgun sequencing project. | reverse complement strand
CTAACAGAAAGAGAAAGAACAAACACGGTTTCCGTGAGAGAATGGCATCGGCTAATGGTCGTAGAGTATTAGCTGCTCGTCGTGCGAAAGGCAGAAAGAAACTGACTGTTTCTGATGAGTACAACGGACAAAAGTGATAATCACTTGTCATCAGGAAACAAAAAAGGCGGAGAATTTAATCTTCGCCTTTTTTGTTTCTCTGTTTTTCAAGGGGATAGTATGTTAAAAAGCGGTATTGTTTGCTCTTATTTATGACTTTTTGCTTTTCTTTGTGAGATTAAATAAAACTCATAAACGAACATACGCGATGGTAGAGTATATCCGGGACATGAAACCCCGTATCATTATAATAAGGTTGTTGAAATCTATAGGAGTGGGGATTATAGTTGCAGCAATTCTGGCGATGATAAGCGTCTTTGCATAATAGGTAGGGACATTTTTCATCGCCTACTTTTTAAAAGTTCAACTATTTTGTCGTATCTTTGGCGCATATTAACAGCAATGCGTATGACTATTAAAGAATTCTTTTCTTTTAAAACCAATAAATATTTCTGGGTGAATATTATCGCCATGATTGTGGTGATGGTAGTGATGATATTTGGTGTGTTGAAATGGCTTGATATACATACACATCATGGTGAAAGCGTGGTAGTTCCCGATGTGAAGGGAATGACAGTGGAAGAAGCTACGAAGATGTTCCGGAATCACGGTTTGGTATATGTGATTTCTGATACCAAATATGTCAAAGATAAAGCAGCGGGTATCATTCTTGAACTGAAACCGGGAGCCGGTGAAAAAGTGAAGGAAGGACGTACAGTATACCTGACAGTCAATACCCTGGATGTCCCTTTACGTGCCATTCCCGATGTGGCGGACAACAGCTCGCTCCGCCAGGCACAGGCCAAGTTACTGAATGCCGGTTTTAAACTGAATCAGATTCAATTGGTAAATGGTGAGAAAGACTGGGTGTACGGCGTGAAGTATCAGGGACGTCAGTTGGCTGCCGGAGACGATGGTCAGAGTCGACAAATATCTGTTCGAACGTATTGTCAATGCTTCGCGCAACCGTATTCAGAAGGCTGCCGAAGACGGATTCGTTATGGCTAATGGCAAACCGGTGAAGAGTAGCTACAAAGTGAAACCGCTGGATGTCATTACGGTAATGATGGACCGTCCCCGTTATGAAAATGAAATTATTCCTGAAAATATTCCCCTTACTATCGTTTATGAAGACCCTTATCTGATGGTTGTGAATAAACCGGCGGGATTGGTCGTGCATCCGGGACACGGAAACTATCACGGCACGCTGGTCAATGCGCTGGCCTGGCACATGAAGGATATACCGGATTATGATGCCAATGACCCGCACGTGGGACTTGTTCATCGCATCGATAAAGATACTTCAGGCTTACTGGTGATTGCCAAGACACCGGATGCCAAAACAAATCTGGGAATTCAATTTTTTAATAAGACTACCAAACGCAAATATCGTGCTTTGGTGTGGGGTGTTATGGAACAGGATGAAGGAACGATTGTCGGTAATATTGCCCGTAATCCGAGAGACCGGATGCAAATGGCGGTGATGTCCGATCCGACAGTGGGCAAACATGCCGTTACACACTACCGCGTACTGGAAAGACTGGGATACGTAACCCTTGTGGAATGTATACTTGAAACAGGACGTACTCATCAGATTCGTGTCCACATGAAACATATCGGTCATGTGCTGTTCAATGACGAACGCTATGGCGGTCATGAGATATTGAAAGGAACCCATTTTAGTAAATACAAACAGTTTGTAAATAATTGCTTTGACACTTGTCCCCGACAGGCTTTGCATGCTATGACATTGGGGTTTGTGCATCCCGTCACAGGTGAAGAGATGTATTTTACTTCCGAACTTCCGGATGACATGACCCGGCTTATCGAGAAGTGGAGAGGCTATATAAGTAATAGAGAATTAGAATGAAACGCAACATCGCTATCGTAGCAGGAGGAGATACCTCTGAAATCGTAGTTTCCCTGCGTAGCGCACAGGGTATTTATTCCTTTATTGATAAGGAAAAGTATAATTTGTATATCGTGGAGATGGAAGGCCGTCGCTGGGAAGTACAATTACCGGACGGAAACAAAGTGCCGGTGGATAGAAACGACTTTAGTTTTACGAACGGAACGGAGAAGGTTGTGTTCGACTTTGCTTATATCACCATCCACGGTACGCCGGGTGAGGATGGCAGGCTGCAAGGCTATTTTGATATGATGCGTATTCCGTATTCCTGTTGTGGAGTGTTGGCGGCTGCCATTACTTATGACAAGTTTACCTGCAATCAATATCTGAAGGCTTTTGGAGTGCGCATTGCCGAATCATTGTTGTTGCGCCAAGGACAATCGGTTTCTGACGAGGAAGTAGTGGAAAAGATTGGCCTGCCTTGTTTTATCAAGCCTAGTCTGGGAGGTTCGAGTTTCGGAGTTACGAAAGTGAAGACAAAAGAACAAATACAACCGGCCATTGTTAAAGCTTTCGGAGAAGCGGAAGAGGTGATTGTTGAAGCGTTTATGGACGGAACGGAACTGACTTGCGGCTGTTATAAGACAAAAGAGAAGTCGGTCATCTTTCCACCTACGGAAGTAGTGACGCACAATGAGTTCTTTGATTATGATGCTAAATATAATGGACAGGTAGATGAAATCACTCCTGCGCGTATCTCGGATGAATTGACCAAACGCGTACAGATGCTGACTTCAGCTATCTATGATATATTAGGTTGTTCCGGCATTATCCGTGTAGATTACATTATAACTGCCGGTGAAAAACTGAATCTTCTCGAAGTAAATACTACTCCGGGAATGACTACTACCAGTTTTATTCCCCAGCAAGTGCGTGCAGCCGGACTGGATATAAAGGATGTGATGACTGATATTATTGAAAACAAGTTTTAAGTATTAAGTATCAAGTATAAAGTATTAACCATGCGGTTTGTACGCAGTCTAATACTTTATACTTATTACTTAATACTTGAGCACATAATACTTGAGACTTATGGATCTGACAGAGTTTAATGAAATTCGTCCTTACAATGATGAGGAACTTCCTCAAATCTTTGAGGAACTGATTGCCGATCCGGCTTTTCAGAAAGCTGCTACCGGTGCTATACCGAACGTTCCATTTGAACTTCTGGCGCAAAAAATGCGTGCCTGTAAGACTAAGCTTGATTTTCAGGAGGCATTTTGTTATGGCATTTTGTGGAAGATAGCGGCAGATCATACTGCCGGACTGACACTGGATCATACCGCCATACCGGATAAAAGTAAAGCTTATACGTATATATCGAATCATAGAGATATTATTCTTGATTCGGGCTTTCTCTCTATTTTGTTGATTGACCAGGGAATGGATACGGTAGAAATTGCGATTGGCGACAATTTGCTTATTTATCCCTGGATTAAGAAACTGGTGCGTGTCAATAAATCATTTATTGTACAGCGGGCGTTGACCATGCGGCAAATGTTGGAATCTTCAGCGCGTATGTCCCGTTATATGCATTACACCATTTCAGAGAAGAATCAGTCTATTTGGATTGCACAGCGTGAAGGACGTGCAAAAGATTCGAATGACCGTACACAAGACAGTGTATTGAAAATGTTGGCAATGGGAGGTGAAGGCGATTTGATAGACCGCCTGATGGAAATGAATATTGCTCCGCTTGCTATTTCATACGAATATGATCCGTGTGATTTTCTGAAAGCGCAAGAGTTTCAGCTGAAGAGAGACATCGAAGGATATAAAAAGACGACACAGGACGATTTGATTAATATGCAGACAGGTCTTTTCGGATATAAAGGCAGGGTACATTTTCAGGTTGCTCCTTGTTTGAATGATGACTTGCAAGGCTTGGACCGTTCGTTGCCGAAACCGGATTTGTTTGCCCGTATTTCTGCCTGTCTTGATCGCCGCATCCATCGTAATTACCGGATATATCCGGGAAATTATGTGGCGTATGATTGGCTGAATGGCACAACGGAATTCGCGTCCAATTACACGGAAGAAGAGAAACTGCAGTTTATGAACTATATTGAACAACAATTAGCAAAGATCAAGATTCCGAATAAGGATGAAGACTTTTTGCGTGAGAAGTTGTTATTAATGTATTCCAATCCGTTAGTTAATTATTTAGCAGCTTGCCGATGAAAAGAAGAAAATTACATGTTGTTTGGTTGTGGGGATTGCTTTTCCTGATGACTGCCTGTGGAGATGATGACTATTATTATCCTTCGGTGAAACTGGAATTTGTGACTGTAGAGGCCGGAGAAGACGGTCGCATACAAACGCTTATTCCTGATAAGGGAGAAGTCTTGACTGTTTCGGAAGACCGTACGGGTTCTACTATCTCTCCAAACACTTCCCGACGTGTAATGAGTAACTATGAGGTGCTTTCCGGTGAGAACACCGCTACTATATATTCTTTGCAATCGCTCATAACGCCGGTACCTAAACCGGAAGATGATCCGATTTACAAGGACGGTATAAAGCTGGATCCGGTAGAGATGGTCAGTATCTGGCTTGGAAGGGATTATCTGAATATGATTTTGAATCTCAAGGTCAGTACGGGCAAGGGACATGTTTTCGGTATAGTGGAAGATGTGTCCGAACTTAAAACAAATGGCATTGTGAATATGTTGTTATACCATGATGCGAACAGTGATGGAGAATACTATAATCGGCGTGCTTACATTTCTGTTCCTTTGGCGCAATATATAGATGAAGAGAATCCGGGTCGGACGATAAAGATTAAATTTAAATATTATACGTACGATAAGGATGGCTCTCCGATAGAATCTGATAAGTATTGTGATCCCGGGTTTGACTATACTCCGGGACAGAATTGAATAATGGAGTGTATATGTTTAAATTGAATCAATTAATCGTGGGAATATTTTTATTTCTCTCTTCCCTTTTCTCTTGTCAGCAGAAAGGGGATTTTCAATCAATGAATGTAGAGGAGTTTGATTCTCTTATTCAGAATGAGGATATACAACGTCTGGATGTTCGTACACTTGCGGAATATTCGGAGGGGCATATCACGAAGACGATCAACATCAATGTGATGGATGACTCTTTTGCTTCAATGGCTGATTCTTTGTTGCAAAAAGACAAACCGGTGGCTGTATATTGTCGCAGTGGAAAACGAAGCAAGAAGGCTGCGGCAATTTTGAGCGAGAAGGGATATAAAGTCTTTGAGCTTGATAAGGGATTTAATTCCTGGGAGGAAGCAGGTAAAGAAATAGAAAAATAAAGTGCTGATTTATCAGCACTTTATTTTTTGGGGTTATTTCAGTCCTTCCAATAATCTTTTCAGAACGACAGTTGCCGAGATTTCACGGTTGGCAGCTTCCGGAATCACAATAGATTGCGGACTTTCAATGACATCGTCTGTCACAATCATATTTCTACGAACCGGAAGACAATGCATGAAATAAGCATTGTTGGTAACTGCCATTTGGCGGTCGCTGACAGTCCAATCACGATCTTTGCTTAATATCTGCCCATAGTTGTCGCCAGAATAAGCAGCCCAGTTCTTGGCATATATGAAGTCGGCTCCTTCGAAAGCCTTCATCTGGTCATATTCTACTTTTGCATTACCTACAAATTGCGGATCAAGCTCATAACCTTCGGGATGAGTGATGACAAATTCGTAATCCGTTGCATTCATCCATTCGGCAAAGGAATTAGGAACAGCCTGTGGCAATGGACGTGGATGAGGAGCCCAGGTCATAACTACTTTGGGACGTGCTGTTTTCTTGTATTCCTCGATGGTAATTAGATCGGCAAAGCTCTGCAATGGGTGGCGTGTTGCCGCTTCCATCGAAAAGACAGGACGTCCGGAGTATTGGATGAATTGATTGATAATAGTTTCCTGATAGTCAAAGTCACGGTCTTCAAAACGGGCAAAAGAGCGTACTCCAATGATATCACAATAGCATCCCATAACCGGAATGGCTTCTAATATATGTTCCGGTTTATCACCATCCATAATTACGCCACGTTCAGTTTCCAATTTCCATGCACCTTGATTGATATCCAGTACCATTACATTCATTCCTAAATTGATGGCAGCTTTCTGTGTGCTGAGGCGGGTACGTAAACTAGAGTTGAAGAAGATCATCATTAAAGTCTTGTTTCGTCCCAGTTCTACATATTTGAAGCGCTCTTTTTTGATTTCGAATGCTTCTGCAAGGGCTGATTTTAAATCGCCAATGTCCTGTACACAAGTAAATTTCTTCATATCATTTATTTTTTAATTCTTAATTCTCAATTTTCAATTTCTTCTCGTTTGTCCATCTCCTTCAATGACCCATTTGTAAGAAGTGATTTCCTCCAGTCCCATCGGACCGCGTGCGTGTAGCTTTTGCGTGCTGATTCCGATTTCGGCTCCTAATCCGAATTGTGCCCCGTCAGTGAAAGCGGTAGACACATTGGTATATACGCAAGCTGCGTCCACGATTCTGGTGAATAAAGCTGCACGTTCCCCGTTCTCGGTAACAATACACTCGCTATGTTTAGAACTGTTTTCCTGAATATGTCCTAAGGCATCTTCGAAGCTCTTTACAGTCTTGACAGCCATTTTATAATCCAGAAACTCCGTGCCGAAGCTTTCTGCTTTTGCATGTTCCAAGAGCTCGGCAGGATAGTGGCCTTCCAATGCCTGGTAAGCTTGCGGATCAGCATAAATAATGACACGGCTGTCTTTTAGTTTCTCGCAAATCAGAGAGAGGTCGGCCAGTCTCTTCTCATGTATAATGGTGCAATCCAATGCATTGCATACGCTAACTCTACGTGTCTTAGCATTATGAATAATGTCTGCTCCCTTGTTTGTATCCCCAAATTCATCGAAGTAAGTGTGACAGATACCTGCCCCTGTTTCAATGACAGGAATCCTTGCATTCTCGCGTACGAAATGAATAAGACTGCTGCTGCCTCTGGGGATAATCAAGTCTACGTAGCCCACAGCATTCAGTAACGCTGCCGTAGCCTCTCTATCAGCCGGAAGTAATTCTACAATGTGCGGATTGATTTTGAACTTCTTCAATACTTTGTGAATCACACTGATGATGGCCCGGTTGGAACAATCGGCGTCACTTCCTCCTTTCAATATGCAGGCATTTCCGCTCTTCAGACAAAGGGAGAAAACATCAAAGCTAACATTAGGGCGCGCTTCATAAATGATTCCTATGACTCCGAAAGGAACGCTGACTTTCGTCAACTTCATTCCATTGGGACGAACACTCTCTTTCAACACTTTACCCAAAGGAGAGGGGAGTGTTGCTACATTGCGTGTATCTGCGGCAATACCTTTCAAACGTTCTTCCGTCAGTTTCAACCGATCGTACTTCGGATCATTTTTGTCCATCCGTGCGAGGTCTTTTTCGTTCTCTGAAAGAATGAAAGGTGTTTCTGCAATTGCTGCGTCAGCTACTGCATTTAAAATCTGATTGATGACATCATCATTCAGCAGGGCTAATTCCCGACTTGCTACTTGTACAGCGGCAAAGGTCTCGTTTAAATTTGTAGTCATTTGCTCCTTTTTTGCATTAAATGGAAAGATAAACTATGCAAATATAGTGAATGATGTGAATAAAACTTGTTGAAAATAGAAATAAATGTTGCTCTTGTGGTGGTATATCAGTAATATACAGGTGTTTCAATGCGGATGTGTCTCACGAATTTTATAATATCCGGTTAATTGAGGGAAGAAGAGAACCGGTGAGAATACTTCTAAAAAGCAGTTGCCCTGAATATTTTGTAATATTCAGGGGCAACTGCTTTTTATGTCTTATATTACTTCGTTTTCTGATTGATAGTACTTTCTTGCCATGGGATATCCAGTTCCGGATCTTCTCCCATTTCTCCGGTTTCTACCTCAATACCTATATTGGCAGGTGTTCCTATAAGGTCTATATTGGTTAATGCAATCGAATGTATATAGTTTCTTTTAAAGGTAATGTTGCTATTGACTATTGGTGTTTCTTTTACTCCTGGTGCTTCTTCCCAAAAAGCCTCTACTTTAACGCTTTCTGTTAAGTACTGATTCTTGTTGGCATCCGGTATATTGGCAGTAATATTCCTCATACTAACCATTCTTAAATCGGACTCAACTGTCTTATGAATGTCTTCATTTGAATTCAAGTATATGCATGGTGCTCCATCTATATTTATTCTAATGCGTCCACTTTTTAATCCTGTTTGTTTGAATTTCACACCAAAAAAACGACGGTAGAGAGTAATTGGGTTTTGGATTCCATCTTTTACTTCAAGCTGGTCAAGCAATCCATGATAACGTTCAATGAATGGACGGGTACACTCATTTTGGCTTCCGTTTTTTGTTGTTATTTTCGGATTTTCGAGGTTATGTAGGAATTTAGCACCGCCTACTTGTTCGGCTGTTAAGAATTTATTCAAACATTCGCCTTTAATAGTTCCGCTACGTTCCAAATCGAATGGAGCTGCAAAGCTGTTGCCTTCTGCCAGGATTGAATCTTTTGCATTGGCTATCATGGAACAAGAGATGCGATATGTGTATCCGTCGATAACTCTGATTTTTAGATTATCAGGGTTCTTGGCTTTCTCTAATTCAAAAATGCCGTAAGCATACGGTTTTGAAGATGAATTGGCAACATTCTTTGGTGTCATGGAAATGGCGATTCCTACGATTGTTTTATTCTCATCAATTGTGGTTGGTTTTGCGGCACGCGCTATGGGAAGTTCGGTTGAGAAGTAGTCTCCATCGAGCTTTAAGTTAAGTTCAGAGTACGTAATAGGTGGTTCCTGATACAGATCCTTTTCTTTAATGCACGAGTGCAGAGTAAAAGCCGTGAATAGACAGCCTGTAATCATAAGATGTTTGATTTTCATATGAATCTTTTTTAGTAGTTGTTGAGTATGATAATTATTTCCCTATTTCTTGTTCTGATTCTTCCATTTCTGCTTCTTCACCAAAAGAGATAGTAGCATCCCCTATATGCTCATCTATCTTGACTATTTTGATTATGTTCTTTTTGTTTCTTTTCATTTTAATACTCTGATTGGTATAAAGAGAATACCATTTCTCTTCATTGGCCGGGCGGTAGGAAATAGTGAAAGCGATTGTTTCTTCTTCCTTAAGTTTGGCCGTATAATAGTCGGATATATCGTACATAGAGATAATTCGTTCCTCCGTCCGGGATGTTCCATCTTTGGAATATAGTAGATAAAATGGAGCAACGTCCGCTGCTTTAATTTTGATGGAGTCACCCGGTGCAAGTTCGTCTGTAACGAATTGTATAGAATAATAAGCACGTTTCAATGTCATTGAAACGGAGGTATTCATATTGGGATTTGAAAAGTCCAATTGCTCACTGCCGAAAAAGCGTTTGACGGTAGGGTGAGTACTAGTACTATCGCATTTTATATGCATTTCTCCTTTGTAAATATGTTGGTGAAATGCCCCATTGATATTCAGGGGATTGATTGAAATCTTTAGATCGTTGTTGACTAACCCGTTCACCTCTTTCTGCAGAGTAGATGAAAAAGGAAGTCCATAAAGTATGCTGTCACTTTGTATTGTATAATATGGGCGGTCTTTATATCCCAGGAAGCTGCAGTCAAAGCGATACACATATCCTTCGATTAACCCGATTTCTACTCGATATGGATTATCGAAAAGGCCTGAAGCATAGGGCTGAAAAGAAGTCAGTCCTTTTCCTTTCCAAAAAACATTAACTGCATATATTCCGTCAGCCACCATGGAGGTGGAACGGCTTAAAGGTTGTTCGGCTACTTCAAGAAAAGGAGCTATGTTTAAACTGACATTAAACTCTCTGCCGACAGGAAATGACGGTGTACTGTTTACTTCAGGTTCATTCTTACTGCTCTCACAAGATATAATTGAGAATGTTAAAAATATGAGTATAAGGTTCCAATGTTTTAGTAGCATGGGGATTATATTGTTTGTTTAGAGGGCAAATATACTGCTATTAATAGTTTTTTGCAAATAAAGTCCCTGTATTTATGTTGCAGATGTCTATCTATAATACATTATATAACTGAAAATAAAAACGCTTATCTTCACTAAAGAAGCTAATATTCTACCTGAATAAGAGCTTCATTTGGGTGCAGAAATGAGGTAAACTCATACAATTATAATTCAAAAAAACTTCCGTAAACATTCTCAACTATACTTATCCCTATGAGAAAAAATACTCATAGGGATGAGAAGAAATACTCATTACAATGAGAACTTTTTCTCATTGCAGTGAGAATATCCCCTTGCTAGAATAGGCTGAAACAGTTTATTACCGTGCAGTCATGAACAAGATTCACCTCTGTGTACTCTGTGGTGAAAACCGTACAGAAACAAGCTAATTTTAGTCTAAAATCGGATAAAACAGAAATTCTTATTATTAATTATTCAATGTATAGATAGTCATAATGTACTACTGGTTTCTTTCCATGCTTGCCAATCGCTTCTTGTGCCTGTTTGGAGTCACAGTTCACTTTTCCAACGCCAACCTGGTTTCCTTGAAAGTCCATGATACGTACAATGTCATCTTTCTCAAATTCACCTTCAATATGAGTGATTCCAATCGGGAGGATGCTGACAGCTTTTTCAGAGTTTAGAACTTCTGTAGCGCATTCATTTATGTGAATTTCCCCTTTGGCAAAACCTTCGCTATGGGCAATCCACTTTTTGACGCTGGATACCGGTTCGTCTGATGGTATAAAACATGTACAAAGAGTTTCTTCAGGATGCTGTAATAAATCTACCAGAATATTATCCCGCTTCCCGTTGGCAATAATCACTGTAATTCCTTCATCAGCAACTTTGCGGGCAATATTGGTTTTCGTCAACATCCCCCCCCGTCCGAAACTGGACTTAGTTGTCTGAATATAGTTGGATAAGTCTTTGCCGTGACCGATCTCCCGGATAACAGAAGAGTTTGGATCGGAAGGAGAACCATTGTAAATCCCATCAATATTACTTAGGATAATGAGTGCCTGCGTATCCATCATCGAAGCGATGAGTCCGGACAATTCATCATTATCGGTGAACATCAGCTCGCTGACGGAAATTGTATCGTTTTCGTTGACAATAGGAATGACATTATTTTCAAGCATTACCGTCATGCAATTTTTCTGATTCAGATAATGGCGGCGAGTTCCAAAACTTTCCTTCGTTGTCAGTACCTGGCCGACAGGTATATTGTGCTCACGGAAAAGTTCGTAGTAACGGTTGATTAGTTTGGCCTGACCCACAGCAGAAAATAATTGGCGCTGATCTACACTATCGAGTTTTTTCTGCGGATGCACTTCACTGCGTCCGGAAGCAACAGCTCCCGAAGAAATCAAAATGATTTCTACCCCGGACTTGTGTAATTCCGCTATCTGGTCAACAAGTGCCGACATACGGGTAACGTCCAGCGTTCCGTCGCGGCGTGTTAATACATTGCTTCCTACTTTTACTGCGATTCGTGTAAATTCCTGTTTCATCCTTACTAACGATTTGAAAGCACAAATATAGAGCTTTTTGCCGATATGCTACCAAAACAGGCTAAAAAGAATTATCTTTGCAGCTAGATAGAGAAAAGATAAACAATGAAACATACAAATCCACAAGTAGAACAGATGACCTCCTTCATCGTAATGGATGTGTTGGAGAGGGCAAACGAATTACAGAAACAAGGTGTTGATATTATTCATTTGGAGGTTGGTGAACCCGATTTTGATGTGCCGTCTTGTGTGTCGGAAGCAGCAAAAGCGGCTTATGATCGTCATCTTACTCACTATACACATTCTTTGGGGGACCCGGAACTCCGGCGGGAAATTGCTGCTTTTTATCTACGGGAATATGGAGTGACGGTAGATCCGGATTGCATTGTGGTGACTTCCGGTTCTTCTCCATCCATTCTTCTTGCGTTGATGTTGCTCTGCAACACGGATAGCGAAGTGATTCTTTCCAATCCGGGATATGCTTGTTACCGTAATTTTGTGTTGGCTACCCAGGCTAAACCCGTTTTGGTTCCTTTGTCTAAAGAATATCTGCAATACGACATAGAAGCTATTCGTAAATGTGTGAATCCACATACAGCGGCTATCTTTATCAATTCTCCGATGAATCCGACCGGAATGTTGCTGGATGAAAAATTCTTGAGAGAAGTGGCAGCACTGGGAGTTCCTGTTATTTCGGATGAGATTTATCATGGACTTGTCTATGAAGGACGTGCGCACAGCATTCTTGAATATACTGATCAGGCTTTTGTCTTGAACGGATTTTCTAAACGTTTTGCGATGACAGGTCTTCGGCTGGGTTATTTGATTGCACCTAAATCTTGTATGCGTTCTTTGCAGAAGTTGCAGCAAAATCTATTTATTTGTGCGTCCAGCGTTGCCCAACAGGCTGGGATTGCTGCATTGCGGCAGGCTGATTCGGATGTGGAACGGATGAAACAGATTTATGATGAGCGTCGCCGGTACATGATTACTCGTCTTCGGGAAATGGGGTTTGAGATTAAAGTAGAACCTCAAGGAGCATTTTACATTTTTGCCAACGCACGCAAATTTACTACCGACTCTTATCGCTTTGCATTCGATGTACTCGAACATGCGCATGTCGGCATTACTCCCGGGGTGGACTTTGGTACGGGAGGTGAAGGATATGTACGCTTCTCCTATGCAAACTCATTGGAGAATATCAAAGAAGGACTGGACCGTATCAATCGCTACCTTTCTCGTCCCGACTTCTGATTAGCTCGGTGGCTGCTTCGTATTCTTCCTCTGTCACGAGGACGGATACGGAAGGAGCGATATAGGGTGCTAATGTCCCCATAATTCCATCTTTGATTACACAACGGATATTATTGCTTTCTAATAACCCTTTAATGATCTCGGCTTCCCAGGGGGATCCGGAGAATACTTCTATTGCCTTGCTATAATCTTCTTCTTTCATGATCTTACTTATTAGGGGTTGTTATCTACAAATATAACAAAAAAGAGAGAGAAATGGTTATTTATTTTCTTAAAAAATTATTCGAGTGTGATATGTTTTACGCTAATCTGCTGTTTCAGGAAAGTAGAGGCCGATTCTGAAAACTTTTCTTCCGCTTCGGTCGTGTAAAACTGGCAGTTGCCATTCTTGGTACATTTGGCATCCATTTCGGGATGTCTTTTCAGATAGTCTTTCAGGCTTTCTGCAACATACTCTCCTTGTGCAATTACACTGATATGATCCGGGATGTATTGCCGGATTTTAGGTAGGAGTATAGGGAAATGGGTACATCCGAGGATGACAGTATCTATTTGAGGATCCTTTGACAGTAATTGGTCGATGTACTTCCGGATAAAATAGTCTGCTCCTTCGTCTTGTGATTCGTTATTCTCAACTAAGGATACCCACATCGGACATGCTGTCCCGCTAACCTGAATTTCAGGAAATAGTTTATGTATTTCTAATGGATACGATTCGGATTTGATGGTGCCTGCTGTTGCCAGTACGCCGATATGCTGATTCTTGCTAATCTCTCCAACACATTCTACAGTGGGGCGGATGACTCCGAGCACACGGCGGGCAGGATCGATTTGGGGTAAATCATTCATCTGAATGCTGCGCAAGGCTTTGGCGGAAGCAGTATTGCAAGCTAATATAACCAGATGGCATCCCATATCAAACAGTTTGTTGACGGCTTGCCGGGTAAATTCGTATACGACTTCGAAAGAACGTGTCCCATAGGGGGCACGTGCATTATCTCCCAAATAGATATAATCATATTCCGGTAATACTTCTCTAATCTTGTCTAAGATGGTCAGACCTCCGTATCCGGAGTCGAATACTCCGATAGGTCCGGGCGTATGGGATAGATGTTGCTTCATGACACACTTGATTTATATACGCAAATGTACACCAAAAAAAGGGAAAGAGAAAGAAGATGATCCTTCTTTCTCTTTCCCTTTTGGTATTTCTTTATTCTTGGTCAGCTCTTATTTGATACCAAGATTTGCTTTTACCTTGCTAGTCAAGTTGATGCTCTGTGATTCGTTTACATAAGGAATCGAAGTTCTTGCCAGATCGAAGATATAGATCACACCTTCAGCAGCACCTACTGCTTTGATAGCATTGTCCAACTTCTGGTAGATAGGAGCCATGGCATCATTTTGTGCTTTCGCCATTTGCTGTTGAGCATCTTGTTGGAATTGCTCTTGTCTTTGCATCATATCTTGCAATTCTTTTTGTCTTCTTTCAGCGATGTTAGGAGGAAGAGAATCCTTAGCGATAGCTTGTTGGAATTCCTGATATTTCTTGTTGAATTCTTCCTGCGTTCTCTGTAGTTCGGCAGTAAGTTGTTTTTCTAAAGTCTGAATATCATTTTGAGCTTTGGTGAATTCCGGCATCACAGTGATGATTTCCTGTGCATTAATGTGGCCGAATTTCAGGTTCTGTGCAAATACACCCATTGGGAGTGCAAGCAACATTACAAGTGCAATTTTTTTTAGCATAGTTCTATAATTTATTTGAATGATTTTTAGTTATTTCCAGCTGCAAATGTATGAAATTAATTTGAATATCCTAATTTTCTTAGGATTTCATCACTAATATCTATGCGTGGATTTGCAAATATTATACCTGTAGCAGAGGCTCTGTCAATTACCATATCATATCCATGTTGCTGTGATATAGCTTTCACTGCTTCATAAATATCATCCTGAATCGGAGTAATCAACTTGTCTCTCATCTTGGCTAATTCGCCTTCCGGACCGAAGTAGTTACGCTTCAGCTCGGCTGCTTCTTTTTCCTTCGCTACGATTGCATCTTCTGTCTTTGTTTTTTGTGCGGCAGAAAGAGTGGAAGATTTTGCCTGGTAATCTTGGAACATCTTCTGGGCTTCTTTAGCCAGAGCTTCTACTTCACTCTGGTATTTCTTCGTAGCTTCTTGCATTTGCTCATTAGCGCTTTGAGCTGCCGGAATATTCTTCATAATATATTCCGTATCGATCAGTGCAAATTTCTGTGCATTTGCTGCCATGCTGACAGCAAATAGCATCATGATTAATAGAACAGACTTTCTCATAACGTTTAGTTTTTGATGATACATTAGAATTCTTGTCCTAAGATAAAGTGGAACTGGCTTCCTCCATATTGTTTAGAACCAAATACTTTGTCGAAACCGTAACCCCAGTCAATACCCATCATACCAATCATCGGAAGGAAGATACGAACACCGACACCGGCAGAACGTTTCAACTCGAATGGATTGAATTTCTTGATATCATGCCATGCGTTACCTGCTTCAAGGAAACCTAACACATAAATGTTAGTACTTGTTTCCAGCATCAACGGATATCTCAATTCGATACCGAGACGTGCATAGGCATAACCTTCAGAACCGTATGGTGTTAATGAGCTGTTTTCGTAACCACGCAAAGCGATACTTTCAGTTGCATAAGTTGAATAACCGGTCATACCGTCACCACCTACGTCGAATGTACCGAACGGAGATTTCTTGTATTGGTTATAGTGACCTAACAGACCGAATTCCGTACGTGTCATTAATACCAGACATTTAGGATGAGCAACCGGATCCATCAGCGGAGTATATGTTTTGCCTTTGAATTTCCATTTGTGGTATTCTATCCATTTATGAAGTTTATTCATGTTGTCCTGGGTAATGCTACCTGTTTCAGGGTTGCTGTAATATCCCTTATAGTCTTTACCGTCCATCAACGAGTAAGGCGGTGTGAACTGAACTGACAGTGAGAAATCTGAACCCGAACGAGGGAAGATTGGGTTGTCAATAGAGTTACGAGCCAAAGTCAATGAAATGCTAAGGTCATTACATTTACCGTTGGTGACCGGGAAGTATTGCCAGTCGCTCAAGTTATAACGTTGGTAAGCTAATTCTGCAGAAAGAGTGAAATAGTCATCCGGCCATTTCAGACGTTTACCCCAACCTACGGAAAGTCCCCACATCTTGATAGATTTATCAGGGTCATAATAGTTTTCGTAGTTGTTATAGTTACCATAGTTGTACATACCATAACCACCGTAGCCACTATACATACTGTTGTAGTAGTTGTTGAAGTAGCTGGAGTTGTAGTAACGGCTACTGATATCTGTCTGTACAGAGAAGAATGCCGATACAGAGAATGAATTCGGACGTTTACCGCCAAACCATGGATCGAAGAATGAAATACTGTATGATTGGTAGTATTTAGCGTTCGTCTGTCCGCTGATAGTCAATGTCTGACCATCACCTTGAGGAAGTATACCACGGTAGTTTTCACCCGGGTGCAACAAGTTGGCTACAGAGAAGTTGGTAAACTTCAAGCTCAACTTACCGATAATACCCGTCTGTCCCCAACCTGCAGAGAATTCCACCTGGTCGTTAGCTTTGGAAGTCAAAGGCAAACCTATGTCAACAGTTCCGTTCATCGGATCCGGTTGAATATCTGGTTGCAGTTTTTCCGGGTCAAAGTGTCCCATCTGCTGAATTTCACGCAAAGAACGCATCAAGTCTTCTTTGCTGAACAATTGTCCCGGACGAATACGAAGTTCACGGCGAACGACGTTTTCATACAAACGGTCATTACCACTGATCTTGATCTTATTGATAGTAGCCTGACGGCCTTCATAGATTCTCATTTCGAGGTCGATAGAGTCGCCAACGATATTTACTTCTACCGGGTCAAGGTTATAGAACAGGTAACCGTTGTTGTAGTATAAGTTACCGATAGCGTCATCATCTGTAGAAACACGTTCGTTCAATAACTTCTGGTTGTATACGTCACCTTTCTTCATGCGGAGCAGGAAGTTCAACTGTTCTGACGGATAGAGAGTGTTACCTACCCATGTAACGTTACGCAGATAATATTTTTGTCCCTCGTCTATATTCAAATAAACGTTTACAGTCTTTTCGTCATACTGTGAAACGCTGTCTTTTACAATCATTGCATCACGGTATCCCAACTCATTATATTTGTCGATAATCAGTTGCTTGTCTGCCTCGAAGTTCTCTGGCACGAATTTCTTGGTGCGGAACAGGTTACGAAGTTTACCTTTCTCATTGGTTTTCTTCATAACTTTCTTCAGCTTGGAAGTCTTGATTGCATGATTACCAACGATTTGGATTTCGTGTACTTTGATTTTTTCTTTCTTGTCGATATCAATGTCGACGATCACCTGATTTTCGCTGGATGGATCGTCTTTCTGCGAGATGATTACTTCTGCATTTTTGAATCCCTTATCGTCGAAGTAACGTTTGATTAATGTCTTGGCACGGTCTACGGTATTCGGAGTAATCTGCATACCTTTTACCATTCCCAGCTTGCTTTCAAGATCGGTACGTTCCGACTTCTTCACACCATGATAGCGTACATCTGCGATACGTGGGCGTTGTGTCAGACTGATTTTTAACCAGATTTTGTCACCTTCAATTTTCTCGGCTGTGATTTGTACATTTGAGAACAAGCCATGACGCCAATAACGTTTGATTGCTCCAGTAATTTCGTCACCCGGCACAGTAATTGTCTGTCCTACCGATAGTCCGGATAGTCCAATCAATACATAGTCTTCATAATTCTTTACGCCTTCGACTTTAATATCTGCTATCTCATACTTTTTGGGTGTTCCGGAGTATAAGATGACAGGTTTCGAGTCTTCATCAGTGTTAGCATTTTGCGCAAAGCCTGTTGTCGCAAAGCTGCACAGGCAGACAAACGTTATGAATATAAAGGAAATACGATAATGCATTTATGTTATAATTTGATGTTTCGAGTTATATTAGCTGATCTGTTCACTGGTTTTGCCGAATCGGCGTTCCCTTTGTTGATATTCCCAAATGGCTTTGTAGAATTCTTCTTTGTCGAAGTCCGGCCAGAAGGTATCACAAAAATAAAGCTCCGAATAAGCGCATTGCCATAGGAGGTAATTGCTTAGCCGGATTTCTCCTCCCGTTCGGATCAGTAAATCCGGATCGGGCATAAAATTAGTATCCAGATGAGATGAGATACACTCATCGGTTATTTGTTCGGGAGATATTTCTCCCGTTTTTACTTGCGTCGCTATTTGCCGTACTGCTTCAGTTATTTCCCAACGGGATGAGTAACTAAGAGCTAGTACCATATACATTCCACTATTCTTGGATGTGCGTTTTATACATGATGTCAAACTTTTCTGAACTTCAACAGGCAACTTCTTGAAATCACCGATTACGTTGAAGCGAATATTGTTCTTCATCAGTGTCTCTTCTTCAATAGATTCTAGCAATAGATTCATCAAAGCCGCTATCTCGTCTTGCGGCCGATTCCAGTTCTCGGTTGAGAAGGTATAAAGTGTCAGGTACTTAATCCCCAGTCTGGCAGCATCTTCAGTAATCTTCTGTACCGTTTCTGCGCCAGCACGGTGACCGTAAGTACGTTCTTCCCCTCGTTGTTTTGCCCATCGTCCGTTCCCATCCATAATGATGGCTACGTGTTGTGGTATCCGAGTTTTGTCTATTTGTTCTATATAGGACATCTTCTTATTTTAAACGTATACGTTTTTATTTCCCGGCATGTTCCGGATCTTTATCAAACCATAGCTGATTCAAGCGACCACGCCATACTTCTGAATTATGACTATATGGGCGTTTTACTGTGGTAGTAGCTCGTGAGCTGTCTTCTTTTTCTACTTCTTCATCAAAGCTAACATTGTCGTCTTTGCCGAATATGAATACTAAATAATTATTGGCTCTGTTCTGGGCATCTTTTTCTGTGTCCACTACCATGGAAAAGTTCTTTCTGCCTCTAAATTCGGGGAACTTAATAGGATCATATCCAGTGTTCTCTTTAGACCAATTTTGATGAGGGAATGAGAACTTTTTATTAGCTTTTTCCCAATCACGTCCTGACGGTGAAGTATAGAATGCTTCAAATCCGTCTCCAAATAGATAAAATTGAGAATTATAATGAATAATAATAGGGTTTTTTAGTTCCGGGCAATATCTATAGGTTGAACCGGCAGGGAGATCTCCCCATCCGCTTACTATAATATTTTCTTTAATAGGGGTATCATTGTCGTCCAAAACTGGCTCTCTGTTCTCATTCAATTTGTTGACCTCTCGAGATTCTTCAGAATACATCCATGCGACAGCTATCGCAATGTCAGTGCCATCATTTGAAAGAGTGGTAGATTTTTCCGCTTCACCAATTAATAGCACACCTTGAGTTCCATTCCTATTCTCATAATTGGTATATGAGGTGATTTTACTTGGAAATTTTTTTCTGGTTTCTCCATCAAGATATTTTTTGTTGTTGTCATATAGAGCGTATTCCTCATTTACTCCATCAGTACTGGTTGTGAAAATATACTTATTATCATTAACTTTTTTGATATAACTAATCCTTGTATTCTTTTCAGAGTCAAAATTCTCTTTGATAGGCGCTAAGAACAGTTCAATATTGGTTAAAGAAGTTAGCGCACTCCAATTAATACCATCTTCTGATGTATAGGCGTATACAGTATTGTTATTATCTTTAAACGTTGCATACAACATATCTTTGAATTCGATGATAGAGGTGGGTAATGTTTTTATAGAATTCTCTATTCCTACTATCGAATTAGGAGACCAATTGTTTAAACCACTAAGTGTGTTCTTATATACTTTAAGTCCTGATGCCGTTTCTGTATATGTTAAGACATTAGACCCTAAAATAATGGATCTTTGAAGACCAATTATATTATTGTCACCAGCTCCTTCTATATACTCCCATCTCAACGAATCCGGATCATGCTGATGTACATTTACCTTAATAGTATATTCCTTAGTTTGATTAGGAGATATTCCCGCTAAGGCTTCTGTCGACCATACCTTTATCTTAAGTGGATTCCGAAGATCGATCGAATCATTGATGTTTAAGACGGAATCGTTTCCGCTTTTGTCCTTCATTGTAACGACGCCTGATGCCGTTGTTAATGTTTTGATTAAAATCTTGTCAATGATGGTATCGGCATGAACAGGAAGAGAGTCTTCGTTATAAATTTCACGTGATAATTGATCAATAGTGAATTTATAACTCCCAAGGCCTGCTGTGTCAAGTGCAAACGCATGGATAGTTGCATCCGGACTATATTCGATGTTATTATCGTCATCAAGACATGACGTTATAACAAATGACACCATGAAAAAACTCGCTATGAATGATAAAAACTTTATTCTCATTTGAAAGATTGTGTTTATTTACAAGTTGCAAAAATAGAAACATTTTTTCCGATAATGAACATTACAGGTAAGTTTTATATAAAATTATAGATAATAACACTGTTTTTATCGACGTAAAATCCCCTGAATAGAACTATTTTAGCTATATCCGATGAACATAATGCCAAAATTGTCTTTCGAAGTGTTCTTCTATCGAGTAACTAAAATTATCGTTCATTTGGGGTGCTTGAACACCGGAATGTAGTCTGCTGGGGCACTTCTCGATATACGCCTCATCCCATAGCTCGTCATTAATGAACGATTGCAGCAATTGGCTGCCTCCTTCTACCAGTAAGGATTGTATTTTCCGTTGATACAGTACTTCCATAATCTGCTCCAGTGGGTTATGATTGAAGTCGATGGAGATATATGTGATGTTGGTTCTTGCTGGCTGTTTCTTTTCAGTAAAAACTAATGTTGGTACATTCCCATCGAATATTTGTAAATCATTCGGAAGAGATAATGTGCGGTCTAATACGACACGTATTGGATTATGTCCATACCAGTTGCGTACCGTTAGCGACGGATTATCCAATAAAGCTGTTCGCCTGCCTACCATAATAGCATCGGCCTCCGCTCTTTTTTTATGTACTAGCATTGAAGTGAGAGGAGAGGAGAGTATCAAAGGCATTCCACTTGTACGTTCTATATCAATAAACCGATCGGCTGACTCTGCCCATTTTAATGTAATATAAGGCCGATGAAGTGTATTGAAAGTAATAAAACGACGAATCAGTGATTGACATTCTTCCTCTAATATGCCGACTGTAACTTCTCGTCCGGCATCCCGTAGTTTTTGAATCCCCCGTCCGGCTACTTCAGAAAAGGGGTCCTGGCATCCGATAACAATGCGTGGAATCTGTTTCTCTATAATCAGATCCGCACAAGGAGGTGTTTTCCCGTAGTGGGAGCAAGGTTCCAGACTGACATAAATCGTAGAATGTTTCAATAAAGACTCATCTTTGACAGAACGGATTGCATTGACTTCCGCATGTGCCTCTCCGCAGCGAATGTGATAACCTTCGCCAATAATACGTCCGTGACATACGATAACAGCCCCTACCATCGGGTTGGGAGACACATTGCATAACCCGTTCTTTGCAAGCTCAATGCAACGCCTCATGTATTTTTCTTCTTCCATTTTGGTGCTCTTCGCCATATTATTCTTACTTTTGCACTCCGAAATTGTGAAAATATGAATCGTATCACCGCTTACATTCGCCAGTCTTTGCAGGAAATCTATCCACCGGAGGAGGTAAAAGCCCTTTCGATGCTGATTTGTTGCGACATGTTAGGCTTAGATGCGCTCGATATTTACATGGGCAAAGATATAATTTTATCCGAATGCAAACAGCGTGAATTAGAAAACATTATATTCCGTTTACAGAAAAATGAACCTATACAGTACATTCGCGGTTTTGCAGAGTTTTGTGGAAGGAATTTTAAGGTTGCTTCCGGCGTATTAATCCCTCGACCGGAGACCGCGGAACTCGTGGAATTAATAGTAAAGGAGAATCCGAATGCCCGTCATCTGTTAGACATAGGTACGGGAACCGGATGTATTGCGATCTCTCTGGATAAAGAACTTCCGGATATAGAAGTAGAAGCTTGGGATATTTCGGAAGAAGCGTTAGCTATTGCCCGTAAAAACAATGAAGATTTGGAAGCCGGGGTGAGATTTCTGCAAAGAGATGTATTGTCCGATGACTGGGAAAAGGTGCCGTCTTTTGATGTGATCGTCAGTAATCCGCCTTATGTGACCGAAACGGAAAAGAACGAAATGGACGCCAATGTCCTTGATTGGGAACCGGGACTGGCCCTGTTCGTTCCTGACGAGGACCCTTTACGGTTTTATAATCGTATAGCCCGTCTGGGAAGTGAATTACTCTTGCCGGGTGGGAAACTTTATTTTGAAATCAACCAGGCCTATGGCCGGGAAACAGCACACATACTTGAAATGAACCAATATCGTGATGCTCGTGTTATAAAAGACATATTTGGAAAAGATAGAATAGTTACAGCTAACCGATGAGTGCACAATTAACTGATGAAGAGGCTTTAAATCGCGTAGCCTCTTACTGCTCCACTGCCGAGCATTGCCGGGCAGAAATAAATGAGAAGTTACAACGTTGGGGAATTGCCTATGATACCATTGCGCGTATTCTTGACCGACTGGAATCAGAGAAGTTCATTGATGATGAACGTTTCTGCAGAGCTTTTGTGAATGACAAGTTCCGCTTTGCCAAGTGGGGGAAAATGAAAATAGCCCAGGGGCTTTACATGAAGAAGATCCCTTCTGATGTGGCATGGCGTTATCTGAATGAAATTGATGAAGAAGAATACCTTTCTATTCTGCGTGACCTGCCTGGATGGAAATCCCCCTTTTACTGTGACAACCGTAAAACTCTGTCCTATCCTTCTCTTCGTAATTTTGTGAAGATTGAAATTACACGTCTGATATTAGAACGATTCGGACAGGTGGATGCGATTGCTGGTGTGGCTACAGGCGCTATTCCGCAGGGAGCTTTGGTGGCTGATGCATTGAATTTGCCGTTCGTGTATGTTCGTTCTACCCCCAAAGATCATGGATTAGAAAACCTGATTGAAGGTGAACTTCGTCCGGGTATGAAAGTCGTAGTCGTAGAGGACTTGATTTCTACTGGTGGTAGTAGTTTGAAGGCTGTTGAAGCAATTCGTCGCGATGGTTGTGAAGTGATCGGTATGGTTGCAGCGTATACATACGGATTCCCGGTAGCTGAAGAGGCGTTCAAAAATGCGAAGGTGACTTTGGTAACGTTGACCAATTATGAAGCCGTGCTTGATGTTGCTCTTCGTACAGGTTATATCGAAGAAGAAGACATACAGACATTGAACGAATGGCGTAAAGACCCTGCTCATTGGGATGCTGGAAAATAAGATTCATTTTTTGATCAAACATATTTGGTAAAAAGAACTGTTCGGGCAATATTTGGCCGGATTGTTCTTTTTTTGTTTTATACTAATAGAAAATTATGAGTAATTTTGAGAGTAGTGTCAAGGTAATACCTTACAGCCAGGAGCGCGTATATAATAAACTTTCAGATTTAAGTAATCTGGAAGCAGTCAAAGACCGTTTGCCAAAAGATAAGGTGCAGGATTTGAGTTTTGATTCGGACACGTTGAGTTTTAGTGTCTCTCCTATCGGAAAGTTGACTTTGCAAATTGTAGAGCGTGATCCTTGTAAATGTATAAAGTTGGCAACAACTAACTCTCCTCTTCCTTTTAATATGTGGATTCAATTGGTTGAAACTGCAGAAGAAGAGTGCAAAGTGAAGGTAACTATCGGAATGGATCTTAATCCATTTATGAAAGCAATGGTACAGAAACCTCTCCAGGAAGGTTTGGAGAAGATGGTTGATATGCTGGCAGTTATTGGATATTAAACTTTTTTTTATGGCACAGAAACTTTGGGAGAAGTCCGTACAGGTAAATAAGGATATCGAACGTTTCACGGTAGGTCGTGATCGTGAGATGGATCTTTATTTGGCCAAGCATGATGTGCTTGGTTCTATGGCTCATATTACGATGCTTGAAAGCATTGGGTTGTTGACAAAAGAAGAACTGGACCAGTTGCTGGTGGAATTGAAGAGTATTTATGCCTCGGCCGAAAAAGGCGAATTTGTGATAGAAGACGGGGTGGAAGATGTACATTCACAGGTAGAATTGATGTTGACCCGTCGTTTGGGAGATATCGGAAAGAAAATACATAGTGGCCGTTCCAGAAATGATCAGGTTCTGTTGGACTTGAAACTTTTTACCCGTACGCAAATAAAAGAGGTTGCCGAAGCGGTAGAACAACTATTTCATGTCTTGATCCGTCAGAGCGAACGGTATAAAAACGTTTTGATGCCGGGATATACACACCTGCAGATTGCAATGCCTTCTTCTTTTGGCTTGTGGTTTGGTGCCTACGCCGAGAGTCTTATGGACGATATGCTGTTTTTGCAGGCAGCATTTAAAATGTGCAATCGTAATCCATTAGGTTCAGCAGCCGGATATGGTTCGTCTTTTCCTTTGAACCGTACCATGACGACTGACTTATTGGGTTTTGATTCAATGAATTACAATGTTGTATATGCTCAAATGGGGCGTGGAAAGATGGAACGCAATGTTGCTTTTGCATTGGCTACGATTGCCGGGACGATTTCCAAATTAGCTTTTGACGCCTGTATGTTTAACAGTCAAAACTTCGGTTTCGTCAAGTTGCCTGATGACTGTACCACGGGGTCCAGCATTATGCCTCATAAGAAGAATCCCGATGTCTTTGAACTGACACGTGCTAAATGTAATAAACTGCAATCGCTTCCCCAACAGATCATGATGATTGCGAATAATTTGCCTTCTGGCTATTTCCGTGATTTACAGATTATAAAAGAAGTTTTCCTGCCTGCTTTTCAGGAATTGAAAGACTGTTTGCAGATGACAACTTACATCATGAATGAAATAAAGGTCAACGAGCATATCCTTGACGATGATAAATACCTCCTTATTTTTAGCGTGGAAGAAGTGAATCGTTTGGCACGTGAAGGTATGCCTTTCCGTGATGCATATAAGAAGGTTGGTTTGGATATTGAAGCAGGTAAATTCTCGCATACTAAAGAAGTACATCATACACATGAAGGTAGCATTGGTAACCTTTGTAATGCAGAAATCTCTGCACTGATGCAGCAAGTAATCGATGGATTCAACTTTTGTGGAATGGAGAGAGCGGAGAAAGCACTGCTTGGAAGATAAAATAGACTTTCGGAGGATAGTTTTTTAAACTTTCCTCCGAAAAGATTTGGCAGAAACAAGTAAACTACTTATCTTTGCACCCGTTGAAAAAACGCGGAAATAGCTCAGTTGGTAGAGCATAACCTTGCCAAGGTTAGGGTCGCGAGTTCGAGTCTCGTTTTCCGCTC
>PPYE01661957.1_pt1 | contig 25212 bp, 20 predicted proteins | sample 1559881 | NCBI WGS metagenome assembly PPYE01 (sample SAMN08240022, study PRJNA423297) | Human gut metagenome, whole genome shotgun sequencing project. | reverse complement strand
GTGCGCCTTCCGGGCGCAAGCAGGGAATATCCCCTTATAGGGGGAGTGCAAGCCACCGGCTAAGCCGGTGGTCTTGACTCACGCGAGAGTTTGTTTTCATGTAGGGGGAAGGACCAACTTTCCGCTGGACAAAAGCTCCTTTGCCAGGTGGATAAAGTCATTTTCAGCCTTGCTGATATAGGCTCCCTTCCGGGTAAGGACAGAGCGCATCCAGATTTCTTTTCTGCCAATGGAGAAATAAGCAATAGGCATCCCGGGAATCACATAGGACTGGGGGAAAAAGGCGGGGCCAATTTGGTTATTGACCATATTAAAGGCGGTAATGCTGCTGGTAGGCTCAAACAAAATTCTTGGTTTGATTCCTGCTTCGGCAAACAGATCATCGATCATATCCCGCAGCCGTGTTTCGTGGCTGACGAGAATTAGGGGAATATCCTCCAAAAGCTTAAGATCTATGGATGGGAAGGTTTCCCAGCTTCGCTCTCCTGCCATCTGAGCCAGGGGATTTTTCAATGGAACGCCTAAAACCAGCAGCTCAGGGGCCAGAAAGTAGTAATCAAACTGAGGTTTGCAGTTTTCTGGAGTATGGGCGGTAAAGGCAAGGTTTACATTTCCCTGAAGCAGAAGCTGCTCGGCTTTTTTTATTCTGGCCTCGAAAATTTTGAAGGTGATATCTGGATACATCTGCTGAAATACCGGATAGATCCGGGAAAACATAAGAGAACCTTGCTCAGGCGTGTAGGCAACGGCGATTTGGCCTTTTTTCATATCGGCGATATCCTGAAGAATCCGATAAGTATCTTCTTTCATCATCAGCATTTTGCGGGCGGTTTCCAGATAAATTTCCCCGGCGTAAGTGGGGATCATCCCCTGCTTTACGCGATGAAAGAGGGGGATGCCCAGATCCCGCTCCAGACGCAGCAGCTGCTGGTTTAAGGCAGACTGGGAGATAAAGAGTTTTTCTGCTGCCTTGGAGATGCTCTGCTCTTCTGCGATGGCAATCATGTACTCCAGTTGTTTAAGTTCCACAAAAAACCTCCTGTTAATTTCTATGATATAAGAAAAAGTAAGTAGGCGTAGGCGAATTCACAAGTTGAATCACTACTATTGTTTTATTATAATAATTTCAACGGCAATGATCAACAAATTTCACTAATTATGACGAAAGTCATATCCGTGGCCATGGAAAAAGGGAAATAAGATTGCTGCTATTGAGGTTATTTGTCATTAATTCAAATGAGGCAGATGACTGAAACAAGGTAATGTAAATCTGGAATTGTGAAGATTGCACAAAAAGAAATAGGGGGAAATATCTCATGGAAATGTATATTGTACTTGCTGTTACCATTTTCATGATGGTGATGTTCGTCTGGCATAAAGTGCCCTTCGGCGTGACTACCATGACCTGCTGCGTGATTTTAATGGTAACGGGCTGTATTGACCTGAATGCAACATTTAGCGGATTTGGCAACAAAATTGTAGTATTGATTGCCCCGATGCTGGCATTAGGAAACGTGCTGGGAAAGACCAGCCTGGTGGCAAATCTCCAGGATCTGATGGAGTCAATGAAGGGAAAACATGGCACATTGCTGGTGCTGTCCATTTTCCTGATTGCCGGCGTAATGGCTCAGCTGATTCCGTCCACCGCCGTACTGGCAATTATGGTTGTATTCCTGTCTACTCTGGGTGATACCGGAGAAATTAACTCCAGACGTCTGATGGTACCGACTCTGGGCATTACTTCTTCCTGTAAATTCCGTTTCCCTATCGGATTGGGGGCTACGAATTTTGCGGTAATTAACGCAATGTACGCCGGAATCATCCCAGATGAACAGTATGCGCTTAAAATGATGGATCCTTTTATTTTTTCCATCTTTCCTATGATCGCGCTGATCATATACTGTATTTTCGGCTGGCGTTTGGTGCCTAATAAGGCCGGTGCTCTGAACAAGGATGCTGTAAAGCAGAACCTGCAGAAGGGGATTTATACTTCTGCTCAGGAGAAGCTGATTTACGTGGTATTTGTAGCGGTTATGCTGCTGATGATCTTAAATACCTGGACTGGAGATATTATGTACGTGGCTCCTGCCATTGGTGTATTAGTATTAATCTATGCCGGAGTGCTGAATGTTAAGGATGCGGTGGCAAGCATGACGGTAGATATGATCTGGATGATCGCCGGTGTTCTGGTGGTATCAGACGCCCTGGGAAGTTCTGGAGCCAGCGAACTTATCGGAAACGCATTTATGAGCATTATTGGTGAGAACCCCAGCTCCATTATGGTAATGTTCCTGTTCTCTGCAGTAACGATTATTGTAACCAACTTTTTATCCAACTCCGCAACGCAGACCGTGCTGGTGCCTATTGCGGCTTCTCTGGCATTAGTTGGCGGCTGGGATCCCAGAGGAATCGTCTTGATTGCTGGTATCGCCAATATGTTTGATATCGCTCTGCCTTCTGGTTCTGGTGAGGCAGCTGTAGCTTACGGTGCCAGCGGATATAATCCGGCGGAAACCCTGCCGTTTAGTATACCGTACATGATTATCGCGATTATCACTTGTACCATATCCGCCCAGATGTTGTTCCCATTGTATGGTTAGGGAGAAAGGAGAAAATCAATGCCATTAAACAGCACATCATTAACCAGCCCACCGGCTCCGGTTCTTATGGAACACTGCTGCAGACAGCCCTGGGAGACGTATCTTGAACCTTTGAAAATGGCTCCTGGCGTGTGGTACGTATCAGGGAATGACTGGGTTGCCTGCTACCTCATTGATACGGGGGACGGCCTGATCCTTATTGATACCGCCATGCATGAGACGGCGTATCTGATGATTGAGAATATCCGTAAGCTGGGCTATGAGCTGACGGATATTAAGAAGATTTTATTAAGCCATGCCCACATTGACCATATCGGCGGCTGCCGGACCATGAAGGAACTTACCGGAGCCAAGGTTTATCTGGGCAAGCGGGACCTGATGTTCTTACATGAACGGAAGGACCTGATTATGAATGAGGGCGGATACACCTGCGGCGAATTCGAGCCGGATGAGCTGTATGACGATGACAAGCCCATTGTTCAGGGGAATGTGACCATTCACACCGTTTCTACACCGGGCCATACCCCGGGCTGTACTTCCTTCTTCTTTGAGGTGCAGGATGAGACGGGAAAGAAATTCAAATGCGGAATGCACGGCGGCCTTGGACTGCTGTGGAACACCAGGAAGCAGTTTGATGAAATCGGCCTTCCCTTCTCCCTGATGGAGGAATTTGTGGAAGGGCTGAAGAAGCTGGATCAGCGGGAGGTGGATATCTGCCTTCCCTCTCATACCAACCAGGTGGGAATCCTTCTGCTGAAGGATCAGATCCGGGATGATTTTAATCCCTACTATGATCCCTCCATCTGGCATGAGCTGATGCAGGAAAGACTGGAGCGGGCTCAGAAGATTCTGGACCGGGCAGAGACTGAAGAGCAGAAATAACATAAATATCAATAAAAATTCATTTTAGTTAAAAAGCGCGAATCCCTTTCTGATTCATATCGCAGTGTCTGAAAGGGAAAAGCGCTTTTTGCGTCTGAGAAAGGGAAAAACGATTTTTTTGGCATTCTCTACAAAAACGAAGCAATTAAATAGACAAAATTTCTGTTTATTGAAAACTGACCTTTTTGTAAATGTGAAAAACTCACAAAAAAAGCAAGGGAAGCTTCTATAGACTTAAAAAAAATAAGAAAAAATTAGAAAAATAATAAGTTGAGTGGAGAGAGTTGTTTGATTATAATAATTTCAGCAGCAAGATTCCAAGAAAATTGCAAAAAGTGACGAATGTCATGCTCATGGCCATGGGGAAAATGCGAAAAAGAATCATTGCGGATGAGATTGTTTATCAATAATACCGGTTGGATAAATAGTCTGCAGAAAAGAGTAACAAAAAGACTGTACAAATTTCACAAAACAAAATAGAGGGGGAAACATCTCATGGAAATGTACATCGTTTTGGCGGTTGCGGTCTTTATGATGGCAATGTTTGTATGGCATAAAGTGCCATTTGGACTTACCACTATGACCTGCTGTATTATTTTAACTCTTACCGGCGTGATCGATGTGGAGACGGCCTTCAGCGGATTTGGAAATAAGATCGTTGTTCTGGTGGCTCCCATGCTGGCACTGGGCGCCGTACTTGGGAAAACCAGTATGGTAGGAAAGATCCGCGGCGTCATGGAGACTATGAAGGGAAAACGCGGTTACCTGATGGTGCTGACACTGTTTTTCTTTACCGCACTTCTGGCACAGTTTATTCCGTCCACTGCAGTTATGGCCATCATGGTTGTGTTTGCGGCACAGATTGGCGACAATGGAGACATTACACCTACCAGAGTCATCCTTCCCATGCTGGGCGTGGCATCCTGTTTCAAATTCCGCTTCCCGGTGAGTGCCGGAGCAGCAAACTTTGCTACCATCAATGCACTTTATGAAGGAATTATCACCGATCAGGCATATCATCTGACTATGCTGGAACCCTTTATCTTCTGCATTATCCCGATGGTTATGGTAGGCATCTTCTGTATCTTTGGCTGGAAGCTGATGCCAAAGTCTGAAGGAAGCCTGAATCAGGATGCGGTAAACGCCAAGACCCAGGAGTCTGTCATGACTCCCGGTCAGGAAAAAGTTGTATACATCGTATTTATTCTGGCTATGGTCATTATGATCACCAATGTAGGCGGCATGCTGTATCTGGCTCCGGCCATTGCAGTCGCGCTTTTAATCTGGACCGGAATTCTGGATGCGAAAGAAGCTTCCAAACTGATGACTTCTGATACCATCTGGATGATGGCAGGCGTGCTGGTAGTATCGGATGCCCTTGGCAGCTCCGGTGCAAGTGAAGCCATCGGAAATCTGCTTCTGAATGCAGTTGGCGAGAACCCCAATTCCTTCATGATTATGCTGCTGTTTGCTGCCGTTACCGTTATTATGACCAACTTCCTTTCTAATGCAGCTACCCAGACGGTTATTGTACCTCTGGCAGCTTCCCTTGCACTGGCCGGCGGCTGGGATCCCAGAGGTCTGGTACTGATCGCAGGCATTGCCAATATGGCAGACGTTGCCCTTCCTTCCGGTTCCGGTGAAGCGGCAGTTGCATTTGCAGCCGGAGGCTATAACCCGGCCAAAGTACTGCGGTTTACGCTGCCGTATATGGCCGTAAGTATTCTGGGATACGCCATCTCAGCACAGCTTCTTTATCCGCTGTACGGCTAGGCTGCAGAGATGGGAGAGAAGAACTCTTTAAAAAAGTATTTGTGAAAAAGGAGGTCTGCACAATGCCCTTAAACAGCACATCATTAACCAGTCCGCCGGCTCCGGTTCTTATGGAACACTGCTGCAGGAAACCCTGGGAGACCTATCTGGAACCCCTTAGGATGGCCCCTGGCGTGTGGTATGTATCGGGCAATGACTGGGTGGCCTGTTATCTGATCGATACAGGAGACGGCCTGATTCTGATCGATACGGCCATGCATGAGACTGCGTATCTGATGATTGAGAATATCCGGAAACTGGGGTATGAACTGACGGACATTAAGAAAATCCTGTTAAGCCACGCTCACATTGACCACATCGGCGCAGCCAGAACCATGAAGGAGCTGACCGGAGCGAAGATTTACCTGGGCGAGAGGGATCTGCCGTTCCTTCATGAACGGCGGGATCTGATCCTGAATGACGGAGGCTATACCTGCGGAGAATTTGAACCGGATGAACTGTACGCCGATGATAAGCCTATCGTGCAGGGCAATGTGACCATCCGCACAGTTTCCACACCGGGTCATACACCGGGATGCACTTCATTCTTTTTTGAAGTGCAGGATGAGACGGGCAAAAAATTCAAATGCGGCATGCATGGCGGACTGGGACTTCTTTGGAATACAAAGAAGCAGTTTGAGGAAATCGGCCTTCCCTTCTCTCTGATGGAAGAGTTTGTGGAAGGTCTGGAAAAGCTGGATCAGATGGAAGTGGATATCTGCCTTCCGTCCCATACGAACCAGGTGGGGATCCTGCTTTTAAAAGACCAGATCCGGGAGGACTTTAATCCTTATTACGATCCTTCCATCTGGCATGAACTGATGCAGGAGAGGCTGGCCCGGGCCCGGAAAATCCTGAATCAGGCAAAAGCTGAAGAATAGGGAGGAAAAAACTCCCTGCCCGGCCTCTACCAGGTAACGATCCGGTCCAGAAGTGATTTCTGTTCCTGGCTGCTCTGCATGAGATAGATTTTCGTGGTTTCAATGCTCTCATGCCCCAGAAGATCAGCCAGAAGAGTGATGTCATTGAATTTTTTCAGAAAATTCTTGGCATACAAGTGGCGGAAGGAATGGGCATAGACGGTATTCGGATCAATCTGGAAACGCCGGGCCAGAACCTTTAACTGGCTGTTGATGCCCCGGGGCGTGATAGGACGTCCGGTGCGGGTAAGGAAGAGGAAGCCGGAGCAGACGCCGCGCTTCCCCAGCCATTCCAGTGCTTCCCGGCACAGAAAATCGGGAAAATAAATCCGGCGCACTTTTCCGCCTTTTGAGTACAGATCCATATAGCCAAGCTGCAGGTGCTCGGCCTTGATCTGGATCAGTTCGCTGACTCTGGCGCCGGTAGAACCTAAAAAGTGAACAATAAAATACCAGAACCATTTGCCCTCCCTGCGGAGGGCATTTTTTAATTTCTCATAATCTTCATTAGAAATCACATTGTTAAGGTAACTTGGCTGCTGATGCTTTACTGTTGGTATCTGGAAAGCCTGGATGCGGCCGGGACGGGAACCGTCCTGCAAAGCAAGGTACTGGAGATATTTGTTGATGCCGTAGATCCGGGCATTTATAGTGGCCGGACGATAAGCGGAAATAAGATATTGACGGTAGTCATTCAGACTTTCCGGCGAAGTGTCGGATGCGATAAGGCAGAACTGACGGACTGCCCCCAGATATGATGTGACTGTATTTTCGGAGAGCCCTTTTTTTCGCAGAAACTGCCGGAAAAGGTCCATCTCCTCCTGGCTGATACTCATATTAAATCCCCCTGAAAATCCGGTCTCAAAAAGGCCTCACACCTTTATGGACGGTTACAAACAATATAAAAATTAAAAGAGCAGTTGTCAAGACGAAAAATCCTTTGAAAGCTGCGGTGTTAAAGACTGTATCCGGAAAGAGAATGGATGACTACGGCGATGGCAGCACCTATCAGAGAGTTGTTCTTGAGTACGATCTGTACGAGAGAGGCGATACTCCTGGCGTAGATGAGCCGGTAGTAGCGGCTGGTTCTGAAGTCCTGATCAATGAAAACGGCAAGATCAAGAGATCTGGTACTACCACCGATGTAAATGATCAGCGTGTACGCGTAAGCGATTACGTAGTAACCAGCGTTGAGGACGACGATTAATTAAAATATTCATCATTTCTATTCTAATTGCCATACATATTAAAAGGTGACAACCAGTTAAAGAGCCGGCGCTCCGGAAGGTAACTTCCGGGGCGCCGGCTCTTTATGACCGGATTTTGGCGTGAAAAATGCAGACGCCTACGAAAATCCGGTGCGTCTGTATTGAATTTATGACGCTTTGTCCTTTGGGCAGAATTATTTCTCTGCCACAGCAACAGCCTCGATCTCTACCAGTGCATCCTTGGGCAGTCTGGCTACTTCTACGGCAGCTCTGGCGGGATAATCGCCCTCAAAGAATTCGCCGTAAACTTCATTCATGTCGCCGAAGGTGTTCATGTCTTTTAAGAATACGCCTACGCGGATGACCTGATCCATGCCGATGCCTTCGCTGGCCAGGATATTCTTGATGTTGGTCAGGGACTGACGGGTCTGGGACTTTACGTCGTCGCCTGCAAACGCGCCGGTAGCCGGGTCAATGGGAAGCTGACCGGATACGAATACCATGCCGCCGGCCTGTACAGCCTGAGAGTAGGGACCGATAGCACCTGGTGCATTGGTGGTAGCAAATACTTTTTTCATGATTGATTCCTCCTGTTGTGTTTCGTCCGCGTCCGGAAGACGCGGACGTATTTTTTACTGATATCATTGTACTGAAAACGAAGAATAAATGCAAGTCTCCTGTCTTATACTCTGGCGATTCCTTCTGCAATTGCGGTCTCTGCCACGGCCTTTGCAACTACATCGGCTACGGATTTGTCCAGTGCGGAAGGGATGATGTTCTCTGCCGTCAGCTCATCATCGGGAATCATGGAGGCGATGGCAAATGCCGCCTTCTGCTTCATGGACTCGGTGATCTCCTTTGCACGGACAGAGAGAGCGCCCTTGAAGATGCCGGGGAATACCAGCACATTATTGATCTGATTGGGGTAGTCGGAGCGGCCGGTTCCGATTACGGCTGCGCCGCCTGCCTTTGCCTCATCCGGCATGATCTCGGGAACGGGATTTGCCATGGCAAAGACGATGCCCTGGTTCATGGTGGACACCATTTCCCTGGACACCAGGTTGGGGCGGGAAACGCCTACGAAAGCATCGGCGCCCTTTAAGGCATCTGCCAGTGTGCCGTGCTGCTTTTCCAGGTTGCTGATATGGGAGATTTCCTCCTGACCGGGATTTAAGCCCTGGTCGCCTTCGCAGATGATGCCATTGATGTCGCACATAATGATGTTTCCGAAGCCCATGCTGATTAAAAGCTTTCCGATGGCAATGCCGGCTGCACCTGCGCCGTTGATGACGATCTTCATCTTGCCCATCTCCTTGCCGGTTACCTTCATGGCATTGATCATGGCGGCGGCCACTACAATGGCGGTGCCGTGCTGGTCATCATGGAAGACGGGAATGTCGCAGCGCTCTTTTAATTTCCGCTCGATCTCAAAACATCTGGGGGCAGCAATGTCCTCCAGGTTAATGCCGCCGAAGCTTTTGGAGATCAGTGCGATGGTGTTGACGATGGTATCGGTGTCCTTGGAATCAATGCACAGAGGAAACGCATCCACATCGGCAAATTCTTTAAAAAGGGCACATTTGCCTTCCATTACCGGCATGCCGGCTGCGGGGCCGATATCTCCAAGACCCAGCACAGCGGTTCCGTCGGTGATGACCGCCACCAGATTGGAACGGCGGGTAAGCTGGAAGGATTTTTCGTAGTCGGCAGCGATCTGCCTGCAGGGCTCTGCCACTCCCGGTGTGTATAAAAGGGAGAGATCCTCGCGGGTGGTGATGTGACGGCGGGAGATGACCTCGATCTTTCCCTTCATTTCATAATGAAGCTTCAGTGCTTTTTCGTTGATGTCCATTTTTCCTCTCCTTTTGTGGTATTTGCCCGGAAAATACGGGTATATTCTATCATAGGGGTCAAAAGGACTTTTGACCCAAATATCCTTTTATACTGTATCATAAAAAGACGGCAGGTACAAGAAGCCTTCCTTATATAATGCACAGAGAAATGGCGCATTTGGCATCCCTGAATACATGCCGCCTATCCGGCGGCAGACCTTCAAGGTAAAATAAAGAAAAAATTAAAACAGGGCCTTGACAGGATGGATACCCTTGGATATAATGAGAAAGTGTGCGAAAATGCGGCTTATTTTCGCGCCCAGAAAGCTGACATACAGCAACCACAGTCAATATCACAGGAGGTGAAAAGAATGCCAACATTTAACCAGTTAGTTAGAAAGGGAAGACAGACCAGCGTTAAGAAATCTACCGCTCCGGCTCTGCAGAAGGGATTCAATTCTTTACAGAAGAAGGCCACCAACATTTCTTCTCCTCAGAAGAGAGGCGTGTGCACCGCAGTAAAGACCGCTACCCCGAAGAAGCCGAATTCCGCTCTGCGTAAGATCGCAAGAGTTCGTCTTTCTAACGGAATCGAAGTTACCAGCTATATTCCTGGTGAGGGTCACAACTTACAGGAGCACAGCGTGGTTCTGATTCGTGGTGGTAGAGTTAAGGACCTTCCCGGTACCAGATACCACATCGTAAGAGGAACCCTGGATACAGCCGGCGTTGCCAACAGAAAGCAGGCTCGTTCCAAATACGGTGCCAAGAGACCGAAAGCTGCCAAGAAGTAATTAAGCAGCTGCTGAAAATAGGATTATGCCGGAATGATGATATTGAACCTGTAGGTTGCAGGAGATAGATATTGATCACCGCTTGAAGGTGATTCCGAGCATGAACGTGCAGCCCGGAAGGGAAGCGCGAGTACCTATGAATTAATGCATACGGAAATCAGTTCCGTACCATATTAAGGAGGGAAGTAACGTGCCACGTAAAGGACATACTCAGAAAAGAGACGTACTGGCAGACCCGATCTACAACAACAAAGTAGTTACCAAGCTGGTAAACAACATCATGCTGGATGGTAAGAAGGGTGTTGCACAGAAGATCGTATACGGTGCATTCGAACGTGTCGCAGAGAAGACCGGCAAGGATGCAGTAGAAGTATTCGAAGAAGCAATGAACAACATTATGCCTGTATTAGAAGTTAAGGCAAAGCGTATCGGCGGTGCTACCTATCAGGTGCCCATCGAGGTTAAGCCCGAGAGAAGACAGGCGCTGGCTCTGCGCTGGCTGACTCAGTACTCCCGCAAGAGAGGCGAGAAGACTCAGGTAGAGAGACTGGCAAACGAGATTATGGATGCGGCAAACAACACCGGCGCATCTGTAAAGAAGAAAGAAGATATGCATAAGATGGCAGAGGCAAACAAAGCATTCTCCCATTACCGTTTCTAATCAAGGGAAGCGGCTGTTCAGATGCTTTGACAACTTATTAAGGAGGAAAAAGCCTTGGCTGGAAGAGAATATCCGTTGGAGAGAACCAGGAATATTGGTATTATGGCTCACATCGATGCTGGTAAGACCACACTGACCGAGCGTATCCTTTATTATACTGGTGTAAACTATAAGATCGGTGATACTCACGAAGGCACTGCTACCATGGACTGGATGGAGCAGGAGCAGGAAAGAGGTATTACCATTACTTCTGCAGCTACTACCTGCCATTGGACTTTGCAGGAAAACTGCAAGAAGAAACCCGGTGCTCTGGAGCATCGTATCAATATTATCGACACTCCGGGACACGTTGACTTTACGGTAGAGGTTGAGCGTTCTCTCCGCGTACTGGACGGCGCTGTAGGCGTGTTCTGTGCGAAGGGCGGCGTTGAGCCTCAGTCCGAGAACGTATGGCGTCAGGCTGACACCTACAATGTACCTCGTATGGCATTCATCAACAAGATGGACATTCTGGGTGCAAACTTCTACGGCGCAGTAGATCAGATCCGTACCCGTCTGGGAAAGAACGCGATCTGCCTGCAGCTGCCGATCGGCAAGGAAGATGAGTTCAAGGGAATCATCGACCTGTTTGAGATGAAGGCCTACATCTATAATGATGATAAGGGCGAGGACATCTCCATCGTGGATATCCCCGAGGATATGCAGGATGATGCTGAGTTATATCACACCGAGCTGATCGAGAAGATCTGCGAGCTGGATGATGACCTGATGATGGAATATCTGGAAGGTGAAGAGCCTTCTGTAGATTCCTTAAAGGCTGCCTTAAGAAAGGCTACCTGCGAGTGCAAGGCCATCCCCGTATGCTGCGGATCTGCATACCGCAACAAGGGCGTTCAGAAGCTTCTGGATGCAATCCTTGAATATATGCCTGCTCCTACCGATATCCCCGCTATCAAGGGCGTGGATCTGGATGGAAATGAGATCGAGAGACACTCTTCTGATGAGGAGCCTTTCGCTGCTCTGGCATTTAAGATCATGACCGATCCTTTCGTTGGTAAGCTGGCATTCTTCCGGGTTTACTCCGGTACCATGAATTCCGGTTCCTACGTGCTGAACGCTACCAAGGGCAAGAAGGAGCGTGTAGGCCGTATCCTGCAGATGCATGCCAACAAGAGAGCTGAGCTTGACAAGGTTTACTCCGGCGACATCGCTGCTGCAGTAGGATTTAAGATCACCACTACCGGTGACACCATCTGCGACGAGCAGCATCCGGTAATCCTGGAGTCCATGGAGTTCCCCGAGCCGGTTATTGACATCGCCATCGAGCCCAAGACCAAAGCTGGTCAGGATAAGATGGGTGTTGCGCTGGCAAAGCTTGCTGAAGAGGATCCCACCTTCCGTGTTCACACGGACAGCGAAACCGGCCAGACCATTATTTCCGGTATGGGCGAGCTGCATCTGGAGATTATCGTAGACCGTCTGCTTCGCGAATTCAACGTAGAGGCGAACGTAGGTGCTCCCCAGGTTGCTTACAAGGAGACCTTCACCAAGGAAGTTACCGTGGACAGCAAGTATGCAAGACAGTCCGGCGGACGTGGTCAGTATGGTCACTGTAAAGTTATCTTCACCCCCATGGATCCCAATGGCGAGGAGACCTTCAAGTTCGAGTCTACCGTTGTGGGCGGCGCGATCCCGAAGGAGTATATCCCGGCAGTTGGCGAGGGTATCGAAGAGGCTGCAAAGTCCGGTATCCTTGGCGGATTCCCGGTACTGGGTGTTCATGCAAATGTATACGATGGTTCCTACCATGAGGTTGACTCTTCTGAAATGGCATTCCATATTGCCGGTTCTATGGCATTTAAGGATGCAATGCAGAAGGGCGGCGCGGTTCTCTTAGAGCCGATCATGAAGGTAGAGGTAACCATGCCTGAGGAGTATATGGGCGATGTAATCGGCGATATCAACTCCAGAAGAGGCCGTATCGAGGGTATGGAAGACATCGGCGGCGGCAAGATGGTAAAAGGCTATGTTCCGTTAGCTGAGATGTTCGGCTATTCCACCGACTTACGTTCCAAGACCCAGGGACGCGGCAACTACTCCATGTTCTTCGAGAGATATGAGCAGGTTCCCAAGTCCATTCAGGACAAGGTTCTTGCCGCTCAGAAGGGAAATAAATAATAGTAAGGCTTGAAAAATCCGTATAAATCACATATAATGGAAACTAGCCTGATATAAACCATAATAGCCGGAAACGGCGCAAATTAAGGAGGACGTTATAAAATGGCAAAAGCTAAGTTTGAAAGAACGAAACCACATTGCAACATTGGTACCATTGGACACGTTGACCATGGCAAGACCACTTTAACTGCTGCTATTACCAAGACCTTACACGAGAGATATGGTACTGGTGAGGCTGTAGCTTTCGAGAATATCGATAAGGCTCCGGAAGAGAGAGAGCGTGGAATTACCATCTCTACCGCTCACGTTGAGTATGAGACTCCCAACAGACACTATGCACACGTTGACTGCCCAGGACATGCTGACTACGTTAAGAACATGATCACCGGTGCTGCTCAGATGGACGGCGCTATCCTGGTTGTAGCTGCTACCGACGGTGTTATGGCTCAGACTCGTGAGCACATCCTGTTATCCCGTCAGGTAGGCGTACCCTACATCGTAGTATTCATGAACAAGTGCGACATGGTTGACGATCCCGAGCTGTTAGAGCTGGTTGAGATGGAGATCCGTGACCTGTTAAACGAGTATGAGTTCCCGGGCGATGACACCCCGATCATTCAGGGTTCCGCTCTGAAGGCTCTGGAAGATCCCTCCGGCGAGTGGGGCGACAAGATCATCGAGCTGATGGAGGCTGTTGACTCCTACGTTCCGGATCCGGTACGTGATACCGATAAGCCGTTCCTGATGCCTGTAGAGGATGTATTCTCCATTACCGGCCGTGGTACTGTTGCTACCGGTAGAGTAGAGCGTGGTACTCTGCACCTGTCTGACGAGGTTGAGATCGTTGGTATCCACGAGGAGACCCGTAAGGTAGTTGTTACCGGTATTGAGATGTTCCGTAAGCTGTTAGACGAGGCAGTAGCTGGTGACAACATCGGCGCTCTGCTGCGTGGCGTTCAGAGAAACGAGATCGAGAGAGGCCAGTGTCTGGTTAAGCCCGGTTCCGTTAAGTGCCACAACAAGTTCACCGCTCAGGTATACGTTCTGACCAAGGACGAGGGCGGCCGTCATACTCCTTTCTTCAACAACTATCGTCCGCAGTTCTACTTCAGAACCACTGACGTTACCGGCGTTTGCGAGCTGCCCGAGGGCACCGAGATGTGCATGCCTGGTGACAACGTAGAGATGACCGTAGAGCTGATCCATCCGGTAGCTATGGAGCAGGGCTTACGTTTCGCTATCCGTGAGGGCGGCAGAACCGTAGGTTCCGGTAGAGTTGTTTCTATCTTAGAGTAATTTAACTTCTGTAATACAGAGTATATTGATATTGTGTCCAAGCGTAAGATTACCCTCAGGCGTAAGCCTGGGGGTTTTTCTGTTGGCGGATTGTGAAATGTTTTGGAGAACGGAGGGATGAGCTGGCGATGAAACTGACTACGCTTTGCTATATTGAGAAGGACGGCTGTTTTCTGATGCTTCACCGGACGAAAAAGGAAAACGATGCCAATCATGACAAGTGGATCGGTCCCGGAGGAAAATTCCAGGAAGGAGAGACGCCGGAAGAATGTATGCTGCGGGAGGTATATGAGGAGACCGGCCTTACCCTGGAATCCTATCGCCTTCGGGGGATCGTGACCTTTCTTTCTGACTGCTGGGAAGGGGAGTATATGTTCCTTTACACATCGGATCAGTTTTCCGGGCAGATCAGAGACTGTGATGAGGGAGATCTTCAGTGGGTGGAGAAAGAGAAGGTGATGGATCTGAGCCTCTGGGAAGGAGACCGGATTTTTTTGAAAAAGCTTATGGAGAATGAAGGATACTTTTCTCTGAAGCTGCGGTATGAGGGGGAGCGCCTGGCGGAAGCGCGGGAGTACTAAGACTTGCCTGTTCCGGTAATCCTTAACAATTCTTACGTTTTCTGTAAACCACTTGCGGCAGATGGGCCTTTGTGGTACATGTATTAGCGAAACTATTTTTGGGCAGTAAACGGCTGCGGGGCCGATATCTGCCGTATCTGAAAAGTGAGGACAGAGAATGAATCGTTGGAAGAATTCGGTAAAGGCGCTGGCATTTTCGGCAGTTCTGGCGGTTATGGCCGGAGGGGCTGTTTTGACGGCGTTTGCGGAGGATAATACCCGTTTTGTTACGGGAACAGAGGTAAACGGAATCGGCATCAGCGGCATGACAGTGGAGGAGGCTGCAGCACAGATTGAATCTTTTTACAATGCGGGATATACCCTTACCCTGACAGGGCGGGATGGAAAGACAGAGAAGATAAAAGGCAGCCAGATCGGCTTTAAAGTGGCGGTTCCGGAAGGGCTTCAGGCAATCCTGGATGAACAGAATGCCGCCGGACGTGTTTACGGTCCCAGTGTGGACAACAGCCATACCATGACCATGGAAAATACATATGATGAGGCACTTTTGGATAGCGTTATCGATGGTCTTTCTTTTGTAAGCGGAGACGGGATCCAGATGACAGCCGATGCGTATATTACGCCTTATGCAGAAGGACAGCCCTTTACGATCGTAGAAGAAGTTTACGGAAACAACCTGGATATGGAAAAGACCCGGGCAGCCATTCGCCAGGCCGTGTCGGCCGGGACGGAAGAGCTGGATCTGGATGCAGCCGGATGCTACGCCGCTGTGACAGTTACGGCGGATAACGAGCAGCTTAAAGCGCAGTGCGCGGTGATGAACCAGTGCCGTGAGATGAGCGTGACTTACGTTTTTGGAAATGACAGCCAGGTACTGGATGGTGAGACCATAAGTTCCTGGATTACGATGCAGGCAGACGGCACCATTGCTGTGGATCAGGAGAAAGCAGCTGCTTACGTGGCTTCCCTGGCAGCTGCCTATGATACGGCCGGAACCACGCGGACCTTCCGCACAGCTTCAGGAACGGATGTGCAGCTGACCGGCCCTTATGGATGGAAGATCGACCAGGCGGCAGAGACGGCAGCGCTGATCGGCGCGATCCAGACCGGACAGTCCCAGAGCCGGGAACCGGTTTATTCGCAGACAGCATCCAGCCGGACAGAAGCGGACTGGGGCGGTACTTATGTGGAAGTGGATATGGGCGGCCAGCATGTTTATATGGTAAAGGACCACACACTGGTGTGGGATGCGCCCTGTGTCACCGGAAATGTTTCTAAAAATTATACAACGCCGGAGGGCATTTACAGCATCGCCTATAAGCAGACCGACCGGATCCTGCGGGGTGCCAAAAAGGCGGACGGAACCTATGAATATGAGAGCCATGTAGATTACTGGATGCCTTTTAACGGAGGAATCGGCCTTCATGATGCGGACTGGAGAGGAAGTTTTGGCGGTTCCATCTATAAGACCAACGGAAGCCACGGCTGTATTAATCTGCCGGTAGATAAGGCGCCGGCCCTGTACGAACTGATTGAAAAGGGTACGCCGGTAATCTGCCACAACTAAGGGAGCCGTCCTGAACGGTTGCCAATTAAGAAGAGAAAAAATTAAAAAAATTTCAAAAACTCTTGACAATTCTTCTTTTTCGCTGTATACTGATTATCGCTGCTGAGGAATACAGCAGTGATACGTGTGCGTAGCTCAGCTGGATAGAGCACTTGGCTACGGACCAAGGTGTCGGGGGTTCGAATCCTCTCGCGCACGTTTCCTATTAAGACCAGGCTTTACGGCCTGGTTTTTTTGTTGCGTAATATCCAGCGGAAAGGGCTGCCGGCGGATTTCGTGAAAAGCACGGCAGTTTAAGCGGAAAGGCAGATCTGCCGGGGATGTCCCGGGGAGAAAATCATTGCAGTTTCCCGGTTATTGTGGTATGATAACCTTCAAAGTGAAGAAATTGGACTTATCGCAAGGACGCAGTTGAGTGCTCACTGCGTCCTTTTTTACGAGGTATCTATGGATTATCCCGTGGGCAGTTCGATAGGTCAAGAAGGAGGATGAAATATGAGAAAAAGGTTCAGGCTGATTCTGGCAGCCGCAGCTGCGGCTTCGCTTCTTCTGTCAGGCTGCGGCGGCAGCACATCGGGAGATGGCAGTGATGCACAGACAGAACAGGCAGGAAATGCCGAAGGTACAGAGAGTGCAGGCAGTACTTCGTCAGGAACGGATACATCCGGTTTCCTGGTTGTGCCGCTTGTGGCAGATATTCAGACTGCGGATGTACATAAAACCACGAAGGATTATGAAATTCCCCTGAATATATATGACCGGCTGGTGGATATCGAGGTAAAGGAAGACGGTTCTTCCGAGATCGTGCCTTCTCTGGCTGAGTCCTGGGAGATCAGCGGGGATGCACTGACATATACTTTCCATCTGCGCCAGGGAGTGAAGTTTCACAACGGGGAAGAACTGACAGCAGATGATGTGGAGTACAGCTTTACCCGTCAGTTAAGCGTAGAGGGAGCGGTAAATACGGACTTCCTGGCCCAGATCAAGGGTGCGTCTCAGCTTCTGGAGGGAACGGCAGACCAGCTGGAAGGATTTGAGACGGTGGATGATTACACCTTTACTATTACCCTGTCTGAGCCTTATGCCGGTTTTCTGGCCTGCCTGTCTACGCCGGGCTGTTCTATTTATAACCGGGAAGCCACAGAAGCTGCCGGCGATCAGTTTGGCCTGGATCCTTCTGTGACTGTGGGAACCGGTCCTTTCCGTCTTACAGACTGGACCATTAATGACCAGCTGGTACTGACCCGGTATGAGGATTACTGGAAAGGCCCCTCGGAACTTCCAGGAGTTGTTATCCGGATCGTTCCCGATACAGAGACACAGCGGATGATGTTTGAGAGCGGGGAGCTGGATGTGGTAGATCTGGATTATCTGCCGGATGCAGTGGATGATTTTACCACCCGTTATCCGGACCAGATCGTATCCGGACCCAGAGTAGGAACCACATATTTTACCATGAACCAGAATATTGAGCCTTTCCAGGATGTGCGGGTCCGCAAGGCAGTGCAGATGGCGATTGACCGTCAGGCGATTCTGGATGCCCTCTACGGCGGACGGGGACAGGTAGAGAACGGAATCTATCCCCACGGCCTGTATGGATTTAACAGTTCTCTTCCGGAAATTACCTACGATCCGGAAGAAGCCAAGGCGCTTTTAGCAGAAGCGGGATATGCCAATGGCTTTGAGATGCAGATCGCAGCGGATTCCTCTGCATCAGATGCCACCAATCAGGCGCTGGAGATCATTCAGGCCCAGTTAGGTGAGATCGGCATCCAGGCTGAAATCCAGAATATGGACGAGTCCACCTGGCTGGCTACCCGAAACTCCGGAGAGATGGGTTCCTTTATGTCTACCTGGACGGCAGACTACAATGATCCGGACAACTTTATCTACACCTTTTTCGGCACGCCGGAAAACACGAAGCTTCGCTCCTTGAACTATTCCGATACGGAAGTGATGGAGCGGGTTCAGAAGGCCAGAACCATTGTGGATGCCGATGAGCGGATTGCAGAATACCAGGCACTGGAGGAAAAGATTGTGACAGAGGATGCTGCATGGGTTCCCATGTATTCCCGCACCCATTCCTTTGCAGTAAGCAAACGGGTCCAGGGCTTTGAAGTGCCGTGGAACGGCTTAAGCGACTGCTATTTCTACGGACTGTCTTTAAGCGAATAAAGAAATAAGCGGCAGCTGCTGAAAGGACATGCATGTCTGTCTGGCCGGCTGCCTGCAGAAATAAAAAACGGTGGAAGGGGGCTGCTGGGAATTTGTGCAGCTCCCTTTTGATGAAAAAGCGGCAGGGGCAGACTCTGCCGGCTGACAGGAGAAAGGAGACTGGCGGTGATAAAGCATATCGTAAAACGGATCCTGATCGCTATTCCGGTACTGATCTGCGTGATCCTGGTGATCTTTGTCATGCTCCGCATCCTTCCGGGAAATCCGGCGGAAACCATGGCAGGAGAACATGTAAGTCAGGCGGTGATCGATAAGATCAGCCGGGAGATGGGACTGGACGAGCCTTTATATATTCAGTTTTTTAAATATCTGGCAAATGCTGTTCGGGGGGATTTCGGTACCTCCTACCGTCTGAACCGGAACGTAACGGGGATCATTCTGGAGGCATTTCCCAATACCGTGAAGCTTTCCATCTGCGCGGCGGTGATCGCCTGGGTCATCGGCATTACGGCGGGACTTGTGGCAGCCATTAACCAGAACCGGATACTGGACCGACTTTTTATGGGAGTGTCTCTGGCAGGCGTATCCATGCCGGTATTTATGATCGCGCTGGTGCTGCAGTATCTGTTTGCCTTTCAATTTAAGATTTTTCCGGTTTCCGGATATGATTCCCTGGCATGCATGGTGCTGCCGGCGATTTCTCTGGGATGGAACTCGGCAGGAAGCATTGCCCGGATGACCCGGTCGAATCTGGTGGAAGTCATGCAGGGGGATTACATCCGTACGGCAAGGGCCAAGGGCCTTCGGGAGAGTGGTGTCATCATCGGACATGCGTTAAAAAATGCCATGCTTCCGGTGGTGACCATGATGGCGCTGCAGATTTCCAGCATGCTCTCGGGAGCGGTGCTGACGGAGAGCGTTTTTGGCATTCCCGGGATCGGACGGCTGGCAGTAAATGCCATCGAGACGCGGGACATGCCCCTTCTTCAGGGAACTGTGATTTTTACTACGATTCTGGTTATTATCGGCAATCTTGTGGCGGATATTCTGTATTCGGTGCTGGATCCCAGAATCCGGGAGGTGGCTTAATATGGACAAGAGAAAAAACCGGCTGAGAGAAAGCACAGATGCCGGCGCCGGAGCAGAGATGAGGCAGGCAGACCGCGTGTATGGGGCACAGGCAGGCGGCGCAGACGGACTGCAGGCAGGATACGCAGATGCGCTGGAGGCGGAGGCCATCGGGGAAGCAGAAACCTGGAAAGAGCAGTTAAAAAAGCTGGCAAGACAGAATAAGCTGGCAGTCTTTTCTGCTGTTTTGATTGGTGTGATCCTTCTGATTGCTGTCTTTGCACCGATCACGGCTCCTTATGATCCTTATGCCCAGGATCTGGTAAACCGGCTGGCAGCGCCCAGCGCCCAGCACTGGCTGGGAACGGATGATCTGGGACGGGATATGGCAAGCCGGATCATTTACGGCGCAAGGATTTCCATGGCCATCGGTCTTCTGCCTACCATGATTTCCATGGTGATCGGAACGATCCTGGGCCTGATTGCCGGCTATTACGGCGGCAAAGTGGATTTTGTGATCATGCGGCTGGCAGATGTGATGCTGGCTTTCCCGTCCCTTCTTCTGGCCATGGTAATTATGTATACCATGGGCGGGGGACTGGTAAATATTTTTATTGCCTTAAGCCTTGTAAACTGGGCGGGGACGGCGCGTATTGTCCGGTCCCAGACCCTTTCTTTAAAAGAAGCGGAGTATGTGGAGGCGGCCCGTTCCATCGGCGTAAAGGGAAGGACGATCCTGCTGCGTCACATCCTTCCAAACTGCCTGCCTTCTCTGATCGTGCTGTTTACTTTGAATATCCCTTCTGCGATTCTGTCGGAAGCCTCCTTAAGCTTCCTTTGCGTGGGAGCGCAGCCGCCGTCGGCCAGCTGGGGCCTGGCGGTAGTGCGGGGAAAGAAATATCTGTTTACGGAACCCTGGCTTTCCATTGCGCCCTGTGCAGCCATTATGATAGTGGTATTGGCCTTTAACTTCCTGGGAGACGGGCTGCGGGATGTTCTGGATCCCTATCTGAAGGAACAGTAGGTTTGCAGTCAGCAGAAAGGAGGAGATCGAGTTTGGAAGAAGAGATGAAAAATGAGGAGGAGCTGGCCCTGCAGATCCGGAATCTGAAATCCTGTTTTTTTACAGGCAAAGGCGTGGTGCCTGCGGTGGATGACGTTTCCATTGATGTACCGCCGGGAAAGATCATCGGTCTGGTAGGAGAATCCGGCTGCGGAAAAAGCATGACGGCCATGTCGGTCATGGGACTTTTGCGTCATCCTGGAAAAGTGGTGGGAGGAAGCATCCTTTTAAATGGCAGGGATATTACCAATCTGTCTGCCAAAGAACGGTCGAAAGTGCGGGGAAATGAGATTTCCATGATCTTTCAGGAGCCTATGACTTCCTTAAATCCGGTGTACCCGGTAGGGCGTCAGGTACAGGAGGCCATCCTCCTTCATCAGAAGGTAAGCAAGGAAGAAGCAAAAAAGCAGGTAATTGAGATCTTCAGGCAGGTGGGAATTCCGGAGCCGGAAAAACGCTACCGGTCTTATCCGCATCAGCTTTCCGGGGGCCTGCGCCAGCGTGTGATGATCGGAATGGCCATGGTGTGCCGTCCCAAGGTGATGATTGCGGACGAGCCTACTACAGCCCTGGATGTGACCATTGAAGCGCAGATCCTGCGCCTGATGAAGAAGCTGCGGGATGACTTCGGCACATCGATCATCCTGATTACCCACAATATGGGTGTGGTTGCGGAAGTCTGTGATTATGTTTATGTTATGTACGCGGGAAAGGTTATGGAGGAAGCAGAGACCTTTGCCTTGTTTGAGAATACCAGTCATCCTTATACCAGGGGGCTTCTCCGGTCCATCCCTCGTCTGGATCAGAGAGAGGAGCGGCTTTATACCATAAAAGGTGTGGTGCCGAATCTTCTGCATCTGCCCCAGGGCTGCAGTTTCTGCACCCGATGCCCGTATGCAAAGGAAGAATGTTTCCTGAAAAGGCCGGAACTTTATGAGGCGGGAAGAGAACATAAGGTGCGGTGCTTTCTTTTCCGGGAGAGAAGCGCGGAAGGTGAAAGCGGAAACAGCGCAGAGCCTGCGGCTGCAGGCAGCGTGCTGTCTGAAAATGAGAGAAGTCTGGAAGGGGGCATGGCTTGATGACTCAAAATGTGCTTCTTGAGGCGAAAAATCTGGTAAAAGAATTTCCTGTCTCCAGAGGGAGGGGGAAACAGACGGTTCATGCAGTATCAGGTGTGAACCTTACGATTTATGAGGGAGAGACACTGGCGCTGGTGGGAGAATCTGGCTGCGGAAAAAGTACCCTGGGACGGCTGCTGATTCGCCTCCTTCCGGCTACATCCGGAGAAGTGTTCTTCCAGGGGGCCAAGATCACGGCCATGAAGGAAATGGAATTTGCCCCTTACCGGAGACAGATGCAGATTATCTTTCAGGATCCATATGCTTCCTTAAATCCGCGGATGAAAGTGCTGGATATTATCGCGGAGCCCTTAGTCACCTATGGGCTGGCTGCCAATAAGAAGGAGCTGGAAAACCAGGTGATGGAGTTAATGGATCTGGTAGGAATTCCCAGAGAATTCCGGAACCGCTATCCCCACCAGTTTTCCGGCGGACAGCGTCAGCGCATCGGCATAGCACGGGCCATTGCCCTGCAGCCGAAGCTGATTGTCTGTGATGAGCCGGTGTCGGCCCTGGATGTATCCATACAGTCTCAGGTGCTGAATCTGCTGAAAGATCTGCAGGAGCAGCGGAAACTTACGTATTTGTTTATTTCCCATGATTTAAGCGTGGTAAAATTTATTGCCAGCCGCGTATGCGTCATGTTTCTGGGAACCATCTGCGAGATCGGAGGGACAGATGAACTGTATGAAAAGCCCCTTCATCCCTATACGCGTTTTCTGCTGGACGCCATTCCTCAGGCAGATCCCAGGCTGCGCAGCCAGGAAAAGGAGATCCTTACCGGAGAGATCCCAAGCCCGGTAAATCCGCCTTCCGGCTGCCGGTTCCGTACCAGATGTCCTTATGCCAGGGACATATGCAGTCAGCAGGCACCGCCCTGCAAAACGGTGGGAAACCGGCAGGTGTTCTGTCATTTCCCCCTGGGATAAGGTTTGGAAGAATGAAAAAGCAGCAGAACAGGAGCAAAGAAAATGAGCAGAACACAGTGGCTGATACAGGCCAAAAAGGCAGATTTTAATGCCATCGGAGCGGCATTCGGCATAAGTCCGGTAACGGCCAGGCTGATCCGGAACCGGGATGTGGTGGGGATGGATGCAGTCTATCAGTACCTGAATGGAACGGTGGAGGATCTTTACGAGCCGATGCTTCTGCCGGATATGGGCCGGTGCCTGGAAGTGCTCCAGAGAAAGATTGAAGAGAAGAAGCGGATCCGGATCGTGGGAGACTATGATATCGACGGTATCTGTTCTACCTACCTTCTGTACCGGGCCCTTACGCGGGCAGGCGCAATGGCGGATTACGAGATCCCCAACCGGATCCGGGACGGCTACGGCATAAACGAATCCATTATCCGGGCTGCCGCCGCAGACGGCATTGACACCATCCTTACCTGCGACAACGGAATCGCCGCCCTGGACCAGGCCAGACTGGCAGGGGAGTTGGGGATGACCATGCTGATTACCGATCATCACGATATCAGAAAGGATGAAGAGGAAAATGACCTGCTTCCCCAGGCGGCTGCGGTGGTGAATCCCAAAAGGCAGGATAGCCGGTATCCCTATCCGGAGATCTGCGGGGCTATGGTGGCTTATAAGCTGGTGCTGGGCCTTTACCGGATCTTTGGCATACCGGAGAAAGAATGGCTGGATATGATGGAGTTTGCAGCCATTGCCACAGTCGGTGATGTGATGAAGCTCCAGGATGAAAACCGGATTGTAGTAAAGGAAGGCCTCCGGCGCATTGGCTGTACCAGGAACCTTGGCCTGCGGAAATTAATTGAAAAGAATAATCTGGATCCGGACCGGATCACGGCCTACCAGATCGGTTTTGTAATCGGCCCCTGTCTGAATGCCAGCGGCCGCCTGGAGACGGCAAAGCTGGCTCTTTCCATGCTGCTTTCTGAAGATGAGGCAGAGGCGGAATCCATGGCGGATCATCTGAAGCAATTAAACGATGTTCGGAAGGATATGACGGCAAAGGGTGTGGAAGAAGCATCTTCTCTGGTGGAATCGAGTTTTGCAGATGACTGGGTGTTAGTGGTGTATCTGCCGGACTGTCATGAGTCTTTGGCCGGCATTGTGGCCGGGCGGCTGCGGGAGCGGTATCATAAGCCGTCTATCGTGCTGACGCCGGGAGAGGAAGCGGTAAAGGGATCCGGCAGGTCCATTGAAGGGTATCATATGTTCCAGGCCCTTACAGAGGCCGATGACCTGCTTTTAAAGTACGGCGGACATCCTATGGCAGCAGGATTGTCCCTTCCGGAGGAGAATATCGAGGCATTCCGCCGAAGGCTCAATGAACGGGCCAGACAGACTATGACGGAAAAGGATTTTGTGGAGAAGATCTGGATCGATGTGGCGATGCCTTTCGAATATATCAGCGAACCTTTTATCCGGGAGCTGGCTCTTTTAGAGCCTTTCGGACAGGGAAATGAGAGACCCCAGTTTGCCCAGAGGCGGCTTAAGGTACGAAGCGCACGGGTGGCAGGGAAGAACCGGAATGTGGTAATGCTTTCCCTGGCCTCGGAATCCGGCTGCGTGATGGAAGCCAGGTGGTTCGGTGACGGCGATGGATTTATGGAGGAAATGGGGAGCCGGCGGCTGATGGATGTGATTTATTATCCGGAGATCAATGTCTATAACGGAAGAAAGAGCATCCAGATGGTGATCCGTCATTATCGTTTTCCGGAATTCCCTTGACTTTCCACTTTAACATGATAAAATTTAGAGTAAGTTTTGTTTCCTGATCCGCGGCCAGAATCAGGAAAAACGGACCAAATACGCATGAAATGAGGTAGGAGAGATATGGTAAATCAGGTAATGGACTTTATCACCCGGTACGACAGAGAAGTGGGCGAGGCGATTCAGGCAGAAGCCGCCAGACAGCGCCGGAATCTGGAGCTGATTGCTTCAGAAAATATTGTGTCGGAGCCGGTTATGATGGCAATGGGAACCGTTTTGACCAACAAATATGCAGAGGGCTACTCCGGGAAGCGTTATTACGGCGGCTGTCAGTGCGTGGATGTGGTGGAGAACATTGCCATAGAGCGGGCCAAAAAGCTGTTTGGCTGTGATTATGCCAATGTGCAGCCTCATTCCGGTGCACAGGCCAATATGGCGGTGTTTATTGCCATGCTGGAGCCGGGGGACACCGTTATGGGCATGAGTCTGGACTGCGGCGGCCATCTGACCCACGGCTCACCGGTGAATTTTTCCGGACGGTATTTCCATATCGTGCCTTACGGAGTAAACGATCAGGGATATATTGATTACGATGAAGTGGAGAAGCTGGCGATGGAAAACCATCCGAAGCTGATCGTTGCCGGTGCAAGCGCTTACGGAAGAGTGATTGATTTTAAGCGGTTCCGGGAGATTGCAGACAAATGCGGCGCTTATCTGATGGTGGATATGGCTCATATCGCAGGTCTGGTCGCTGCCGGCGTCCATCCCAGCCCCAT
>PPYE01432879.1_pt1 | contig 25212 bp, 29 predicted proteins | sample 1559881 | NCBI WGS metagenome assembly PPYE01 (sample SAMN08240022, study PRJNA423297) | Human gut metagenome, whole genome shotgun sequencing project. | reverse complement strand
AGGAGGTTTTATATACTAAAGTATTCTATTTACCCCTAGTAGAACTAGGGGTTTTGTTAAGCTAAAGCACCCAATAAAACAGGCAGCTATCAAAATAGCTGCCTGTTTTTCTGATTATGATGAAAAAGGTTGCATTCCTTCAGGTAAGTACTTGATGTTTTTAATTGCCTGCACAAACTGCAAAACATCTTTTGGTGCATCAAAACTGTATAGTAAACCATATGGAATGCTATAGTCCCAATTAACAGGAATGGACACCAATCCGGGGTGTACGTCACGCCAACATTCGATGGTTAAAAGCACATTTCCAGTTTCTGCACAGCGGTTAAAGACAGAAAGATCATAAAATTGTGGTGTGTCTTCAATATGTATCTGTGGATGATTCTTTTCTAGATCAGCACGAATACGATCATTTGTTTCGGAATCGCCTTTTTTACCATCATCAATGTTTCCCCGTGGAGATCAGCAATATTGATTTGACTTTTCCCTGCAAGAGGATGCTCGCGGGATACAGCAACCATTTTTGCATAACGCCCAAGGGGCAAAAAATTACACCTGGAAAGCCATTCCTTAGAGTCGCACACGCCGATGAGGAAATCAAATTTTTCGCCTAATTTTTCAATTTCAGAAAGAATTCCATCATGATTGTCTGCAAAGGGTACAAGATGCAGTTTATAGGAAGGAAAATCCTGATTGACCAGATACCACAGATCCATAAAGGGCTTTGCGGGATTCAGCAAGGATGTACCAACGCAGAAGGTAGTTTCATAGTCATAAAGGGCAGCTTTTGCCCTAGAAATTGCTTTTTGGGAATATTCCATCATAAATTTTGCCTCTTTATAGATGACAGCACCTGCTTGTGTCAAATGAATCCCAGAGGGTGTTCGTTCAATGAGTTTTAGTTCCAAATGCTTTTCCAATGCATTCATTTGCTTCATGACCGCGGTTGGTGATATAAATAACACTTCTGATGCTTTTGTAAAACTGCCGCAGTCGGCAACAGCAACAAAAGTATTTAAAAGTGGATTATACATAGGACACCTCCTTAAATGTGGTATAAACCAGTAGTTTATACTATCATAACATATTGGAGATTCATCGTCAACGCAGGTGGCAGTATAATAAAGGCAAAAGAAAAGGAGGGAACGAGATGGCAAAGAAATTGATTGCTTTTTATTCAAGAGCAGATGAGAATTATGTAAGCGGTATGTTGAGAAATCTTACAATAGGCAATACTGAGGTGGCAGCAGGTATTCTTCAGGAATTGACAGATGCGGATTTATTCAAAATCGAGCAGGTACAGCCCTATGCAAAAGGCTATAATCAATGCATTGCACAGGCACAGGAAGATCAGAAACGAGACGCGCGCCCGGAATTGAAGGCATATCCTGAAAGTATTGATGACTATGATACCATTTATCTTGGTTTCCCGAATTACTGGAGCACAATGCCTATGGCTGTCTTTACGTTTTTGGAACATTTTGACTTTAGTGGGAAAACCATCAAACCTTTCTGTACGCATGAAGGCAGTGGGATGGGGCGTAGTGAAAAGGACATCAAACGCGTTTGCCCCAATGCAAAAGTGGAAAAAGGTCTGGCGATTTACGGCAGCAGTGTGAGCCGTTCCAAAAAAGATTTCGAAAAGTGGATATAAGGAGGAATGTAATATGAAGCCAAAAGAAATGAGTGTATTTCCCGTAGGAGAACCTAATAACGCATATGCAAAATATTTTGTTGGTCAGAGCTATTTGAATATGCTTTCTACAGAACAGGTTGTGGTGGGCAATGTAACATTTGAACCGGGTTGCCGCAATAACTGGCACATCCATCATGCGGACAAAGGAGGCGGACAGATGCTGCTGGTAACAGCCGGAGAAGGTTGGTATCAGGAATGGGGTCAGAAACCTGTAAAACTTCATCCAGGCAGCGTGGTACACATTCCAACAGGTGTAAAACATTGGCATGGCGCATCAGCAGATTCCTGGTTCCAACATCTGGCAATTGAAGTGCCTGGAGAAAATTGCAGCAATGAATGGTGCGAGCCCGTTTCAGATGAAGCATATGCAAAATTGGAAGAAGAGGTGTAAAGATTATGGCTAAAGTAACAGCAGGAAGAGATGAACTGGGTGCATTCGCACCAAAATTTGCGGAATTGAATGATGATGTTCTTTTTGGTCAGGTATGGTCCAGAGAAGAACAGCTATCTGCACGTGATAGAAGTATTGTAACGGTAACAGCTTTGATGGCAAGTGGTATTTTAGATTCTTCTTTGAAATTCCATTTGCAGAATGCAAAAAATCATGGTGTTACAGGAGAAGAAATGGCTGAAATTCTGACACATGCTGCCTTCTATGCAGGGTGGCCAAAGGCTTGGGCGGCATTTCGTATGGCAAAAGAAGTATGGGAGGATGCAGATAAATGAAAAATGTATTGATTATTTCAGCAAGTCCGAGAAAACATGGTAATTCTGATACCCTTTGCGATTACTTTGCAAAAGGTGCACAGGAAAGTGGGAATCATGTAGAAAAAGTATTTTTGGCTGAAAAGAATATTGGTTATTGTACCGGATGCGGTGTTTGTAATGAAACACATTTGTGCGTACAAAAAGATGATATGAAAGAAATTCTGGATAAAATGGTGACAGCCGATGTTATTGTGCTTGCAACCCCCGTTTATTTTTATTCCATGAACGGGAGAATGAAAAACTTCATTGATAGAACAGTTCCAAGATATACGGAAATCACAAACAAAGATTTTTATTTTATTATGACCGCTGCTGATACAGATAAAGCAAATCTGGCGCGCACCATGGAAGCATTCCGTGGATTTACGGAAGACTGTCTGGATGGAACTAAAGAGGCAGGCATTATTTATGGGACAGGTGCATGGCATAAAGGCGAAATTGAACAGACATCTGCCTGCAAAGAAGCCTATGAAATGGGGAAAGCCTTGTGATGAGAAAAAATGTAATGCTCTGGGCAGGCGCAGGACAGATTGGTATGGCAATTACTCGCAGAATGGGTTATGGTATGAAAATCATTGTGGGGGACAAGAAGCTGGAAAATGCAGTGAAAACAGCAGAAATTATGAATCAAGCAGGATTTGACGTTGTTCCGCTTGAAATGGATTTATCATCAAAGAAATCAATTTGTTCCATGATTGCGGAAGGCCAGAAATACGGCCCCATCAAAATGCTGGTTAATGCTGCAGGTGTTTCTCCCAGTCAGGCGTCCATCAAGACTATTTTACAGGTGGATTTATACGGTACAGCTGTTCTTTTGGAAGAGGTAGGAAAAGTAATCTGTGAAGGCGGCGTTGGCGTAACCATTTCCAGCCAATCTGGTTTTCGTATGCCGGCGTTGACAGCGCAGGAGGATGAACTGCTTGCATGCACACCTGTAGATAAGCTTTTAGATTTGGATATTTTACAGGAAGAACATATCAAAGACACGCTCCATGCTTATCAGCTTGCGAAAAGATGCAATGAAAAAAGGGTCATGGCACAGGCTGTAGAGTGGGGGAAACGTGGCGCAAGACTCAATGCCATTGCCCCGGGCATTATTGTAACACCGTTGGCTTTGGATGAATTTCATGGTGTTAGAGGAGATTTTTATAAAAATATGTTTCAAAACTGTCCGGCTGGAAGACCTGGAACCGCTGACGAAATTGCCAATGTAGCAGAATTATTAATGAGTGACCGTGGTTCTTTTATCACAGGTTCTACTTTTTTAGCTGATGGCGGCGCGACGGCAGCTTATTACTATGGTGATTTGAAGAATTAAGAATTTTGTTTGTATAGGAAGGTGAAAATATGACGCAATTGCATTTAACAGAAGAATGGGACAAAGTCTTTCCCAAAAGTGATAAAGTAACACACCAAAAAGTAACTTTCCATAACCGCTATGGAATCGAACTTGCGGCAGATTTATATACACCTGTAAACGCAACAGGAAAATTGCCTGCTATTGCTGTGTGCGGACCTTTCGGTGCTGTAAAGGAACAGGCATCTGGTTTGTATGCTCAGACCATGGCAGAACGTGGATTTTTGACCATGGCATTTGATCCTTCTTTTACAGGAGAAAGCGGCGGTGAACCCAGATATATGGCTTCTCCTGACATCAATACGGAAGATTTTCAAGCAGCCGTGGATTTCCTGTCTGTTCAGGAGAATGCTGATCCAGAGAAAATCGGCATCATTGGTATTTGCGGTTGGGGCGGTATGGCGCTGAATGCCGCGGCCATTGATACCAGAATTAAGGCAACGGTGACAGCAACGATGTATGATATGAGTCGCGTCAACGCCAATGGCTATTTTGATTCCGAAAATAGTGAAGAACAGCGTTTTGAGAAAAGAAAAGCGCTGAATCAGCAAAGAACGGAAGAATATAAAATAGGTGTTTATGTTCGCGGCGGTGGTGTGGTCGATCCCTTGCCTGAGGATGCTCCATTTTTTGTAAAAGATTATTATGATTACTATAAAACAGATCGTGGATATCATGTTCGTTCTTTGAATTCCAATGATGGATGGAATGTAACAGGTTGTATGTCTTTTCTGAATATGCCCATTTTGCAGTACAGCAATGAAATCAGAAGTGCTGTATTGGTAATCCATGGAGAAAAGGCTCACTCATGTTATTTCAGTAAAGATGCTTTTGCTAATATGGTAAAAGATAATCCTTATGCGGAAAACAAAGAACTGATGATTATCCCAGATACCGTACATACAGATTTGTATGACGGCGGTGGAAAAAATGCAATTCCTTTTGATAAGATAACAGCGTTTTTTCAGAAGAATTTGAAGTAAAATCTCTCGCGAAAGTGCATATCTTTATGACGTAAAAAAGCTTTCTAATTTGGAAAGCTTTTTTGTTGTGCAAAAGTTGTTCAGAAGCTGTTAAAAAAGGATTTCAAGATCAGATTTTGATAATGTTCTCTTTACGTTTATATTGCCATCCTTTACAATAGATGTATGTGAACAGAGGACATTTGGTTCTCCATAGCTTGCTTTTTCCTGGATTATCTTATATAATTTGATTAAATTTAGTTTATGAAAAGCAAGATAAATAGCTGATTAGAAACGGATTCTATTCTTTTGCGAGGTTTTGCATGTGAAAAAAACGAGTTGCTTTTGCCAAAAGGCAATGACTGAGAAAATGGAACAAATTTATGTATTTTGGAAAGAAATCATGTGGAGCAAAAAATATGATTTTTCTCCTGAATTTTTCATGCCTTGCGTTATGCTGTCTATTTGATGGTATAATCGCAGGGCTTTTTTATTGTGAAAGGAGCGGTGAATGATGGGGTTGAAATATCGTTGTCCCAATTGCGGAACTTCTTTGGGATATGAAGGAATATGCTGGAAATGCAAAGCAGAAAAAGACCGCGAAGATGTTCTGAGGTGGACACAGGAACAGATCTTAGAAAAACAGAAAAGTCTCATGCAGAACATAGAAGTTCTGGAAGATTTTCGTGAACCGGAGTTTACGGATTTTTGGAACCTTCTGGGCTATCGTGACGCAATTACATCAGAGATACAACGTGCTGCTTTGTCGGCAAAGGTATTTTTCCCCTGTGAAATTTACTATCATGCACCAGAAGATGTGAGAGATGGGTTGATTGAGGCTTTGTTGGACTCCAGTAATGCCAATGATGCAGCAAATTTGATGTCTTGTCTTGCCATGCAGGGGGATGAAAAGGCACTTGAAACCTTGCTGGAATTGGAACGAAATCCTCGTCCATGGCGAAAAAAACTTTATGTAGATCCCTCTGTTTATGCCCAGTGTGGTGGCTGGACATTTGACAAGGCGGGAAAAAGAATCCAACTCAATTATGATACATGTTACCCTATGGTAAAGGGGAAAAAAGGTGAAACAACACCTGTTAAAATAGGACGCGTTAGAGAAGATATCTGTCCTCACTGCGGTGGGAAAATGGTGGATATTTTTGTTCTGGATGGCAGGGAGGAACGATTGAAATTCTTGGGGATTGACGGCATTTTAACGGCTACTTGCTGCCCAAACTGTGTAGGATTTCTGAAGGGTCCTGCATTCAATTATTATACTTTAGAGGGTGGTACAGAGGTTTTTCCTTCAGAACTTTATGACGACGCAGAGAAAATGGAGTGCTATATAAGAGCTGAAGATTACGAATCTATGGCAGAAAATCCATTTGTATTGGCAGAAAAACCAGTCCCTTTGTTTTATGGAGCTGTTTGTGAGGATGCCAATACCGTTGGCGGTTTTGCCAACTGGGTACAGGACTGGGAATATACCACTTGTCCTGTATGCGGCAAACCTATGAAATATTTGGCTCAAATTCAATGGGATACCATTATGGAGGGAACAGAAGGAACGCTTTATATTGAAGTTTGTTCTGATTGTAAAGTTGCATCCATGCAGCATCAGCAGACATGAGAAAAAATGAACTGATAAAGGATTTCGTGATTTCATTGCCAATGAGGACGATTGATTGGCTTTGTTGAAGGTTAATGATTATCTATCCTGATAAAAAGCAAAAATGCAGCTCTGGCAAAATAATATTGGGGGACAGAATGCGGCAGCAGGAAGGTTATCATAGCGGCATCAAAATCATGGGAAGAACAGTATTTGAAACTATTTTCATAAGGGGGTATGGAGATGGATGTTGAAAATATGACGGCTTTTTTACAGGAGCATCATAATGCATTCACACTGATCATAGGTATTGTGCTTTTGCTTGGTGCCGTTTTAAATTGGAATTGGCTCTGCGATCCTACAGGTAAACCAGATTCTCAACGTTATGGTCGAGGCTCAAGAAGAGTCATTTTTTTCCTGTTGGGAATTGTGTTGATTGTGGTTAGTGTTATGTCATGGTTGCTGTAGGGAGAATGCAATTGAAGTTATATATCTGGAAATTTATTCGGAAAATAGGGATATTCCGCAAACTGAAATTTGAAGTCTAAGGAGTGAAATACAATGACAGAAAATAATAAAATTTATATTTCCAGTTTAGATATAAAGGATGTTCCGTGGCATCGGCTGACCACCGCTTATGGGCGTGGAACGGATTTTCCAACTTATATTGAAACATTACAAAAAATGAAAAGCATGGGAAAGACGAAAAATGCTCTTCATGAAATCACCATCAATTTGGAACATCAAAGCACATTATGGCATACAACACCCTTTGCCATGATTTTCCTGTCAAGGATTTTGATACAGGCATTGTCAGAAGCCGAAAAGAATCCAGTTGCACAATATATTGCTGCTGAACTGCTTGATTTTTTTAGCTGTATCCTTCAGTGCTTCCATGATGGAGATAAGATGGATCATGCTGATCCGCTTCCACTATTCTCGGACATGTTAAAAGAAGAGTATCTCTGGTCAGAAGAATATGATGAGGAAGAAGATGAAATGCGTTACGAGGAAGAAGAAGTATTCCCTGATGATCTCTTTTACAGCTTTTATTATTATTCCTGGCAAGCTGTATTGGCTTACAAAGAACAATTGGAACAATACAAAACAGTAGTATTTGCACCTCAAATTACTCAAATTCTATCCGCGCTTAAAAGGAGAGATGAAAAATGAATGATAAATTTTACGAAAGATATTCATCTGAAGAACAGGAAGTCATTGTTTTGATACAGCAGACCCTGGGTGCAAGCCCCTTTGACGATCAATGGGAAATGTTAACAACAACCCTTGGTATGGTATTCTGCGCGAATGGCAAAGTTGATACAAAAAAGGGGCGGCTGAACTGGCTTGTTACAGAAGAACAGCGCAGCAGCCCAAAGACTTGGAACAGATTCCAAAAAGGACAGATCTGCCGTATGAAAGTGCGGAAGCTGTTAGATGCATATACTCCAAAAAATCTTACACCGGATGAATTCAACGCCTGGTGTGTGGTTGATGTGTTGGAACAAAAGGCTGCCTGTCCGCAGCTTGAGGAAGTTTGGGCTGCATATAACAAGCCTGTTGTCATTGAAGATGAAATACTGGGGACACTGACTTTGAATCGGGATTTTGATATGTTTGAAGGGTATTTCTGTTGGAATGAAACAGAAATTTCGCTAATGCTGGAAGTAGATGCGGATGATCAGTCTACTTGGACGGATACTTGCAATACTGCCAGAAGTATGGTGTCGGAAATGGAAAAATGGGATCAAGATATGCGTGCCTTTTCTGCAAAAGTGTTGACCAGTCTTGCCAATGATTGGATGGCGGAAGATGATGAAAATGCTGTACCTATTACAGAAGAAATATTTGCAGAACGCATTTCTCTTTCCGAACTTTCCTTTTCCTTTGAGGACAGCTTTACTGTCTACTATGAGGATGATGATATGTTTTGGGGGCATGCCATCGAGATCTGCGGTTCTTTGGAACAGGGAATAGAAAGTGCCAACATTGTTGGATAAATAACGGTGAGAAAAGGAGGAAATACGATGCCTGCAAAAGAATGGATGGAAAAATATGAAGCGGTAAAAGAAAAACTGAATTGCAAAATAGATTTGGATGCTTATTTTACAGAAAAGAAAATCGGAGAAACCACAGTTGATGTGCTGGAAATAGGTGATGTGTCTTTTCCGACAGGTACGATATTCGCCTGTGATCCATTGATCGAACTGGAGGATATGACCCCCTTTATGCAGACCATTCCGTCTGGCACTTATCCAGTGAAAATTTGTGTGGTACCCAGTGAAAAATATGGGAATCGCTATGCCTGTGTAAAAGTAGAAATCAGTCAGCAGAAACCTGTTCGTTATGAATTAGGAATGCTGGGGGATGAAAACTTGGATGAAGAGCTGGAAGAAGATTGCTTTTTCGGTTTTGGCGTGGATGCAGGAATGGGATGTATTGCGGATGTGAAAGCGCAAGAAGCGTTCAAGGCATATTGGGAACGGCGTCTAAAAGAAGATCCGGACATAGATCCTTATAACGATCTGTTTGGTGATTTGTTAGAGGAAAATGCAAAAAAATATCCGAAGTATCAAAGTGAATATGGAGACTGGTTAAACTGGAATATTCCAAATACAGACTGCAATCTTCCTATTTTTGCTTCTGGCTGGGGAGATGGTGTATACCCTTCCTATTTTGGCTATGATGCGGAAGGGAATGTCTGCGGTGTATATGTTCATTTTATTGATGTTGCAGAAGAATATGAAGAATAAGGGGAGATAGGAACCATGAAACCATTTGACACCAACTATAAACTTTTGGACGAGATGTACCAGGATGATTACTATCCGACTTTTTTGGTAGACAAAGTAAAAGACGAACTCCAGAAAGTCATTGATTTACTGGAAAGCGGTGAAACAGATGTAGAAGCTGTGCAGGAAAAACTGGATGAAGCAGTCTGCGGCATCAATGACTTACAGGAGGAATTTGACGAGAATGACAGTGAGATTGAAACAGTAGCACGAGATTGTATTGGAGAAACAGTGGCTTATATTTTGGAATGGTTTGACATTCCCATTGATATAGAAGAGGCGATCAGGGAACGGGATTGGTAATGAGAATGAAGAAAAAAGAACTTGCTGTTTGTGATGAGTGTGGCAGCCTGTTTTTCAAAGAGAGTTCCAAAATGAAGGCGCTTTGCCCAGAATGCGCTCATATTCTCTATGGTTATCCCAACTGCCCTCATCATTTTCAAAATGGCAGGTGTATTTTCTGTTATTGGGACGGTTCCGAAAGTGACTATATTAAGTATCTGAAAAAAGATTGAACCAAATGTCGGCTATCCAAGAAAGGAGTATGTGATGACTATAAAGATTGAGGATATGTTCGGTGATTTAAAAAAAATCGATATTTTGGCGGAAAAGAGCGAAACCAATGAAGTTTTAATGGTTTTGGTCTGCAATGGCTTTATTGACGGTTCTCCTCAAACACAAAAAGCGCTGCTGGATAAGATGGAGGGATACCTCAATCACACACAAAGTGAAGTATTCCAAGAAAAATATGCAGCTTGGTCTGTCATTTTACGTGTGACTTTTGATGAAGAACCAGACCAACTCATTTTAGCGTTGCTCAACAAGTGCCAGCCTTGGGCAGACGATTATGCAGTGAAATTGGAGTTTGAAATTGGAGGGAAACAGGTGCGCTTTGTAGAGCAAAACTGACCTCTATACGAAGGGAAGAATCATAATGACGGAATTTCCGAAACGCGCACGAACCATACGTTGGGAAAATGGTATTTTGACGTTCGATGGTGATAAAACCACAGAGATGCCGGAACTGACCAAGGAAATTATGGAGAAATTAGCAGATTATAATCCGGTTGGATTTTATGTGAAAAACTATCCTGTAACGGATGAATTGCTGATGTCCTTTGCAGGCTCTAAAAATATGGTGAATTTCGGTGTGGAATATGGTCAATTAACAGATGCTTGTTTTTCTGTGTTTGCAGCCATGCCAAAGCTGCGATATCTGCTCCTTGACGGCAATAGCCAAATCACTGGAAGCAGCTTATCTGTCATGGGAAAATGTAAGATTGATCTGCTGACACTCAATCACACAGGTCTGGATGACAATGGCTTGTTGCAGGCGGCTTCTATTCCGAAACTTACGCATATCCAGATTGACCACACGGCAGTTACATATGAAGGACTTTTGAATATTGCAGAGCATCCAAGAATAGAGCCAGTTTCCAAGGAACAGTTTACCCAAGAACAAATGGAAGCTTTTTCAAAATTACAGAGAGAAAAGGCGAAAAAATCGGTGAAGTTGGATCAACAGGCTGTGGAAGATTGTCAGAAGATACTGAAAGACTTCTTTGAAGCCATGACTGCCTGGGAAAGGTATGTATCAGAAAAGGGTTTTGAGGATGAAGAAGTAAACTCAAGTCTGCTGAATATTTGGGAACAGTACGTCAGCGAAAAGCCACGACAAGGATACCGTCCTCTGGGACTTTCTTACAGCCCAACAGGGACTTACAGTGAAGATGTGTTTATAGATGCGGAACAGCTTACAAAGAATAAGATTTATATTTACACAAAAACGAAAAATACAGGCTTTGAACGTCGTTTTCTCATGAAACGAGTGGGTGAGGGATGGCAAATTGATGCGTTGCAGGAACGCTTGGATGGCTGGCAGCGGATTGGTTTGTAATGGAGAAATCAACAAATTGGAACAGAAATTGCGAGGAATTTGGAAGAGATGCTAAAAGACGAAACTATCGATTTGTAGAGGAACATTGGGAGAAGATATATATGAAAGAAACAAATTCTGACTTAACAAAAATCAGTAAATATATCAGTTTGATTCTACGGCATAAGCCAGAGGTAATTGGAATGCAATTGGATGCCCATGGCTGGGCAGATGTGAATACACTTTTAGCAGGCATTTGCAAGAAATATCCCATTGATTTTGAAATTTTAGAGGAAATTGTAAGAACCGACAACAAACAGAGGTATTCCTTTAACGAAGATAAAACAAAGATTCGTGCAAATCAAGGCCACTCTATTCAGGTTGATGTGGAGCTTTCTGTGACGGAACCGCCGGAAACCTTGTATCATGGAACGGCGGAACGGTTTTCCGCTTCCATTGAGGCAAAAGGGTTACTTCCCGGAAGCCGATTATATGTTCATTTGTCTCCTGATACAGAAACAGCAGAAAAAGTAGGACGCAGACATGGAAAACCAGTTATTTATCTGGTCAATGCTGGGCAGATGCAGAAGGATGGATACACTTTTTTCTTATCTGCCAATGGTGTATGGCTGACAAAGACGGTTCCCGCGCAATATCTGAAAAGGTTAGGCAAGTAAATATTATGCGTACTCATATTTAGAAGTGAACTATGCTTGAGAACTGGCAGATGCGAGGGAAACCAGTGGGCGGAATAATTTTTTGATTTGAATGGAGCATACAGACTGTTAGATTGACAGTTGGCAGCGGAATTGGAGGTGCAGCATATGTATATCAGTAAATACTGGGGTAATTATATTGGTGGGACAGATGATAGCCTGAATCTCGTGGCATTTTTGGAAGATCTGAAAAAAGAGGAAATCCCACTTAGCGAAATTTTCTCAAAAATTGGTCTGGATAAACAAGATTGGGATTTCCATCAAACAGTAGAATATCTTGAATTTACACATTCGAGTGGTGTGGAAATGGATTTTCACTTTGCCATTGATGTTGTCACTGACCTGGCAGCGATTCTGTTGGAATGCAGCGTGAATGGCAGCGTAAACCTTCAAGATTTGGATACTTATCATACGCCATCACGCCATATTCGTATTACAGCTACTGCACAAGAACATGACGCAATGAATCAGGCTTTGGCTGATTTTGTGAAAGATCCTCTCAGTTATGATTTATGTGAACTTGTGGACGATAAAGACATGCTGGAAATGGCATCAGAAGTAGAAACGCTGCGTAAGGAACTTTATGAGTCTGCCGGAAAAAATCGAAACTATGATGTGAAAGCTGATGATATCAAAGAATTGCTTCCTGATTGGGAAGGCGCAGAAGGTTGTATTGCCACCAATCGTATTGTGGTTGATGGCTGTAAAGTTGGTTATTGTTATCGAGAAAATCCAGATGGCAATTGGGACAGTGGTTGGCGTTTTACTGCCGGTGATGAAAGTGATGCCTATATGGATGATCCAAACAACGCTGGCATTTACACATTAAATTCTATTTGTAATGGCGATCCTGATATCATTCCTCTGCTGAATGCACCATACAATTCAGCTTTCGTGAGAGATGAAAATGGTATGTTCCAGCAGATAACGGATTGGGAAGCGCCACAAAGTGGGGAGGAAGAACAGATGGATTTATTGCAGATGTGCCAAACGTGGCTTGAAGATGGAGAATATCAGAAAATCAAAAATGCGTTGGAACAAATCCCTGCTGATGAACGAACACCAGAAATGGATAGTGAATTGGCAAGGGCATATATCGCAGGAGCAGATGTAGCAGAACGGGAGTCTTTTGAAAAAGCGCTGGAGCTTCTGGCACCCCATGAGGCATATTTTGCGGATGATCATTGCTGGAACTATCGAATCGCGTCCGCTTATTACTATCTGGATCAAGAAGGTCTCGCTCTGCGTTATTTTGAAAAAGCTTTGAAAGCCCGTCCTGGAGATGAAGATACTCAGGAGTATATTGATGATTGCCGCCGCCGTTTGTCTTTGCCCCGATTTTCCAAAAACTTTCGGGAACGAACAGAAGCCGCATGGGAGAAATTTGCGGAGCAGGAATCACAACTGCGTCAAATCATGGATACAGACAAAAATCAGGAACGGGGTGAAGAACTCGTTGCCAAATGTGAGGAAATTTTACATATTGCTTTTGAAGATATTTCTTTTGAGATGGGCTTCAATGGCGAAAAGCATGAACTAATCCTAACCCCGGAAGGCGACAAGGTAAAACTATTTGAACTGGTCTACTTCCAAAAACACACACCAAAAGAGATATTGGAGCATTGGAATATTCTGGTGGGACGCCAGAGCGTAGAAAACATTGGTCTGCGTGCAGATGAATGGTACATTTCTGGCGAGGATGTGCAGATTTGGCTGGAGGAGGTTGGCGAAAATCGTTTTGCTTTGGAAACCTATTGTGAAAAACTGCTGCCAATCCTTGCGGAAGAAGAAGGGCGTGTATGGTGGATGCTGACCACGCTGACAGATCAGGTATTGGGTGAAATTCCTCATATGCGATACATAGAAGCTTTTGATGTACTGACGGAACCAAAAGAGGAACCTGCCCAACTGCTTTCCCGTCTGCCCAATATACTGAAAGAAAAAGGCTTAGACCTTTCCGCAGACCCAGAAAGCTATCTGGAAACCTATATTGGATACAGCATGGAACACAATGAAGATCCAGATGCAGATTGGAGAATGGATACCATTGCCGGCTCTACTTGCTGTGCAGCTTTCATCAATGGCTATCTGAACAATGATAATGACTATATGGACGATCTCCACGCTGATGGTGCAGTGGCAGGCTTTTTCTGCTATCCACTGGATACACTTCGTGAGGAAGAAGGCAGTCAGAAGATTTTTGATTTTCGAGATCAATTGGAGGGAGTATTTACCACTGATGAAGGGATGGAAGTACTTACGCTCACTGGCGGTGCTACTGGTATTTATTATGGCTATGTAGATTTTATTGCGTGGGATATTCGTACTGCACTGCAAATGGCAAAGGAATTTTTTGCGGATACAGATTTGCCTTGGGCAAGTTTCCATACATTCCGCAGAGAGGCATCCACTGTGTATCTGAAACAGACCGAAAATGATGATCCGGATACCACAGAAAGTGCAGACGAGCTGGAAGAAACATTGACGGGAATGGATTATATCCCCTATACACCAGAAAATGCGGAAGCATTTTACCAGCAATTGGAGCAGTGGAATGATGACGATGAATTTACCCACTGTGTGCAGGCTATGAATATCATTCCAGAGGAATGGTGGGATTACCGCCTGTCTTACGCTTTGGCAAGGGCTTTGGAGAATTACGCCATTTTGGGTGACCATCAAGAGGGGACGCCGAACTATAAAGGGGACAAGGCGCTCCTGCGTGCCATTGATGTGCTGGAATCTGTTCGAGAAGAAGGTCAGAACAAAGCGGAATGGAATATGCGCATGGCTTATGCTTATCAATATCTTTATGGACAGGAAGAAAAGGCTATCCCTTATGCACAGCGCTGGGCGGAATTAGATCCAGAAGATACAGATGCACCTTTGGTAATACAGGAATGCCAGAAAGAAATTGCCAAACGTGCCGAGGAAGAAGCGGATGAGGAAAACGACGGAGATCATAAAGGTGTTTTCACTGGCTTTGTCCTTTTGTCTAAAGGAAAGTGGGACAAACAGCAGTTTATTCAAGATATGAAAGAAAAATGGAACATCACCGTGGATGAACATGACGCAAGCGAGGATAAGAGTGACGATGCCTTAGTGTTTGAAGTGGGAGATATGCTTGCTGCCGTCAGCCTTGGAACTTATCCGATTCCCAACGGCGAAGCGGAAATAAACGCGGAAAACAACTATATGTGGGATGATGCGGTAAAAATAGCAAAAGAGCATCGTGCCCATATTATGGTAGCAGTTCTGGGAAAAGAGGAAGATTTGCTGGAAAAAGGCAAGCTCTATACAAAACTGGTAGCTGCCTGCTGCCGTCAGAAATATGCAACAGGGATTTATACCAGTGGCGTTGTGTTTGAACCTCGTTTCTATGAAGGTTTTGCTGATATGATGCACGATGATGAACTGCCTATCTTTAACTGGATTTGGTTTGGTCTGTACCGTGATGAAAATGGTATGAATGCGTATACCTATGGTATGGATGTATTCGGTAAGGATGAGATGGAAGTGCTGGGTACCGACGCAGAGCCGGGAGACTTACGAGATTTCCTCGCAAGCCTTGCATCCTATGTATTGGAGAATGATGTGGAACTTCATGACGGAGAAACCATTGGTTTTTCTGCGGAAGATAAACATACTATCACCCGCAGTCCGGGCATATCTTTGCCGGAAGATCAGATGACACTGAAAATCTCCTGGAAATCAACAGACAACGACCCAGACGATGAAGTATTCCAGGAGAAAGACTTCGTTCAGACGGAAGTCTACACCGAGGATGAGATGAGAGCCATCGAGAGTCACATCCAGCAATATTTCGGCAAGTTCGAGAATGTGTTGCACGAGCTGGTCTCAACGGATATTCATGTAGATATCTGCGTGGTGCCACCCTCTGCGGAACGGGACTACTACACCTTGGTCACCATGGGTATGGGTGCCCATCGGATGAATGTGCCAGAGGAGCTTGCAGAATACAAGCTGGAGCGAGCAGAACTTGCCATTGCTCTGTCAAAAGACTGGAAAATAAAAAAAGAGAATTTCGAAGATGAGAAATGCTACTGGCCGATTCGTTTGCTGAAAATACTGGCTCGCCTGCCCATTGCCAGTGACACCTGGTTGGGATTTGGACATACCATGGATCATGAGGAGAATTTTGCGGAAAATACGAAACTCTGTGCCGCTATTCTGGCTGGTTCCCAGGGTACAGAGGATGGCAGCGAAGTCTGCATTTTGCCGAACGGCGAAGAGGTAAACTTCTATCAGGTAATCCCCCTCTATCGGGATGAACTGGAGTACAAGCTTTCCAATGACGCAGACGCTCTGCTGGACAAAATGGATGGCATCAGTTTTGTGGTGAATCCTTCACGCCAAAATGCCATTACAAGAGGTACATTAGGCAGTGTAGAGGATGGTGACGGCATTGATGAGATGGACGATGCAGTTTGGCATCTGGAAACCATACAGGAAAAGAATCTGCCAGTAGATGAAATCAACGCCTACAACCATATGGCAATTTATCTGCGTTGGTGTATGGAGCATGACCTGATGAGTGTGGAATTTATGGAGCGGTACTGGGAGCAGATGCAGTCATTTATGGCGGATTTGAGCCATGCTGATCTGCGTGGTTTTATCCGGGATCAGCTGAAAGGGAAGCTCTTTGGGGCACTGTTCAACAAGGTTGGTTTGGCTTTTGCTTCTTATTACTATGGCGAAAGCGACAGTCCTTATTTCCCAAATGATATTGACAACTACGCCATTGGCATCATCGGTCAGGAACGTAACTATTCCGATGAAATTCAGGATGAAGCATACTTGTTTATTCCTTTTGATGAAGAATATTATCAAGCTATGGCAAAGGTGATTGAGAAACGCTTTATGAACTGGCAGGGACAGGACTTTAACGAGGACACACTGGAACCTTCTGAGCTGGCCTGTGCCATGATGAAGTATTTGGATTGTGAATGCACCTATTTCCCCGCCATGAAGGATGACGATCCCATCATGGCAGCTTACAGCTATGCGAAGAGAGATAGCGTCCGTGATGGATATATTCCGGTATTGGTAAAAGTAGATGAAATTTTGTGGGAGTGCCTCATTATGAATTCCGATCCGGACAGCGATGGTGAGGACAACTATGCCTTTGACCCGGACAAGGTGGCGGAATACAGGAAACAGATGCTTGCAGCGCCTCTCAAAGACGGAAAAGCAGTTCTTGAGGAAATGATTGGACTTCGAAAAGAAGAAGGTGACGATGATGATATGGATTGGGAAGAAGAAATACTGGGAAAAATGGAAAATGGATACGAAAATAATCGTTTTTCCAGCTATTGGGAATATGATACAGACATGACATATCCTCTGATTCTGGCTAAAATTCCAGTAAAACATCCATGGGAAATCTTTGCATACCTGCCTTTTGGAAACTGGAATGAATGCCCGGATACACCGGAACTTATGGCGGTGGCGAAATATTGGTTTGAACAGTATGGTGCTTTGCCTGCCGCCATGACACATGATGAGCTGGAATTTGACCTTCCTACTGCTATTTCAAAAGAAAAGGCTATGGATCTTGCTTTAGAGCAGTATGGTTTCTGCCCTGATGTAGTGGATCAAGGCCCAGAAGGTACTACGGTAGGCTCATTGGCAGATGTATTGTGGCAGTCTAAGGTTTGGTACTCCTGGTGGGATTGAAGGGAGATGAAAATATGCTACATATCAAGGACATTTTAGATCCTGACTTTGATTGGAATGGAATTGAAATTACAGAAGATGAATTTGATGCATTAAGTATGGAACTGGTGATTGATTACCTGAAAAAACATGGGCCAAAAGAAAGACAAATGCTTGCACTTTGCTGGAATTTTGACAATTCTAAAGAAGTCATTCGATGGATTGTAGATCAGCCAGATACAGATAAAGGAACGATTTTACTCTTATATTGGTATATGCAACCTGGGTTCTATAAGAAATTTGCTGACAGAGAGGAATGTGAAGCAGAGGCTTCGTGGGCATTGGAAGATTATGACATCATTGAAACCATTGAAAAAAATTACCTTTCTGGCTTTTATGGAAATCAAAGATATGCTTTTGATCCTGCAAACGATGAATATAGCGATTATTATGATTGGGTCGCTGAGTATGAGGAAAAAGAAGCAAAAGTAAAAATACCAAAAGAATTGTTTTTGGCTCTGGAAGGAGAACGGATTGAGAATCCCGAATGGGAAGAAGGCATTCCAACAGAAATTTCTGATATTATGGACAAGCTTTGTGATGCTTGCGAAGAATGAATTCTTTGAAATGGGGTGGAAGTATGAATGTGTATCAAGAAAAATATATCGCATTAAAAAAGCAGTTCGAACAATCAAAGGGTGACTCTGGCAGCGTGACTGCTCTTTATGATTTTAAGGAAAGACTGGAAGAGTGTGAAGAGATAGAGGCAAAAGAAGTTCTGGTCAATGTATATGATCTTTTAAACTATAAAAAAGATGCCTACGATTTGTTATCTAGTATTGGAGATCTTTCGGATATCAAAATCAACAAACGCTTGGGAAAAATGAAGGAATATGCAGAAAACTGGAGAAACGATTTTGCAATTCCCAAGCCAAAAACAGAAGAAGATATTCAGAAAGAAAAAGAAATGCTGGCAGAACTGGGAATACCAACATTCAAATACCACCCCAATCCACTAAACACTGGAGCGTTTGAGATATCAAAAGAAGGTGTAACCTGTGACTGCTGCGGCAAAACAACAGAAATTTATTATGAAGCGCCATTCTATGCTGTGGAAGACATTGATTACCTGTGTCCAGCTTGTATTGCCAGTGGAAAAGCGGCTGAAAAATTTGACGGTAGTTTTCAGGATGATTATTCCGTAGATGACGGTGTGGAGGATGCCGAAAAACTGGACGAACTCATCCACCATACACCCGGTTATTGCGGTTGGCAGCAGGAATACTGGCGTGCCCACTGCGGTGACTACTGTGCCTACTTGGGTAGAGTAGGTGCTATGGAATTGCAGACATTAGATGTCATGGATGAAGTGCTGGATGACCCTATGTGGGATGATGAGCAGAAAGAAATGATCGAGAACTCTGTCAATCGCGGGCATTTGCAGTGCTATTTGTTTCAATGCCTGCATTGCGGAAAACATCTGGTCTGGATGGATTTTGATTAAGAAGGAGTTTTTATGACAACGCAGTTATATCTTCAAAAAGCAGAAATACAGTTAGCCAAAGACTTAGAGGTAAAAGCGCTGGAAAGTTTTTGGCAGCTCTTGATTTTCAGGATGATGATATCGTCAGAAAAACACAAGCGCGTTGTTTTATAGGTGAATACTTCTTTGTTCACAGAGGTACACGCAAGCTCAAGAGCAGCTTGTATGGATTACTGACCGGGCTGAATGGCTTGAACAGGAATATAATGACCTTCTCAATGAGGAGATTAAGAAAACTGAAATGCTATTGGGAATCATGGAGAGATTTCACCTTTGTTTTAAATAACACCAATGGAATTGTCAAATGTAGTTCCAATCAATAAACGGTTGGATTTTGGATAGGATTTGACGGAAAATCGAAATTTGAAATGATCGAGGAGGGTTTTGAGGATGGAAAATAGAGAAAGAATCATTAGGCTTTGGTTTGAAATGTGGCTTGTAAAGAAAGACCTTGGCATATCTGATATTTTCTCAAGCAATGCCATCTACATAGAAAGTTGGGGACCAGAGTATCACGGAGTCCAGAAGATTGCACTTTGGTTTGAAGAATGGAACACGAGGGGAACTGTATTGCAGTGGGATATAAAACAGTTTTTCCATAAAGACAATCAGACAATTGTTGAATGGTATTTTAAGAATCAAATGGATGGTGGGCAGGCAGAAGCCTTTGATGGAATATCACTGATTGAATGGACATCCGATAATAAGATTGCTCTCTTAAAAGAATTTGGCTGCAATGAAAATCGATATGACCCTTATAAAGACGGCAACATACCACATTTCAAAGACGAAAACGCAAAGTGGTTTTAAAAGTGAAATTTGGTTGCTGGGGACAATTATGTAGAATGGTATTGCCATTGTGCAGCATCTACTTTTATTTAGGACATTTATCTTTACCTGAAAGGAGGAAAAGGCAAAGCCATGATTGAGAAAACCTTTATCAACACTGCCACAAATAAACAATGGCGAATCGAAGTGGACAATCTAACCATACGAACCTGCTTAAATGGTGGAAAGGTCAAAGAAATTATATGTGATTCCGGCTTTCAGGTGAAAAGTAAAGCATCAAGTGCCATGATGGGGCAGATGCGGAAAGGATTTATCTATCAAAATCCAAACGCTGCTTTTGGCGAAGCTAAGTGCCACAGATATATTGGAAAAGACAGCAACGGTTTTATGCCTCTTGCTGCTACTCCCGCAAGCGATGATTTTTTCCTTACCAGAGTCGTAGGTGATTTTGAAGATGAGCTTCTCTATCATTTTGATGAGAATGGGGATATTCTTGAAACGATTTCACTTGGAGCAAAAAGAATGACATATAAGCAGATTCTCTGCTCAAATAACACTCTGTTGATAAATAATAGCTATCTGATCGAGCAGTTCACCCTTAATACACATAGAATCACATCCTTTGCTAATAAGAAAAATAGCATGAGAACTATGCTGGATGCCAGTGGTGACTTGGCTTTATGGTATACAGGGGAAGAGATCGTTGTCTTTGACTTTAACAGCAATATTGAAGTTTGGCGTGAAGTCGTGAAATGCAAGAAATCGAAAGATCCCAATTTTGCTTATTATTGCTTTGGTATTCTCTCGCCAGAGCGGATGAAGATGGCTAATCGGACCACAGAGGAAGAGTATATCATCGTTGATTTTCAGTCCGGAAAGAAAATAGTCATAAAAAATGATGGATGGCATCCATTATTTTCTCCTGATGCTCAATATTTTTCTGTAGGCGGCAAATGCTATGTAAGCCAAACAGGAGAAGAAACCGTTAATCCTTTTCCATTTGTAGTAAGGCAGGGACTGAGTTATGCTGATACTTGTACTGTACGTACACGGGGTAATTTAATGGCAGTTCAGCAGGAGCGTGGCAATTCTGCCATAGAACTTTGGGATTACAATAGCCGAAATTTGTTGGTATCTATTGATGATCCATTTGTGGTGAAACATACCAATTTTTATTTTACAAAAAATAATTTGGTTTTGCATACAGATTATGGAGCCATGAGCATTTATTCCTGTACTATGTAAAATAGAATCAAAATGACTAAATAGGAGGATACGATTATGAATGAAATCAAAAATTTTTTACTATCACCAGAAGAATATCTGGATACATTCTGGGAAAGTGATGCTTTAATCTGGGTGGATTGGCGTGAATATGATGAATCTATCATTAAATACATTAATGAAAAGCTGCCAGAAGAAGATAAAGTGAAGTTTACCTGTGTGGAAATTGAAAAAGAACGTGACGTAGATATTATTTTAGAAAAAAACGGTATTTCCACAGCAATCCCTTATGCAGAAGAATATACAGATCGTGATACCACATTGAAAAGCTTACAGGAATATGTATCTCCAAAGTATCAAATCCGTTGGTTTATGGGTTCTCTTGGCAGTGATACTCTTGCATTTTGTATTTGTCCTTCTGCCCAGTGGGAACAGTTAGAAGAAGAATTCGGTGCAGAAAAAGTAGCATATCATTTTGCACCAATCAAGGAAGACAGTGTTATGTTTCAAATGGGTATGGATGAAGTATTTGATTTGATGAAACAAAGAGGAGAAGCATAATTTGTATCTTTGCATCCATCCTGCAATCTAAATGTACATCAGAGACCAATGTCAGGAGGGAAAACATGAAAAAAAGTATCAGAATAGGAATCATTCTGGCTGTTTTGGCTGGAATAACTGGCAGTTTTCTGTTGGGAAAATATGTAAGTACCCAGGAATATCTCCTAAGCAGACAGCAGCGCTGTCTGAGGTTTCTTGGTTTTGCTATAGATAAAATCGAAACAGAGAATTTGGAAGAACAGGATATTCAGAAAGTCGTGACCAGTAATATTTATGCTGCATATGATTATTGTGACGACCCTGATATGTCAATGCAACTACATGAGATATGGAATACACTGGTTTTTTATGCAGACACTTACACCGAAAACGAGGATGCTTTGGTAGAACGCTTAGAAGAAATTGCTTTGGTTGTGAGAAGTGGTGCTTGAATATGGGATTTTATCATGATGAAAGCTTCTTATGTTACCACTTTGAAAAAACAGAGGACAACGAATTGGGAGATGATTTTAGATTGATTAAGACAGCAAATGCCAAGCTACTATAATGGATGGTCGGACAATCTGGTTTTCTGTTATGCAGAAACAAAAATTACCTGTGAAAAGCCCTGATATAGTGCACCAAGAAAACATAAGAATGGAGTAGAGAACAGGACAAAACGTCTGAATTTCGTGTGATTATTTATGGATAACAAGAGAAAAATGGTTTTTGATCAGAAAAAAACGCAGCTTAAAATAAAACAAAAAAGAGCAGAAATACAGCAATTCAAAGACCATTTTGCGAAAAACATAGAACATTTTTCTCAAAAATACAGATATGCTGATGAATCGGAAGCATTTAAAATAGAAGAATTTATCTCAAAATTAAATTTTATACGACCTGGACAACTGGCAATCAAAAAAGTTTGCACGCATTCCTATGAGAACGTCTACTTGTGTTTTTTGATGGGAACTGAAGCATTATTTCAAATTTATATATTTGGGAAATATGATGACATCATGAGTGATTATGATGAATGGGAAGTTTTCAGTCCGTATCTGTTGCTTGTGGATGAGGACTTTATTCATTATGTATATGTGAATGATTATGGCGAAACTATGGAATCAAAAATTGAGATGTACTTATGAAAGAGAGCAGTGTGCCTATGGACAAAGAAATATTGATAGCAAAACTTCTGAATCTTGCTGAAGGTCGAGAAACCCCAGAAAGCTGGCAAGAATGGTGGAATGAGCATGAGGCAGAACTGGAGTCACTCCTGAATCGTGGAGATTTTCTGAAATTGAAACCATGCAAACACGGTTTTAAATGGGTTCCAGTGTTTACCAGCCAAAAGGGTGCTGTTGCGATTCTTGAAAAGAACAGTGTGAAGTGTAACTCCAGTCATTTTTATCAGGAACAGTATCTGGAGGAATTGGATGCTTTCTGCAAAGAACAAAAACGACAGCAAAGAGAAAAACAAAAAGAATTCAAAGATAGGCATCCCGCGTGGTTTAAGCAGTATCCGAAGTTTTCTAAAGCATTGGCAAATGTACTTGGACCTTCAGATGAAATCCTGCCTGCTGCAACTGAGGCACAGATTGACAAACAGGAAGAATTGCTGAAATTTATTTTTCCTGACAAAGTACGAGAATTTTTTCTTTTAAGTGCAGGAATCAATGTATCTACTGGTGTGACCATTATGTTATCAGGGATGTTTCGTATGACCATACATGGAGAGCAATATTGTGTGCTGGGAGAGTTCTGGAAAGAAGCAGATGGAGATCAGCTTTTGCTTCGTACTGGAGATGAAACTATCTGGTACTATGCCCATGAACAGGACAAGGTAAAACCACTTTGTAATGATATGACGGAGCTCTTGGAGAAAAAACTGGCGAGGTATCTGAATGCGAACTGAAAACATTGCAAATGAAAAAAGATATCAGGATTGGCGAACACAGCAACATTACTTATTTTCGCCAGAGAATCGGTTTCCACAACAGGATGAGCAGTTTTCGCTGATAGACGGGTATTCTGTTTGTTCAAAAGCTTATTTCTATCATGGTGATTTTCACTTAAATGGCAGTGAAAATGAACTAATAGACCAAAATGGAAAGATCATTTATACCTGGTGTAATTTGGATGCAGATGGGGAATTCTGCACGATGTTCTGTCACAGCAATGGAAAGCATTATCTTGTTTTTCGAATAGAGCTATATGGATACAGCATTTTGGAGGTAGAGACAAGGACAGAAATGCATTATGTTCCTGCCTGTGTCCACCCAGAAGAAGGAGAATCTGTAGAGGAAGTGTTTATCTGGACGAGTGCAGACTACGATTCCAGAAGTAATTTATTGGCTGTAACTGGCTGTATTTGGGCATGTCCTTATTCCACTATTGTGCTTGACTTTTCTAAACCTCTCCATCCTCGGCTACCAGAGCAATGGATGGATCTACGAAATTATGTTGATCCAAATGATATTCTGTTTGATGATATCTACTTTGTTCGATGGGAGGATAGTGCAATAATTCTCCAAGGCAGCAGCATAGAAGATGGAAAATGGAAAGAAGTTCGAGTATCGACAGAGCAGCTGCGAGCTGCATTGTAAAAGGCTGGAGGAATGTAAAAATATGGAGAAAAAAGATTTCCCCAAGGGAACAAAACCACGAGAAATATTTGTATATACCTGTGAGAGGATTGCAGAACCATTGATCCCGTTGGGTTACAAATACCGCAAGAGCAAAAACGACATCTACAAAAAGGACGGAATATTTGTATTCTCCTTTGATTTTTCGCCCTCCATCCGCTTTGGCTCCACCACTTTTACTGCCACCTTCCACGTAAGTTCCCCGGTGATTGCCCAGTGGCGCAGTGAGCAGGAGGGTAAGGAAGAGGCGTATGATGGTATCGTGGGCACCTCCATCGCCAGACTGACCCGCCGATGCAATGACTTTCCACGCTACGAGGTTGCCACTCTGATAGAGCGGGAACGCTCTATTCAAGAGATTTCAGGACAGATCAAAGATCATGCCCTGCCGTTCTTCGATCGGTTTTCCGACCTGCCGAAGCTGCTGGACGATGTGGAACAGGAGGGGTTCTTTCCCCATCGGAAGGGATTCGATGTCCCAAAACGGAATCGGGAGTTCATCGAATGCTTCCGAGAGTATCTCCAAAAGCAGCAAGCGAATGGGTTATCCTACTGAGCAATCAATTGGAATCTTTGGAGGTGTATTATGGGACTTTTTTTGAAGAAAAGGGTCGAAATGCCGGATAAAATGATTTTGGGAAATACGGAATTTGTATTTGACCGCAGACTCGGTTTTCATGTTGGAGAATGGATCGTATGGGATAGAAAGACCAAAATTCTCCTTGAGTTTCAGAGCACAGAGGGAAATATAGGCGATATCATTTTGGAAAAGGTAAATTGGGTCAATGACCATAAAGATACCATTATCCGAGTATTTTTGGACGAGAACGATGACTGCATAGGTGTCGTGAATGAAATGATCGAAGATGGAACGCTGGAAGCGGATGGGACGATTTCAGAAGATGAGTTTGTAAAAGCACTATTCGTAAACAATGTAACAGTATTTGTAAATGGAAGTGAAACTGGCTTTTACATCGATTTGGATGCGGAACCCGACTATTTCATGGGACATTTAGTTT
>PPYE01294060.1_pt1 | contig 25227 bp, 23 predicted proteins | sample 1559881 | NCBI WGS metagenome assembly PPYE01 (sample SAMN08240022, study PRJNA423297) | Human gut metagenome, whole genome shotgun sequencing project. | reverse complement strand
GCATCTACTAAGGACCGCATCTTCTCCCAGCCGCCAGCCGCTTCACATGCCGGCATATAGTCGGGATGCTGGTTATCATATCCAGGCTCTGCCCATCCATCCAGATGCATGTATAACTTCTTAACTCCGGCTGCATTAAGTTCCCTGATCTCTTCTTCTCTTTTGGCAAACGAAACCAACTGGTTATTGATATCCGGCGCATCTTTATCAAAGAAATCCGACCCCTCGCTAACATAGGTCTTAATCCCTTTATGTACGAAACTGCATCCGATCAATCGATCTACGGACGGTACCTGCGCCGCTTTCTCTGCCAAGGTACGAAGCCTTCCCTGTTCTTTTACGTATTCCCGGTACGCTTTACAGATATCGTTATAATCGCAGTCGCTCAGAAGCGAGTATCTTACAACTCTCCGGTAATCCATCTTTCCAAGACTTGGCTCGAAACGCATGCCCACATGCGTGTACGGCCCTCCTGCCGGATGCTTTGCCTGGTATGCCGCATTCCACGGTGTCGTACAGATGGCAATGTATCCTTGTCTTGCTTTGACCTGAGCAAACCATGGCATGTACCCGCCTGCCGTCTCGAAGATTCCATCGAATATGATCTTGCCCAATTCTACTTCCCAGGTATTCGGGATCAGGATTCCCTGCTGCATATTAAGCAGCGTATACCAGTTCTCCTTCTTCTCCTCGAATGCCATCTCGCCAGGCCAGTAAACCGCTTTTACCTTGATCCCTTCTTCGCACAGTGGAATCCACTCGAAATAGACATCTTCTGTTGTCCTCTCAATCCAGACATACGTCTCAAATGCATACGGGAGTTCTCGTTCCCCAATTCGGAATCCCCGATAAGTGCTGCGTATGCCTGCTCCAATTCCGTTCTCAACTTTCTTATGTCTGACAGAAAGTGCATCCTTGAATTCCAGATGTCCATCTTCGCATTCTAGATGTGGAGAATATGTATCTGTCCATTCCCATACTGTTTTCTCTTTGCATAGGGTAATTCGGAGGCTTTCTTCTTCAAACTGAATCTCGGTATGATTTATTTTTATATTTGTCATATCGTCTTTCCCCTTTTTGTTAATTGTGTCGTTTTTTCTCTCCTTTTATCTAATATTATATTTTGTTTTGCACAACCATGCTTATACAATTGTCTAGGGTTGTTGTCTAATTATCCATATTCTGTTATAATAAGCCTAAGGAGGAAAGGTATATGACGTACGTGAAGACCAAACTAAAACGAGAGATTATCATAGACTCTATTATTACGATTCATTATTTTGAATATATGAAAGACTTTGTGTTCAATGGGGAATCTCATAATTTTTGGGAATTTTTATATGTAGATAACGGAACCGTCTCTGTGTGTTCTGATGACACCTGGCTGATACTGAATACTGGAGATATTGTCTTCCACCAGCCGAATGAATTCCACGCGATCAAGTCCATCGGCAAGAATTCCCCGAATCTGATCGCCATATCGTTCGTCTGTGATTCTCCGGCGATGGATTTCTTCATTCAGAAGAGTTTTACACTGACCGAGAATGAACGGGAACTCATCTCACACATTATCTCAGAAAGCCGCAGGAGTTTCTCAACGCCTTTACATATTCCTTCTGTAGAGCAGGTACAGATTAAGGATGAGACTCCTTTCGCTTCACAGCAATTAGTATTAATGTATCTGGAACTTTTTCTTATCACTTCCATTCGGAATCATCCGGAGAATATAGCAACACAGACCAGCCTTCCTAAAGCCTCTCCGGAGAAAAAGGCGACGAAGCAGGAACGGCTGGAAAAGATTCTACAGTATATGGAATTCCATATCTGCGAACAGATTAAGATTCCGGAAATCTGCGATACATTCTCCATCAGCCGCTCTTCCCTGCAGGCATTGTTCCACGAGACTATGAACTGTGGCGCGATTGATTATTTTAATAATATGAAGATTCAGCGGGCGAAGGAAATAATCCGAGACGGAACGATGAATTTTACAGAGATTACATATTTTCTGTCTTATAATTCGCTGCCATATTTTTCGAAGCAGTTTAAGGCGGCTACAGGGATGTCTCCTTCGGAGTATTCTTCCTCGGTAAAGGGGATAACGGAGGCGCTTCGCGGTAGTAATTCTTAAATGGGGACGGGGGTTTTTTCAATTTCCCCCGTCCCCATTTTAATTTGCCCTGTCCCTGATTCTAAAACTCTGCTTCTAAGAATGCATGATAGCACCTGACCGATTCATAGATATCTGCCTTACTGGTCAGTTCCCACGGTGCATGCATGGAGAGCACTGCCACGCCGCTATCGATGACTTCCATTCCATAGACAGCCATCAAATAAGCGATTGTTCCGCCCCCGCCAACATCAATCTTGCCTAATTCCGCGGTCTGGTAATTCACACCTGCATTCTTCATAATCCGTCTCAAGGCAGCGATATATTCCGGGTTCGCGTCATTCGAGCCGCTCTTGCCGCCTTTCCCGGTATATTTGTTGAATACAGGACCATATGCCAGATATGCAGCGTTCTTTTTCTCATATACTTCTTCATACATTGGGTCATATCCTGCACTGACATCAGAAGAAAGCATCTTGGAATTCGCCAGTGTACGGCGAAGCACCAGATCATTATATTCTGTACTCAGCGCAATATATTCTGCTACTGTATTCTCGAAGAACTTAGAAGTCATTCCACTGGAGCCCACGCTGCCGATCTCTTCTTTGTCGATCAGGATACAGCAGGACGTTCTGGATACCTTCTTCTCCTCCAGCATCGCGAACAGTGAAGCGAATGCACATACACGGTCATCCTGTCCATAGGCCAGCACCATGCTGCGGTCAAGCCCGCATTCTCTCGCCTTGCCTGCAGGAACAATCTCTAACTCCGCCGACAGGAAATCTTCTTCCTCGATTCCATAGTTCTCTTTCAGGATATGAAGCATCTGTTTTCTCACTGCTTCGTCCTTATCTTCCCCAAGCGGACGATTGCCGATGACCAGATCCATCTTCTCTGCATCTACGAACTTCTCTGCCTTCTTCTCCATCTGCCCATATGCCAGGTGCGGCAGCAGATCTGTAATTACAAAGGTTGGCTCAGTATCATCTTCCCCAATTGTGATATCCACCTTCGAGCCATCCATCTTAATCACTACACCATGGATAGCAAGCGGCATGGCAAGCCACTGGTATTTCTTAATCCCGCCATAATAGTGCGTATCCAGATATGCTACCTGGGCAGACTCATAGAGTGGATTCTGCTTGATGTCAATACGTGGAGAATCAATATGCGCACCAAGGATATTCATTCCCTGTTCAATCGGCTCCTCTCCTGCCTGAAACAGAATAATCGCTCTCTCCATATACTCCATATAAACCTTCTCCTGTGGATGTATACGCTGTCCCTTACGGATTAGCTCCTTCATATCACGGTATCCCGCTTCTTTGGCAAGCGCAATCGCTGTTCTCACACATTCACGCTCGGTCTTGCCTTTATCCAGACATCTGCGATACTTATCTGATACTGCCTCAAGTTCGCCCAGCTGTCTTTCATCAAAAGTACTCCACAAATTCTTTCGTTCCATAGTTACCTCCATCATACCCCATCAGGATGATTATCCTGATGCATAATCTTTAGGTATATTATAGCGAAAGTTGTGTTAAAAAGTCTTATACTATCATCCTTTGTACTTACAGGATTGTCTGAATCAACTATCTGCTGGATACTTATCCGCAGCTTAGGACCTTATATTGTCAATTTTATAATGAACTGATATGGTTGATAAGTTACTGGATACAAGGGGAGAATCAGGGAATACACTGTCCTTTAGTTTCCCCTTATTCATCCATCTCTTCTATATACTTGCAGGCCGCCAGCGCTGCGACTGCTCCGTCCGCCGAGGCAGTGGTAAGCTGGCGCACTTCTTTGGTGCGGCAGTCGCCAGCGGCAAAAATGCCAGGCACAGAGGTCCTGCAATCTTCCGCAGCAAGAATATAGCCATAGTCATCCAATTTCACAGTCTCTTCGAAAGCCTCGTTATTGGGGACCTGGCCAACCGCGATAAAGATACCCCCTACCTTCTGTTCCATTACCTCTCCTGTCTTCTTGTTCTGTATCTTGATTCCTTCCACCACGTCAGTGCCCAGAATCTCGCTCACGATACTGTCCAGCACGAAAGTGACATTTTCCTTCTGCTTCAAGGTCTCCAGGAGCCGTTTCTCTCCACGGAACTCGTCTCTTCGGTGAATCACATACACATGGCTGCAGTATTCGCTCAGGAAGGAAGCATCCTGCAATGCCGTGCTTCCGCCTCCCACAACGGCGACATCGCTTCCTTTAAAGAATGCGCCGTCGCAGACCGCGCAGTAAGATATCCCGGCGCCTATCAATTCCTTTTCCTTCGGTATCCCAAGATGACGGTGCGTGGTTCCTGTCGCCAGGATAACGCTCTTGCAGGGAGTCTCCCCATCCTCCGTCACCACGATCTTATGGTTTCCGTCTTTCTTGACAGCCGTTACTTTTGTATAACTTAGTTCCGCGCCAAAGGCCGAAACCTGTTCCATCATAGTTGCCGCGAATTCATTTCCGCTCATGCCGGCAATCCCCGGATAATTCTCCACATGGGGCGACAAAGTAATTTGCCCACCGAAGGTTGTTCCTTCGATGAGCATTACTTTTTTCCCCGCGCGCAGCCCGTAGATTGCAGCCGTCATACCGGCGATTCCGCCTCCGACAATCACAATATCATACATTGGACTACCTCCTCATAGAGTATCGTTAATTACTCTCGATATATTTTTTAATATTGGATGCATTTGCAAGTTTTTCTACTTTGCCTTCTTGGATCACGATCAAAGTCGGCGCCTGCTTTACCCCGTATTTCTCCACCAGATCTGCATGTTCCTGCGCATCTACGATCTCGTAATCTATGTTAGCCTTCTCCAGCATGGTCTTGGCCATAATGCAGTTCGGACAGGTCTTGGTGGTAAAAAGAAGCTTCTTTGGCTCTTGGGCTTCCTGCTTTAATACTTCATCTATATGTTCTTCTGCTTTTGCTTTTACCTGCAGTTTGGAATGGCTGAGATCATATACCTTCCTATCTTTGAATTCCTGGGCCTTTCCGTCGTTCCAGTTCTGAACCGGACGGTAATAGCCGGTAATTCTGCTGTATACTTCCGTAGTCTCCCCACATTCCGGACAACTATACTGTTCGCCGTTCAGATATCCGTGATTCTTGCAAATGGAATAGGTCGGCGACATAGTATAGTATGGCAGTTTATAATTCTCGGCAATCTTACGGACCAGAGAGGCGGCTGCCTTCCAACTTGGAAGTTTCTCTCCCAGGAATGCATGGAATACCGTGCCTGATGTATACAGCGTCTGAAGCTCATCCTGGATATCCAGGGCTTCAAAGACATCTTCCGTATAGCCCACCGGCAGATGAGAACTGTTGGTGTAATATGGCGTTCCATCGCCTTCGGCAGCCGTGATAATATCCGGGAACTGTGCCTTGTCATGCTTGGCAAATCTATAAGTCGTGGACTCTGCCGGAGTTGCCTCCAAGTTATACAAATCACCGTACTCCTCCTGATAAGCAGACAGGCGTTCCCGCATATGGTTCAGAACCTTCTTAGTGAATTCCTGCGTCTCTTCATGGGTCATATCCTTGCCAATCCAATTTGCATTCAGACCTGCTTCATTCATTCCAATCAGCCCAATGGTGGAGAAGTGATTGTCAAACGTTCCCAAGTAGCGTTTGGTATATGGATACAATCCTTCGTTCATTAGTTTAGAGATAACCACGCGTTTTACATGAAGGGATCGCGCAGATATATCCATCATCTTATCCAGACGCGCAAAAAATTCCTCTTCATTCGCAGACTGGTAAGCAATCCTTGGCATGTTGATGGTAACTACTCCTACAGAGCCGGTACTCTCGCCGCTTCCAAAGAAGCCGCCGGACTTCTTACGCAATTCTCGCAGATCCAGGCGGAGGCGGCAGCACATGCTTCTGACATCGCTTGGCTCCATGTCGCTGTTGATATAGTTCGAAAAATATGGTGTTCCATATTTGGCGGTCATTTCAAAGAGAAGCCGGTTGTTCTCTGTATCGGACCAGTCAAAATCACTGGTAATGGAGTAGGTAGGGATTGGATACTGGAAGCCCCTTCCGTGGGCATCCCCCTCAATCATGATCTCGATGAATGCCTTGTTGACCATATCCATCTCTTTCTTGCAGTCTCCATAGGTAAAATCCATCTCTTTTCCGCCTATGATGGCCGGCAGGTTCGCCAGGTCATTAGGAACGGTCCAGTCCAGCGTAATGTTGGAAAATGGTGCCTGGGTTCCCCAGCGTGACGGCGTATTTACTCCATAGATAAAGGATTCGATGCACTTTTTCACTTCATGATATGACAGGTTATCTGCTTTCACGAAAGGCGCCAGATAGGTATCAAAGGATGAGAATGCCTGGGCGCCTGCCCATTCATTCTGCATGATTCCAAGGAAGTTAACCATCTGATTGCACAGCACGCTTAAGTGTTTGGCCGGAGAGGAGGATATCTTGCCAGGGATCCCGCCAAGCCCTTCCTGTATTAACTGCTTCAGCGACCATCCTGCACAGTATCCTGTCAGCATGGATAAATCGTGGATATGGATATCCGCATTCCGGTGTGCCTGTCCAATCTCTTCGTCGTAGATCTCAGACAACCAATAATTGGCCGTGATAGCGCCAGAGTTGCTTAAGATCAATCCGCCTACGGAATACGTGACGGTTGAATTCTCTTTGACTCTCCAGTCCGTAATCTTTACGTAACTGTCCACAATCTCTTTATAATCCAGCATGGTAGAGTTCAGGTTACGGATCTTCTCCCTTTGTTTTCTATACAGAATATAGCCTTTTGCCACGTCTGCATATCCGGCCTTGATCAAAACGGCCTCCACGCTGTCCTGGATATCCTCTACATTAATCAAAGAATCCTTGATCTTTGGCTCAAAATCAGCCGTGACCTTCAACGCCAGCAAATCTATGATGTCCTGGTTATACTCTTTCTCCTGTGCCTTGAATGCTTTCTCAATTGCAACGCCTATCTTGGACAGGGTAAACTCTGCTACCTGTCCGTCGCGTTTCATTACTCGATACATAATCTGCGTTCCTCCTTCCACGCTTTTTCATCTCAACTATTAATTTTATTTCGTCCGGTTCTTTTATGATACCACTTATTGTGTTTTTGCGTCAATAAAAACAACAATATATTGTGCACAAAATACTTTTTCGCACAATATATTGTTATTGTATAGTTTTACTATAAGCCGCGCAATTCCGCCATTTGCACACTTTTCTTCACGACCTCCAGCGCCTGGTTCATAATGTCTTTATTATATCCGTGGAGCCCATCCTGTATCAAATCGCCGGAATCTACAAATTGCTGGAGATAATACTTATCGGCTCCCTCGATCCATTTTCCGATAGATTCAAAATCAGAACGCCGATGAAACTCCTGTACCACCGTTGTCCTGAATTCATAGGGTACTGATCCGCTCCTCAGGTACTGAATGCTTTTTTCTACATTTCCGGTGTCATAGCCTTCAATGCCTATCGTCTTCCCATAACTTTCCCTGGAATTCTTGATATCCATAGCCACGTAATCCACCAGCCCCGCCGAGACGATCTTCTTTAACTTCTCCGGGAAGCTGCCGTTGGTTAGGTGTCAATCACCAAAGATGCATTGTGGCAGAACGGACAGCGAAAATTACAGCCCGCCGTAAATACCGTACATGCAACCTTCCCCGGATAGTCCAGAAGCGTCAGTTTCTGAAGCCCTTGTATTACCATACCTGTCCCTCCCTATGCCTTGAAATGCTCCATCATGATCGGCATACACTCCTTGCTGTACTGCCCCAGAGAATATTCCCCTTTGTTCAGGCACCAGTCCGAAACCAGGGCGCGCTCGCACATGGCATAATATTTCGTAATCTGGCTGACTGCTACATCCGTCCGTATCTGTCCGCGCTTCTGCCCTTCTTCCACAATCTTGGTGATCAGTTTATAATAATTGCGGTTCCTGTCCAGCAGATGGCTCTGTCCCTCTGCCACAAGCTGCGTGGAATAAAGGGAGGCCAGCAGATCAATGCTGATCTTCTCCTCCATCATCGTATGCATCTCACAGTTTAAATATAGCAGTTTGAAGAAACTATTCATTTCCGGATCCATCTTTGCTTCCAATTCCTCATAGTAGTCATCCAGAATCAGGGATAACGTATTAAGAAGCTCGTCTTTGGTATTGAAATAGTAATAAAACGAACCCTTCGATGTCCCGGACAGTTCGATGATATCATCTACTGTCGTTCCATTATACCCTTTCTCATAGAAGAGCTGCCAGGCTGCCGAGACAATCCTGTTCTTTATGCTCTTTTTCTCTGTCTGTTTTTCCATCCTTATCTCTCCACGTCGTCTGTTTCTTCTATCTTACCACACTAGCGTACATAAAAACAACTCTCATCAACCGTAGGTATGTCTTTGGAATCAATCCAGTCGATGGAGATGAAGCCGTTCCTGTTAAGCCCTTCCATCAACTTGTGGATCATGGGCTCCCTGCCTTGAATCTCCATCACTACCGTTCCGTAAAAATGTTACGTGTCAAAGTGAAAAGTGTTACGTGTCAATTTAAAAAACTGGTGCGCAAAATTAAAAAACTGGTGTGTCTAATTGAACGACTGCTCGGTTCTTTCGATAATCTCATCTTGCAGCGCCTTGCTCAGATTACGGAAATGATCGCTGTATCCGGCCACGCGCACGATCAGGTCTTTGTAGTCTTCCGGGTGTTTCTGGGCCTGGATCAGGGTTTCTTTATCTATGACGTTGAACTGAATGTGGTGTCCGTCCATGTTGAAGTAGGTACGCACCAGATTCGCCATCTGATTCAGCCCTTCCTCGCCCGCGACTACGCTTGGGGTGAACTTCTGGTTCAGCAGCGTTCCGCCTGTCTGGAGATGATCCATCTTGGCACAGGATTTTACGACTGCCGTCGGCCCGTTGGTATCTGCGCCTTTTTCCGGGGAGATTCCCTCGGATACCGGCTTGTGGGCCAGACGTCCGTTGGGGCTTGCCATCATTACATCGCCGAAATATACATGGCAGGTGGTAGGCAGCATATTAATACGGTAGGTCCCGCCCAGCATGTTCGGCCGCCCTGTCACCTGGCTCCTGTAATACTCGAATACATCCCTCATGATGCTGTCTGCATACTCGTCATCATTTCCATACTTAGGGGTCTTGTTGCTTACAAGGTTCAGGATTCTGTCGTGCCCTTCGAAATTATCATCCAGAGCCTGCATCAGTTCTTTCATTGAGAAGTTCTTCTTTTCATATACATTATACTTCACTGATGCCAGGCAGTCCGTGATGGTTCCGATTCCTACGCCTTGCAGATACTTGGTATTGTATCTCGCGCCGCCTCCATTGTAATCTTTTCCTTTAGAAATGCAGTCATTGGTGATAATGGAGAGGAACGGTACCGGCATCTCTTCCGCATAAATCTTCTCAATCACGTTGCTTCCTTGGACTTTAATGTCAATGAAGTACTTCATCTGCTTCTTAAATGCATCGTACAGTTCTTCATAAGTTTCAAACTCCGTTGCATAGCCTAGTTTCAGTCCCAACTGCTGGCCTGTCATCTTGTCGCAGCCGTTATTCAAGGTCAGTTCAAATATCTTCGGAATGTTAAAATATCCGGTCAGGATATAGGCTTCATTGCCAAACGCCCCGGTCTCCACGCATCCGCTGGTTCCGCCCCGCCTTGCGTCTTCCAGGGATTTCCCGGCATTTAGAAGTTCCTGCACGATAGCCTCGGTATTGTAGAAAGCAGGCTGTCCCCAGCCCTTGCGGGAAATCTCGCAGGCGCGCTTTAAGAACTTCTGCGGTGTCTTTCTGCTGATCTGCACATTGGAACTTGGCTGGAGCAGTTTCATTTCATCCATGCAGTCCAGTATCAGATAACTTACATTGTTGACGCCATTCTCTCCGTTCGGCGCGATCCCTCCTGTATTCAAATTGGCGAAATCCGTATAGGTACTGCTTTCCTTCAAAGTAATTCCAACCTTCGGGGGCGCCGGCTGGTTATTGAATTTTACCCACAGGCATTCCAGTAACTCCAGAGCCTTCTCATCATCCAGAATTCCCGCTTCTATATCCCGCTCATAAAATGGATTCAGGTGCTGGTCTAAGCGTCCCGGGCTGTATGCATCCCAAGGATTCAGCTCACTCGTCACGCCCAGATGCACGAACCAGTACATCTGGATTGCCTGCCAGTAGGTCTGGGGCTTATGCGCTGGCACGACATCGCAGTTGGCAGCGATTTGAAGCAACTCTTCCCGGCGCTTTGGATCGCTCTCTTTTTCTGCCAGTTCCCTGGCGTATGCAGCGTAGCGTTCCCCAAGAATCATGATGGCATCGCAGGCAATCTTCATGCCTTCCAGCTCGTTCTTCTTATCCAGGGCTTCCGGATCATGTCAAAATCCTCTTCCTTTACTTTGAAACTGATAAGTTCCCGGTCGTTCATTACCTGCATATCTTCCATGGTATGGCAGCACAATTCCGGAAACGTCGGGGATGCCTGCGGAGAGTCTCCTTTTTCTCCTACGATCAATTCTCCCTCGCCAATGTACAGAGTCTTGGTCGAAAAGTAATCCTTCAGTACCTGGGCGCGAAGTTCCGGTATGGAGAGTGCTCCTTCATATTTCTCATAGGTATCTGTCATGCTCTTCGCCCGCTCCATATCAATGTGCGCCGGCGTCTCCAGGCTTAGTTTCCTCAGTTTTCTGATCCGTTCATTCATTCCTCTTTCTTCCATACTGCTAGCCTCCTATTTTGATATTGTGGAATCCTGCTTCCTTAAATAAATCTACAAAATGTTCCATTTCTTCTTTTTCCGGTGCATGAAGTTCTGTTCCTTCGTATGTCCTGCCTATCTTCTCATACTTCCCTGAACCGGTGTTATGATAAGGTAGAAGATTAATATTTGCCACCCGGATATTCTTCTCTTGAAGATACTTGATCATCGCTTTTATATCCTCATCCGTACCATTAACCTCCTTGATGGTGGGAATCCGGATATAGATTCTTGCGCCCGCCGCGCTTAATCTTTCCAGATTGGACAGGATCGTCTCATTCCCTGCACCCATATACTTTTTATGTATCTGACTATCCATCGTTTTAATATCATACAGGAAGGTGTCCACATATGGCAGAATCCGGGCAAAGTTCTCATATGGCGCCTGTCCGCAAGTATCAATCGTTACAGTGATTCCATGCCGGTAAAGTTTTTTCGCTAGTTCTTCTACGTAGTCCATATCCGCTGTCATTACCTCGCCACCGGATAATGTGACGCCACCGCCGGACTCTTCATAGAACATCTCATCTTTCTTTAACTCCTTCACCAATTCATCTACGGAGTATTCTCTTCCTACAATCTCTCTTAGATTCTGATTACAAAAATCCACGCACGTGCCGCATCCGTCACAGAGCCGCATATCCGTGAACACTTTCCCCTCTTCTCCGCGAATCGCCCGGTTCGGACAGGCTGGTTCGCAGTTTCTGCATCCTGTACATCTTTCTGCGTCATACAGCATCTGCTTCTTATAACTCTGGGTTTCCGGATTATGGCACCATACGCACCTTAATTGGCAGCCCTTGAAAAAAACGGTTGTTCTGATGCCATCTCCGTCATGGATAGAGTATTTCTGTATACTCGTAATCAGGCTCATTTTTCCACCTCTCTTCCGTAATCGTCTCATCGCCTTTCAACTGTCCAATCAGCAGCGGCGAAAGTGGATTATGCTGCTGCATCCTCCGCCGGGCGCCTTCCAGGCCGCTTGTCGCATAGCAATATTTGCAGCCGTTGATGCAGGTGTCATACATCCCAATATCTATGCTCTCAATACAGCCGCATTCCCGCCGCTGTCCCGCATCTTTCTTAAGATCCAGCTTATAGCCGATCAGATTGTGGATCTTTTCTTTGTCAATACAGGCTCCATGCTCAATTCCCAATCTGCTCAAGTCCATCTTTTCCGCACAGGTATAGAGCGGCAGGCCATTTTTTTTGCCAATCCGCGCCAGTCCTTCCGCCAGTCCCACTATATCCTCCGGCTCCATCTCCAGATACGGGCTGTCCTTATAGGAATCGATAAAACTTATGATGCATCTGGTCGTCGCCTTGTGAAGCCACTCGCACATCATTTCAAACCGCTCCAGATGATAAGATATGGAATACTTCTCCGTCAGCAGAAGAGGGTCAAACCTCCAGTCCACCCGCTCTTTTCCCAAGCGCTCGCTAAGCAGCAGGAAGGTGGCCATAGACTCTTCAGTACGGGGAACGTTTTCCTCAATATCCTGTTCATAATCCGTAATCGTCATCTGGAAATAATAGGGATATCCCATTTTGTCAATCGTACTCAGATAGGGAATCAGAGGTGAGTCTGCCAGCACATCCCGTATACCCTTATAATACCATCCAATGGTCTCCTTGTCCTTCATTCGAAAACGGTTCCATAGATTTTCCCCTTCTGCGGGATAGTCCCTGTCAATGTCCCTCATATTAGACAGCTTGTCCGCCAATCCAATCATCTGCACTTCCCTGGAGGCTGTGCGTAGATGCTCAATGGTAGCACGCTTTCGCTCCATCCAGGTCTTGGACTTATCTTCACTCTCCTGGGCGACCATAAAGGCCACCCGCTCAGAGAATTCCTGGGCCAGAATTCTATGGGTAATGCCTTCGCAGTCTTCGATCGTGTCATGCAGCACAGCGGCGCTGATCACTTCCTCATCGTCGGTCATTGTCGCCACGATATCCCCAACTTCTACCGGGTGCACAATGTATGGCCTCTTGGTTCCCTTCCTGAATTGTCCTTCGTGTGCCTTGGTTGCAAATTCAATTGCTTTGTCAATCATAATGTACCTCTCTTATCATTATTGATCCAACGTGGTTTCGATTTCCTCTATACCTTCACGAAGTCTTGCCTTTTCTTTTTTATGAAACAGATCAAAGATACAAGGGACAACTACTAAGGTTAATATGGTTCCATATATCAATCCGCCAATGGTAACAACCGCCATAGGCTGCACCATATCCGAGCCCATTCCGAAGCCGATTGCCATGGTTGACAATCCAAGAATTGTTGTAAGAGCCGTCATGATGATCGGTCTGAGCCTGGTCTTGCCTGCCTCTACCAAGGCCTTTTCTTTTTCCATACCGGCCGCAATCAACTGGTTGGTATAGTCAATGAATACAATACCGTTATTGACTATAATGCCTGACAGCATTACAAACCCAATCATCGCGATTACGCTGACCGCCTTCTTCACCCGGCTGCTGACCAGGCCGATATTATCCCCATCCTTAATCTCTGCCGTAACCGACATGAATCGGCTCTGATCTTTCCGGCTGATTGCTCTAAGGCCACAGGCGTCTTCGAATGTGGCAATGTCGGCCAGTTTCACATCTTCTGATGTTCCATCCTGCTTCTCGGCAGTGATGGTCAGATTGCGGATGTCCTCCCTGCTAAGGCTCTCGTTGGCATCATCCAGTACATAGACATCATAATCATTGGTATCGGTTGCCAACGTGGTGGCCGTCTGGGCTTCTGCAAGTTTTCCATACAGCTGCTGGTATACTTGAGCCACCGTAAGGCCATGCTGCGTTGCCTTTGTCTTATCCACTACGACCCGCAATTCCTCGTTATTGTCTTCTGTTCCATCCAGTACATTCTGAGTTCCTTTTGTCTTCTCTACGATTCCCTTGACATCATTTGCTACTTTCTGTAGTTTATCCAGGTCTTTCCCCTTTATCTGGATGTTAATCCCCGAGCTGCCAAGAGCGCTCATATCCATATTGGACATATTTACGGTAAGTTCGCCGTCAATATCCTTTGTTACGCTTTCGATCTTTTTCTTAAGCTGTCCATTATCCAGGGACGGATGATCCTTTGTGATCGCGTAGAATTCAATTACATTCGATTCCGTCTGCGTCCCCATCATATCAGATGCAGATACCAGGCCGCCGATATCCTTGATATCCTCAATCTTTCCAATCCGGTCCATTACCTGATCCGCCACCTTGGCTGTATCGTCAAGGCTGCTTCCCTCTTCTGTCTTAAGCGTCATAGCGATCTGGTTGCTCTCCATCTGAGGCATGAATTCTGTTCCCCTTGACAGGGCCAATGCAATGCTTGCTATGAACAGCGCCAGAGCCCCCAGCAGTACCAGAAACTTCTTATGCAGCGCCTTTTCAAGCAGTTTGCCATATCCCTGCCTGATCTTGGCGAATATTTTTGACTCCTTATCTTCCGTCTTCTTCAGCAATCCCGCGGACATCATAGGAACCAGGGTCAGAGCCACAGCCAGACTGGCCAGAAGCGAGTATGCGATGGTAAGCCCCATGTCTACAAACAGCTGTCTGGTGATTCCACTGGTAAACACGATTGGCAGGAATACGCAGACCGTCGTCAGCGTAGAGGCCATGATTGCCCCGCCTACCTGTCTTGCTCCTTCTATGGCCGCTTCTTTGGCGGAAGCGCCCTCTTCATTCCTCATGCGGTATATATTCTCAATTACGACGATAGAGTTATCCACCAGCATCCCGACACCCAGCGCAAGCCCTGATAAGGATATGATGTTCAGGGTTACCCCTGAGAAATACATGGCAACCAGCGCTGTCATGATACTGATCGGGATGGAGCACGCAATAACAAATGTAGGACGGAGGCTCTTTAAGAATACCAGCAGGATAATCACCGCCAATATGGCTCCAAAGATCAGGTTCTGCAATACGGAATGGACGATAAGGTCAATGTATACGCCCTGATCCATCAGCGTTACCGTCTTGATTTCTGCGTTATCCTTCTTTAAACGATCCAGTTTCTCGAGCACTCGCTTGCTTACATCTCCGGTAGAGTACCCGGTCTGTTTCTGAACGCTTAGCATGACTCCGGGCTTGCCGTTAATCTTCGCGTACGTCTCATCCGAATTATTCACCAGTTCCACATTCGCAATATCCGACAGTTTGACAGGATCGATGCCTTCCATGTCTATCAGCACAAGATCCTTGATGTCTTCAATGCTCTTGAACTTGTCGCCGACGCGGACCAGGTAATCAATTCCCCCCTCCGTCACATACCCCGCAGGCATGCTGAAGTTCTCCGCGGCCAGAATCGTCTTGACCATATCCGCCGACAGGATGCTGCTTACATCCGCGCTTCCTGCTGCCTGGCTTTGCGCCGACTCCATCTGCGCTTCCTGCATCTGGATTGCCGCTTCTCCTGCTGCCAGCTGGGCTGTTCCTTCCCCGATGCCTACAGCCGCCTCCAGCTGGCCGGATGCCAGCCGGCCTCTGGCCTGCGCCAGCGTCATAGCCCCGTTATTTACCTGATCCTGGATGGACTCCAACTGCCCCTTTCCTGCCGCCACCTGATCAAGTCCTTGCTGAATCGCTGCTTCCTGCTGCGCCAACTGCTGGGCGGTAGTTTCCAAGGTAGAATGACTCGTGTCGTAAGAATCAATGATTGGCTGTAGTTCGTTCTTCTGCGCCTCCAATGCTTCTCTTTGATCTGTAGTAAGATCCGGGCTCTGTAATGCTGCAATGATCTGGTCGTAACTTGCTTTTGCCGTCTCCAGCTGTGTCAGCTGAGCCTGAGCTGCTGCCTTTGCCGCCTGTACCGTGGCGAGGCTCTGCTTAAGCTGGGTTTCGGTCACGTTCAGTTCTGCCATTTTTTCCGTGATCTCCAGTTGGGCCTGCTTAATCTCCTCGCTTTTGGCAGATATCTGGGACTCCGCCTGGGCAAGTCCCTGAGATGCCTGGGAGGTACCTGCCGCCAGGGCTGCCTTTCCGCTTTCCACCTGCGCCTTGGCCTCATCCAGGGCCGATTTGGCATCATTTATCTTTTTTTCCAGTTCTGCCTTGATATCATCATTTAATTCCGTAACCTTCTGCTCGTTGACGGTAATCTCCACCGTATTCTCTATGCTTCCAGAAGCAGCCACAGAAGCCACCCCTTCTACGCTTTCTACTTCTGGAATTACCTCTTCCTTGATCACTTTGCTGGTTTCGGCCGCATTATTTCCCCCGGCACTGACCGCAGCAATCAGTACAGGCATCATATCAGGATTTAATTTCATGATAATGGGATTGGAAACTGCATCCGGCCAGAATCCTTGGATCTGATCCAGGCTTTCTCTCATCTCTATGGTGACGGAGTCCATGTTCGTCGTCTGTTCGAACTCCAATATGACCGTAGATGCATTTTCATTAGATATTGACTGAATTGTCTTGATATTGCTGACCGCAGCCATTGTCTGCTCGACTGGCTTGGTTACGACTTCTTCCACCTCTTCCGGGCTTGCGCCGGTATAGGTAGTCATTACTATCGCGTATGGAAGGTTCATGCTGGGAAGCAGATCCAGCGTCATATTGCCGAATGAGACTACTCCCAGGATAATAATCAGAACCACTCCCACCACTACTGTGTAAGGTCTTTTTACACTGAATTTTGATAACATACTCGTCCTCTTTCTCGTCTTTACTTTCTCGCCTATACTTTCTCGCCTATACTTTTATTGCCGCCCGAAATATGCATGGCGGCTCATATGTAAATCATATCACTTGGAACTTTAATTAGCAATGATTCTGGTATATAATGATAAGTAGAAAAAGGGAATTTTTATAATTATTTTAGAATCTCGGACAGGGGGCAATATAGATGAATAAAAAAACGGTTCTGGTTACAGGTGCTTCCAGGGGAATTGGAAAAAGCACTGCCTTGTATTTCGCAGCGAGAGGGTATCATGTTTTTCTGAACTGCTGTACTTCCGTTTCTGATCTGAACAAGGTAAAGCATACCATAGAGACTTCCTATCATGGCTCCTGTGATATCGTGCTTGGCAATGTGGGAAAGCCGGAAGAGACGGATCAGATATTCCGGCACATCTACAGCACATGCAGTTATCTGGATGTACTGATCAACAATGCCGGCGTCTCTTATATCGGACTGCTGACAGATATGAGCAATTCGGAGTGGGAACATATCATTCAGACGAACCTGTCTTCCGTCTTCTACTGCTGCCGACACGCCATCCCTCCTATGGTAGCCAGGAAGTCCGGCAAGATCATCAATGTATCTTCCATGTGGGGAACCTCCGGCGCCTCCTGCGAAGCTGCGTATTCTGCCTCCAAGGCAGGGGTAAACGGTCTTACCAAGGCGCTCGCCAAGGAACTGGCTCCCAGCAATATCCAGGTAAATGCCGTGGCCTGCGGAGTCATTGATACGGCCATGAATCAGAGGCTTACCAGGGAGGAACGAAAAGATCTGGAGGAAGAGATTCCAATGGGAAGATTCGGTACCACCGATGAAGTGGCAAGCATCATCTGGGATATCGCCAATGCTTCTCCTTATATGACGGGGCAGGTAATCGGGGTTGACGGCGGGTATCTGTAAAATTTATATGAGTTTAAGAAAGCCGGCATCGCTTTAGATGTCGGCTTTCTCATTTATTTCATTTCCAATACGATCGGACAGTGGTCAGACCCCATTACATCCGTCAGGATCTTCGCATCCACCAGCCTCTCCTCCAGTGATTCTGATACACAGAAATAGTCGATACGCCAGCCTGCGTTCTTGGCCCTGGCGCTGAAGCGGTAAGACCACCAGGAATAGATCCCTTGGGCATCCGGATAAAAATACCGGAACGTATCAATGAACCCGGCATCTACCAGCGAGGTGAACTTAGCCCGCTCTTCATCTGTAAATCCGGCATTCTTGCGGTTTGTCTTGGGATTCTTAAGGTCAATCTCCTTGTGGGCCACATTCAGGTCCCCGCAGAAGATCACCGGCTTCGCTTCTTCTAACTTCTTCAGATATGCAAGGAAGTCATCCTCCCACTGCATACGATAGGGAAGCCTTGCCAGTTCATTCTGAGAGTTAGGCGTATATACTGTAATAAAATAATAATCTTCAAATTCCAGGGTGATCACGCGGCCTTCCTGGTCATGTTCTTCGATTCCAATTCCGTAAGATACGGATATGGGCTCCTGCTTTGTGAATATGGCGGTTCCTGAATACCCTTTCTTCTTCGCGTAGTTCCAGTACTGGTGATATCCCGGAGTCTCCAGTTCCAGCTGGCCTTCCTGCATCTTCGATTCCTGAATGCAGAAAATATCCGCATCAGCCTCCTGAAAGAACTCCATAAAGCCTTTCTGTACGCAGGCCCGGATTCCATTTACATTCCATGAAACAAACTTCATCTATCTTCCTCCAATATATATAGTATGCTCTCTATTAATAATACACTTTACGCAGGAAAAGGCCTCTTGCAGGAGCAAGGAAACCTGCAAGGCTCCTGTCTTCTGCCGCGATTACCACCGGCAGCATGGATGCATCCCTCTTCCCGGTACCGATTTCCAGCAAAGTTCCCGTCAGGATACGCACCATATGGTAGAGAAAGCCTGTCCCATAATAGGTGATCCTTACCTTCTCGCCGGTGCTGACAATCTTGATATTAATAATACGGCGGATCGGATCTTTGCACTCCTTATCATCAGTAAAACTGGTAAAATTCTTAGGTCCGATGAGATACTGTACCGCGTCCCTCATTGCCTCGATATCCAGCTTCTCCGGATAATGGTAGCAGTAGCGGCGCGAGAATACATCCGGCTTCTCCCGGCAGTCAATATAATACTCATATTTTTTCCCTTTTGCGCTCTTGCGGGCATGAAATCCGTTCTTTACAAGTTCTACTTTTACAATCCGGATATCCTCCGGAAGGTAGCGGTTCAGCGAATCCTTCAGTTCCTTTGTATCATAGAGTTTGGAAAGTTTTACGCTTGCAACCTGGCCACGGGCATGTACGCCCGCGTCCGTCCTGCCGGAGCCATCCACATGCACGCGGTATCCCACTAATTTGCCGATGCTCCACTCCAGCACGAACTGGATCGTATTGTCCGTCGTGGCCTGGCGCTGCCACCCCTGATATCTGCTCCCATCATAAGCAATGGTTAATTTGTACGTTCTCATATATCTCACCCAATCTAAAAATCGTATTCTTTATCAGCATCTTCTGTTTCACCAAAATTATGTAAGAAAAAGGAAGAAGCAAACCGACTCTTTTTTGCTTCTCCCTTTTATTCTATCACTTTATGGCCCGCTTAGCAAATACCTTCTTACATTCTACTTCAATATCTTTTTCAACTCATCCATAAAGGTATTCACGTCCTTAAACTCTCTGTATACGGATGCAAATCTTACATATGCAACCTCATCCAGCCCTTTTAACTCTTCCATGACGATCTCGCCTATTGTGCTGCTTGGAATCTCCTTTGCTTCCAGGCTGAATATCTTCGTCTCTATGCCGTCAATGGAACGCTGGATGTCTTCTGCAGATACCGGCCTCTTATAGCAGGCGCGCAGAACCCCATTCTCAATCTTCTTTCTATTATACTGCTCCCGGTTATTATCCTTCTTAATGATAATCAGTGGAATCGTCTCCACCTTCTCGTAGGTCGTAAACCTCTTGCCGCACACATCACATGATCGGCGCCTGCGTATGGAGTTGCCATCTTCCGCCGGCCTGGAATCAATAACTCTGGTATCTGGATGATTACAATATGGGCACTTCATCTCGACTTGATCCTTTCTTTTCTTAATACATATAGTATATCTGCTCGATATTCAGAAGTCAAATCTCTTTTGATTCTTTTTTCGGTCATCCCTCCTCATGGATTTCCACAAGGATTATATCCGGTCCAATCTTCCGGATGCATTTGTATGGGATAATATATTCCGCCCCATCGCTGAAGAAGCCGCATAGTTTTCCGCCCTTGGGAATGACCAGGGCCTCGATGCATCCTTTGCACTCATCGATGATCAGGTCTACAACATATCCAAGTTTCTTACAGTCGCACGCATTAATCACTTCTTTATTCTCAAGTTCGCACAGGCGCATGCCGGCACCTCCTTTTATCCATATGGGACCAATATAAAAATCCGCATATACTACTTACTACATAGTATATGCGGAACCTCTGCCTCTTGCCTTATGCGGACATTACTTTTTCGCTTTCAAACGCCTTTACAATGACGCCAAGAAGGATTGCGCCTACCGCCAGCGTTTCAGCCAGCGTTACTCCATACTGGAACATGGTGACCTCCTGGCTTAAGATTCCCTGAAGCACCAGCGCATTATTGTAAAATGGGATGAAATAGGTCGTCTGGCTGGGTTCTCCTGACGTAAACATGGTGAACAGCCCTACGATCAAAACCAGCATATACGCCGGCATCACGTACGTGCTTGCCTCCTTGGTAGACTTGGCAAACACGGAAATCAGCGCAATAATGCTGGAATACAGGAAGGAAAGCGCTACCAGCATCGCACCGAGCATGATTCCCTGCTGCGGGCTTAAGCTGATGCTCAGCTTATCAAGGCCTCCCATATAACCCATCATGATCGGAGCGCATATCACCATGGCGATCACATAGATCAATGAGGAAATGCCGGATACCGTCATCAGGGAGAATACCTTGCCAAGTACGATGGAACTTCTCTTGATCGGAGATACCAGAAGGCTGGCCATAGTCCCCCTCTCCTTTTCTCCCGCGATCATATCCGTTCCGATTCCCATTGCCCCCGCAAAGAGAAGAATCGTAATAAAATATGGGAGCATCGTTCCGATTGCCTTGCCGCTGGCCTTCTTCTCATCCTGGATGTACATTTCATCATTGTCTGAATTTATCTGGAATACGGTCAGCTGCTCCATATCGCTCACCCTCTGGGACAGCAGGAACTGCCGGTAGGCCTCCAGCGCCGCGTCCATATTGTCTGCTGCTGCCCTGGAATAATCTTCGGACGGATTCTGGTATGTCTTGACCTGAGGAATCTTGCTGCCCTCCCGATAGTCTTCTACCTCCTGCCGGAAGTTATCCGGGAATTCCACGATCAGATCCGCTTCCCCTTCCAGAATCTCTTTCTTAGCCTGCTTCATTTCCTTCGCGCTGTCAATGTCCTTTAACTTGAACTTCGCCCCCGAGGCATCCAGGATATCATTCAGCGTCTCCGGCTTATTCATTATGTAGACCTGCGCTACATGGGATTCGATATCATCCTCCATATTGGATGCCAGCCCATTTACAATAGACAGGATGACCACCATAATCAGCACCGGAAGTAGAAATACGGAGAATACCATCTTCTTGTCTTTGAATATCCTGGCCATCTCCTTGTTAAATATCTGCTTGATTCCGCTCATCTTACTCATCCCCCTTCTTTGACTTGTAGAACTCGAAGAACGCGTCCTCCAAGTCTGCCGCATTGGTCTGTTCCAGAAGCTGCTCCAGCGTTCCTTCCGCAACCTTATACCCGTCAATGATAATGCCAATCCTGTCGCAAAGTTTCTCTGCTTCCGACATGATATGCGTAGAGACGATCACCAGTTTGCCATCATCTCTTAATTTCTTCAAATAATCTGTCACGCTTCTTGCCGTAACGATGTCCAGGCCATTGGTAGGCTCGTCAAATATTACGATATCCGGGTCATGAACCAGGCTGACCGCAATGGCTGCCTTCTGCTTCATGCCTGTAGACAGTTCCTTAATCTTCTTATGGGCGAAATCCTGAATTCCAAAATAGGAAAACAGTTCTTCCTTACGCTTTTCCAGCCTGTCTTTCGGTATATTGTGCAGCCTTCCGAAGAATCCGAACATGTAGTCTACATCAAACTGCTCATCCAGCTTGATATCACTGGTCAAGAATCCGATACTTTCGCGCACAGACTCCGGTTCCTTCTGAACCTCGTGGCTATTCACATAGATCTCTCCCTTGGTAGGCTTTATCAATGTGGCAATACACCTGAGAGTCGTAGTCTTTCCCGCGCCGTTGGGACCCAAAAGCCCATAGATCTCCCCTTCTTCTGCCTTCAGGCTCAGATCATCCACCGCTGTCTTCAGCGGATTCTTCGTCTTGGATTCAGCCATCTGCTTTTTATTCAGCTTATACACCTTGGTTAAATGCTTAATCTCAATCATTGCTCTCTCCTCACATCATCCTTGTCACATAGTTTCATTGTACTAGTAAACTAGTACAATAATATTATATTTTGTACTCTTTGTCAATAGTTCCGCACGAAAAACCGGAGATGCAGCATAGATATGCTGCATCTCCGGCAGATTTCCTATTCTTCAATATCAATTACGGATACAGGACAACTGTCCCTTGCCTCCGTTGCCGCGCTTTCATACTCAGGCGCCACATCCGCGTATGCTTCAGCAACACCGTCATCATTAAACCGGAACACTTCCGGGCAGGCTGCTACGCAAGCCCCGCATGAGATACAGCCTTCATTGACTCTGGCTTTCATAGTTCATTCCTCCTTGCATTTTTCAAGTAGTATGCCCTATTTTTCCAATTCTACTCGTGTCCATTATTTTATAATGGTACCGGTTCTGCCTTTGAGCGCATCCTCCAATTTATCAAAGGATGTAATCAACGCTCTTCTTCCTTCACGCTTCTCTATAAACGCTACAGACGCGCTGAACTTTGGAAGCATATTGTACTCGCCGAAATGGCCTTCTTCCATATACTGTCTGGCCTGTTCTATGGTAATCTCGCCCAGTTCCTCTTCCTGCGGCCTTCCCATATTGATCTTGACCTTTTCAACGCTGGTCAGGATGAGCAATTCGTCCGCATCCACCTCTTCCGCAAGCTTGCCGGCCGTCAGATCCTTCTCGATGACTGCGCTGGCGCCTTTTAGATGATTGTCCTGCTTTAGTACCGGAATTCCTCCTCCTCCGCAGGCCACAACGATCTGATCTGCATCCAGAAGCGCTTTGATGGCATCAATCTCTACAATGCTGACCGGATTTGGCGCAGATACGATGCGGCGGAATCCCTTTCCTGGCTCTTCCACCACATAATTGCCTTTCTTACGCTCTTCATTGGCTTCTTCTGCATTCATATAGCGCCCCAGCACTTTCGTCGGCGTATAGAATGCCTCATCATAAGGATCTACGATCACCTGGGTAAGAATCGTACTGACCGTCCTGTATATCCCGCGGTTCAGAAGTTCCTCCCGGATACCATTCTGCAAGTCATATCCAATGTATCCCTGGCTCATGGCAGAGCATACGGACATAGGAGCTGCCGTGTAGTCCTGATGCGCCTTGCCAAATTCATTCATAGCCGTATGGATCATTCCTACCTGGGGCGCATTGCTATGTGTGATTGCCACCTGGCAGCCATTCATGATCAGATCTGCGATTATCTTTGATGTCTTCTTTACCGCTTCCTTCTGCTCTGGCAGGGTGGTGCCAAGGGCACGGTGTCCTAGTGCAACTACAACTCTTTTCTTCATCGTCTATACCTCTGCTTTTTTGAAAAATACTATTGTGAAACATAAGAAAATTATAGTATCTTTCTATAGAAAATGCAATGTTGGATTTGAACTGCGCAGGGGCACTATGCTTTTGCTTTTCTCTGCAGCATGCAGGCTGGTTTCAATGTCGCCGGCATGGACTTAATAAGAAGATAGATGATCAGGCATGAACCGATCTTATCTACCAGGTTATTGGCAAGTTTTGGAAGGAAAGAAGCGGCAAATATGCTTGCACCGCTCTGCTTAAGCCAGACAACCGCCACATCGGAAATCGTTCCCGTAAGTCCTCCATATACGGCGATTCCAATCGGCGTTCCAATAATCGGAGCGATAATTCCAATCGCGATTCCCGCGATCACTACATTGACAAGCGTAAACCTCGCCTTGCGGAAAATAAATCCGATAACCAGGCCGATCGCGATATTTACCAGCATAAATGGCATATCCGTCATTCCATTTAAGATCGCGGTCAGGAAATTAGTAAGACCTCCAACCGCAGCGCCATACCATGGGCCGAAATATATGGCGATGAAGATCGTGCCGATGGTATCCAGGTAGACCGGGAACTTGATCATTGCCATTACAATCCCAAGGACAATATTAATGGCGATTGCAAGCCCGCACATCATAAGTTTCATTGTGTTAGAAATTTCTTTGTTCATAGTGATTCCTCATTCCTTTGTTTATTTCATTGCTACGCTGTAATCGTATCAGCTGGTCTCATAGTTTTCCAATCATTATTTATAATAGATAGGGAACTATATTATATTTTTCTATAGCCTTTCCGGTTCAAGAACTGGTACAATAGTCCTGTCGATAAATGAAAATCAGCCAGCACATTCATGTGTTATAAGGAGTATCCCATGAAACAGAAAATTGTTATAGTCAGCCATTGCTTTCTAAATGATGCCGCCAAGCTCCGCAATCAGGACGCTGCGGATATGGAGCAGGAAAGGACAAAAAAGCGGTCATTCCTGAAGGAATTATTAGAACAGGGAATTGAAGTTCTCCAGCTGCCCTGCCCGGAATTCATCCTATATGGATGCAACCGCTGGGGACACGCCGCTTCCCAGTTCGATACGCCGCATTTTCGTCAGGAGGCCAGGAATATGCTGTTGCCGATCGTCATGCAGCTGGAGGAATACGCAGCCTATCCGGACCGCTATGACATTCTGGGCGTCTACGGCATCAATGGCAGTCCCAGCTGCGGAGTAGACTATACCTACGACGGAGACTGGGGCGGCGAACTTGGAGGCAAGGATGCCCCCTGCCAGTTAGATAAGGCGTACAGGCCCGGCATTTTTATGGATGTCTTTGCAAAACTACTGGAGGAAAGGCATCTCTCCATAAAGTTCTACACGCTGGATGCCGAAAACCGCCCCATATAAAGAAGGCAGGGCCACTCGCCCTGCCTTCTGATTCATCCTCTGGCTATGCCGCCACGATATACTTGCTGATCTCTTTAAGCACCTCATCGCAGTCTTCACTGTATATTCGCAGTTTCAACCGATTGCCCAGACCTAGCGCAATAATCCCCAGCAGGGATTTGGCATCTGCCACCGAGTTGTTGCCTCGCAGAATATCCATGCTATATGGGAAGCGTTCTACTGTATTTGTAAATTCTACTACTTCATCCGGGTTTTTGAATTGAATGATTACCTGGCTCATGTGGAATACTCCTTTCTCTCATTACTTATATATGTATCCAGCCCATAGCCGTTACCATACATCGATTTCATTCTTCCCATATATCTTACCCGGAAAAAGGAAAATTTATACAATCTAATTCCTAACGTGTTTTCCTTTTTTTGATGCCATTTGCTGGCG
>PPYE01311432.1_pt1 | contig 25248 bp, 21 predicted proteins | sample 1559881 | NCBI WGS metagenome assembly PPYE01 (sample SAMN08240022, study PRJNA423297) | Human gut metagenome, whole genome shotgun sequencing project. | reverse complement strand
GAATGACTTACAACTAATGCCAACTTCTGAGCTTTTATTTTTTTGCTTATTCGGTCTCACATCATTGACTAACGTACATCCTCCCTCTCGAAAAAAGGCGATGCAGGTTCTCAAATTTCGAAATCGAGGGTATAATTTTACGAAGGATTTTCATGCCCTGAACAAAAAAATGAATCTTCTTCGTCATCCAATCCAGTATATTTTCAGGAGGGATTTTCCCATGCCAGTATCGAAAGAAGTCATTCGCGAGCAGCTGCGTAAAATCGGCCCCTATCACAAGTGGTTCACCGCAAAAGAACGCCGCGCCCTGCCCAAGATCCTCGACGAAGGCGAAGTGATCGAGTTCCTGACCAGCGGCTATGACGGCAGGAAGAACACCGTGCTCGTCGTGGCGACCAACCGCCGCTTCATGGTGCTCGATTCGGGCATCGTTTACGGCAGCGACGACCGCATTTTCCCCTACGGCAAGATCAACTCCATCCGCGGCGAGCGCGGCTTTTTCTTCGGCAGGCTCCGCATCAGCACCGCCGGCGTCTCCGGCGACGACGTGGTGATCTCCTGGGTGCGCAAGACCGACATCGCCCGCATGATCTCCACCGTGTCCAAAAACATCGCCCTCGCCAAAGGCGAGTAGTTTTTTCGAAAAATTGAACCGGCCCTGCCGCAGGGGCCGGTTTTTTCGTACCCAAACGCCCGTTTCAGCGCCGGCCGTAGCGCTCTTTCAGCAGCGGCTTGATGCCGCCGGCTTCGAGGATCGTCAAAGCGTAATCGCCGACGGGTTCGCAGGGCAGTTCCTCGCCGCTGGTCTCGTTTTTCAGGAGCGAGCGGGAAAGGTCGAGCACAAGGCGGTCGCCGTCTTTGACTTTTTGGGAAACGCCCGCACAGGTCACGAGCGGAATGCCGAGGTTGACGCCGTTGCGGAAGAAGATGCGCGCGAAGGATTCGGCGACGACGGCGCTGACGCCGGCGGCCTTGAGGGCGACGGCGGCGTGTTCGCGCGACGAGCCGCAGCCGAAGTTCGTGCCGGCGACGATCAGACCGCCGGGCTGGAAGTTTTCCGCAAAGTCGGGGTCGGCGCCGGCCATGGCGTGGCGCTTCACGTCGTCGGGATCGGTCTCGGAGAGGAAGCGTCCGGGATAGATCTGATCGGTGTCGATGTTGCTGCCGAAGACGCTGGCGCGGCCGGAAATGATTTTTTCCATGGGAGGCCTCCTGATCACAGGAATTCGGCGGGATCGACGATCTCGCCGGCGATCGCCGCGGCCGCCACAGCGGCGGGAGAGCCAAGGTAGATGCGCGCCTCGGCGCTGCCCATGCGCCCGGGGAAGTTGCGGCTGGAAGAGCTGATGCAGTTCTCGCCCGCCGCGAGCATGCCCTCGTGCGTGCCCAGGCAGGCGGCGCAGCCGGGCGTGACGAACGTGGCGCCCGCTTCGACGAGCGTCTCCATGACGCCGCTTTTGACGGCTTCGAGCAGCGTTTTGCGGCTGGCCGGCACGACGACGAAGCGCGTGCCGCGCGGCACTTTCCGTCCCTTGACGATGCGCGCGGCGATTTCCAGGTCTTCGAAGCGGCCGCCCGTGCAGGTGCCGAGGAACGCCTGCTGGATCTTCGTGCCGGCGCCGTGCGAAATCGGATGCACGTTGTCGACGCTGTCAGGCTCGGCGATCTGCGGCTCAAGCGCGCCGAGGTCGAAACGATGCTCCGCCGCGTAGCGGTAATCGGGGTCGGTCTCGTACACAACGTAGTCGCCGACGCCGAGACGTTCCATGTGGGCGAAGGTGATTTCGTCCGGTTGGATCCACGCCGTCTTGGCGCCGATCTCGGTGGTCATGTTGCACAACGTCAGCCGTTCCGACAGCGGCATGTCCGCGACCGCTTCGCCGCAGAACTCGATCACCTTGTACACGCCGTAATCCGCTCCGAGCGCGCCGATGACGTGCAAAATCGCGTCCTTGGCGAACACGCCTTTGCGCGGCGCACCGTCGAGGACGATTTTTATCACTTCGGGCACGCGGAACCACAGCTGCCCGGAGATCAGGATCGCGGCCATGTCGGTGGCGCCGACGCCGGTCCCGAACGCCCCCAGCGCGCCGTGAGTGGTGGTGTGCGAGTCGGTGATCACCATCAGGCGGCCGGGGCGCGAAAATCCCTTGTCCACACAGATCTGGTGGCAGACGCCTTCGTTCACGTCCATGAGGTTGGCGATGTTCTGCGCGTCGCAGAATTCGCGGAACTGTTTTTGGTTGTCGGCCTGCTGGATCGACGAGGCCGGCGCGTAGTGGTCGAGGAACATCACCACGTTCTGCGGCGAATGGACTGTGACGCCGCCGATCTCGAAAAACGAGCGCACGGTCTGCAGATACAGGTCGTTGATCCCGGCCACGTCGACCGTGCAGTTGACGATCTCGCCTGCCGCGACGGACGCGCGTCCGGCGTGGGCGGCGAGGATTTTTTCCGTGGCATGCATCTTGCCATCTCCCCCTTCGGCGTTTTCGCCAACGCGGGACCGCTCCGGCAAAAGGATCGCCCCGCGCAAAATTATTTTACGCTCTTGATGCTGTCGATCTGAGTTTCGTCGCGGTACACGACCTTCGCCACCTCGCGGGTCCCGCGCTCGGGGCGGCGGGGCGCGCCGGTCAGCTTCTCGGCCGCGGCTTTGAGGTCGTGGATGTCCACGACTTTGACGCCCGCTTCGGCAAGACGATCGCGCAGGGCCGCGCGGGCCGGATTGACGGCCACGCCTTTCTGCGTGACGAGCACGTCGACCGTGCGCCCCGGCGTGGAGATCGTAGTGACGCGGTCGGTGACGATGGGCAGACGCGCGCGGATCAGCGGCGCGACGATGATGCACAGTTTCGCGCCGGCGGCGACGTCGCTGTGGCCGCCGCTGCCGCCCATGATGAAACCGTTGGAATCGGTGTGCACGTTGACGTTGAAGTCGGTGTCGATTTCCGTCGCGCCGAGGATGGCCGCGTCGAGGCTGTCGACGCAGCATGACTTGGACGTCGGCGAGGCGTAGCGCGTCGCCGAGATCTCCACGTGACGCGGATTGTCGCGGATCGAGGCCACCGCGCCGAGGTCGAAGCACTGCACGTCCATGATCGAGCGAAAGCAGCCGGCGTTCAGCATGTCGACGATGGCGCTGGTGACGCCGCCGAGGGCGTAGCTGCCCTGGATCTTTTCGGCCAGCATGACGTCTTTGAGGAACTTGGCCGCGGCCAGAGAAGCGCCGCCCGCGCCGGTCTGGAACGAAAAACCGTCCCTGAGCAACCCGGAGGCGCGGATCACGTCGACGGTGGTGCGCGCCATGACAAGGCCGACGGGATCGCGGGTGATGCGCGTGGTGCCGGAGACGATGCCCTGCGGATCGCCGATGCTGTCCACGGCGACGACGCCGTCGACCCACTGTTCCTGAATCATGGCGTCCTCGAGCGGATACGGGACGAGGTTGTCGGTGACGACGATCGTATGCTTGGCGCAGCGCGCGTCGGCTTCAGCATAGCCGAGCGAGCCGCAGGCGCTTTTGCCGATTTTTCCCGTGGCGTTGCCCATGGGGTCGGCCGTGGGCGCGGCGACGAACGCCACGTCGATCGGCGTGACGCCGTTTTCGACGGCGCTCGGGCGTCCGCCGTGCGAGCGGAAAACGACCGGTTCCTTCATGCCGCCTGCGGAGATGAAGCGCCCCACTTTGGCCCCCATGTAGTTGGTTTCGATGCGGCCGACGACGCCGCTTTTAACGTGGTCGATAATGGGACTCTGCACGTCGAACACGGAGCTGCTGTTGACCGTCAGATCGCGGTAGCCCATGGCGGCCAGCTCGCCCAGAACCATGTTCATCACGCCGTCGCCGTCGCGCAGGTGGTGATGGAAAGAAATCCTCATGCCGTTTTTCAGCCCGGAACGGAGGACGGCGTCTTTCAGCGTGGCGATGACTTTGCTGTCTTTCATTCTTCGCGCCCTCCTTTGGCGATGGCCTCGGCCATGGCGATAGTCTGCTCGGCGCGCGCGACGATCGGTTTGTCGATCATCTTGCCGTAAAGCGAGATCGCGCCGCGCCCCTGTTCCTTGGCCTGGCGGATGGCGACCAGCACTTCGCGGGCGTAGTTGACCTCCTTCTGCGTCGGACTGAAGGCCTCGTTGACGGCGCGCACGTGGCGCGGCGAGATCACGGCCTTGCCGCTGAAGCCCAGGCTGCGCGCCAACCGAGCGTCCCTGACGATCCCCTCGTCGTCGTTGACGTCGGTGAACGGCGTGTCGTAAACGTCGATCCCAGCGGCGCGGGCGGCCGACACCATGCGGCTGCGCGCGTAGAAGATCTCCGCGCCTTCCTTGGTGCGGGGGCAGCGCAGGTCGGCGGTCAGGTCTTCGGCGCCGAGGAAGATCGCCGCCACGCGCGGCGAAGCGCCGGCGATGGCGTAGGCGTTTTCCAGCCCGCGCGCCGTTTCGATCAGCGGGATCAGCTTCACGGTCCCGGCGGGAAGGCCGTTTTTCTTTTCCACCTCGGCCATGTAGGCGTCGAGCGTCAGCACGTCTTCGGCGCCGCCGACTTTGGTGGGCATGATCAGGTCGGGACGCAGCGGCACGATCTCGTCGAGGTCGGCCCGCCAGTAGGGAGTGTCGAGCGAGTTGATGCGCACTGTCAGCTCGACGCTCTCGAAGCCGAGCGTCTTGACGGCGTTGCGCACGAGGATGCGGGCGGCGTCTTTCTGGTCCGGCGCGACGGCGTCTTCGAGGTCGAGGATGACGTTGTCGGCGCCGAGCGCGTCGCCGTTGACGATGATGTTGGGCGTGTTGCCCGGCAGGAACAGCATGGAACGGCGCATTTACTTTTCCTCCCCTTCCGCCGCGCGCTTGATCGCGGTCTCCATTCGGGCGCGGATCGTGCAGTCGAGCGCGCCGCGATCGACGACGCGCAGCGAGGCGTCCTCCACCGCGAATTCCTTCAGCACCCTGCGGACGGTTTCCTCGATCGCCGCGCCGAACTGCTCCGTTACGACCGATTCCAGCTCGACGGTCACGCCGCGCCCCGGTTCGATCTCCACGAGAACGTCGCTCGACTCGAGCGTGCCGGCGACGGCTTTTCTCCTGATCTCCAAATGGAATCCCTCCCTGTCAAAGGACGAAATCGCCTTTCTTCGGCGCCGATAGATCATCTGAATCGTTTTTATTCTAGCACGGCCATTCCGTCTGTAAACAATATTTTTCGTCAGTCGTTAAAAAATAAAAATACGGCATTTCCGAAGAGTTTCATGTATAATAGAAAAAATTGCAACGTTTCGTTTACAGCAATCTCCGCTCCACACTCAAAAGGAGGAGTTATCGATGACAGAAAAGACAATTTACGAAATCGCGCTGGAACGCCACAAGGAGACCGTGGGCAAGTTCGCCATGGTCAGCAAGATGCCTGTCACCAACATGCAGGAGCTGGCCGTCGCCTACACGCCCGGCGTCGCCGAACCCTGCCGCGTCATCAGCAAGAAGCCGGAGGAAGTCTACACCTACACGTCCAAGAGCAACGTCGTCGCCGTCATCAGCGACGGCAGCGCCGTGCTCGGCCTCGGCAACATCGGCGCCAAGGCGGCCATCCCCGTGATGGAGGGCAAATGCTGTCTCTTCAAGAACTTCGCCGGCATCGACGCGATCCCCATCTGCATCGAGACGCAGGACACGGAAGAGATCATCGGCATCGTCAAAAACATCACCGCCACGCTCGGCGGCATCAATCTCGAAGACATCGCCGCGCCCCGCTGCTTCGAGATCGAGGACCGGCTCAAGGCCGTCTGCGACATTCCCGTGTTCCACGACGACCAGCACGGCACCGCCGTGATCCTGCTCAGCGCCGTGATCAACGCGCTCAAAGTCGTGGGCAAGAAGATCGCCGACGTGAAAATCGTCCTCAACGGCGCCGGAGCGGCCGGCACGGCTATCAGCAAGATGCTGACGCTGGCCGGGGCGAAGAACATCGTCGCCCTCGACAGCAAGGGCGCGCTCTCCGACGACATGGAGCTCGCCTCCGCCAAACTGGCGCTCGCCAGGATCACCAATCCCAATCGCGAAAAAGGCCAGCTGGCCGACGTCATCAAAGGAGCCGACATTTTCCTCGGCACCTCCGTCGGCGGCGCACTCAAGCCCGAAATGGTCAAGACCATGGCGCCCAAGGCGATTATCTTCGCCATGGCCAACCCCGTGCCCGAAATCTTCCCCGACGAAGCCAAGGCCGCCGGCGCGATGGTCGTCGGCACCGGGCGCTCCGACTTCCCCAACCAGGTCAACAACTGCCTCGGCTTCCCCGGCATCTTCCGCGGCGCGCTCGACTGCCGCGCCACGCAGATCAACGACGAGATGCAGCTGGCCGCCGCTTACGCGCTGGCCGCGCTGATCCCCGACGAGGAGCTGGAGCCCGACCATATCATCGCCGACTCGTTCGACAAGCGCGTCGTTCCCGCGGTGGCGAAAGCTGTCGCCGACGCCGCCCGCAAAACCGGCGTGGCGCGGCTGTAGTTTTTTGTTCTCGTTTGTTCCCGCTGTACCGAAAAGGCGCTTTTCAGGATGATAAAGCGCCCTCCCGCAAAAAATAATTTTCCGCTTGAGGAGGATTTCAGAAAATGTCCGAAGAAAGCAAAAGCTTCAAGCTGTTCAACATGCCCTGGCAGATCTTCGCCGTTTTTGCGGCCATCGTTCTTACGGCGACCTACATGGGAGTTCTGCCCAAAGGCATGATCGGCGCCTTTCCGTTCATGATCGTCGTCGGCGCCGTCCTCAACGAGATCGGCAACCGCTGTCCGATCGTCAACACTTATCTCGGCGGCGGCGCCATCGTCATCATTTTCGGCATGGCGTTACTCTGTTACTATCGCCTCATTCCCGACGCGACCGTCAAGATCGTCACCAACTTCATGAAGGGCGAGGGTTTTCTTGACTTCTACATCGCCGCGCTGATCTGCGGCTCGATCCTCGGCATGAACCGCGATCTGCTGATCCGCGCCGCCATCCGCTACCTGCCCGCCATCGTCGGCGGCGTCGTCGTGGCGCTTGGTCTCGCCGGCCTCGTCGGCGAACTGACCGGTTACGGCGCCAAGCAGGCCATCCTTTACATCGCCGTGCCGATCATGGGCGGCGGCATGGGCGCCGGCGCCGTACCGCTGTCGAAGATCTTCGGCGAAACGCTGGCGCAGAAACCCGAGGACATCATCAACATCATGATCCCCGCCGTCGCCCTCGGCAACGCCATGGCGATCGTCGCCGGCGGACTGCTGAGCAAACTCGGCAAGACCTTCCCCAGCCTCACCGGCAACGGCGACCTGCTGATCGCCAAGGGGGCCGACGACACCATCAAAGCCGACGAAGAATTCCTCAAAAAGCGCGATGCCGTCAGCCTGACAGTCATGGGCGTCGGCCTGCTGCTGGCGACGGCATTTTTCGCCTGGGGACGCATCATCGCTTTCTTCATTCCCAAGATCCACAGCTACGCCTGGATGATCATCTCCGTCGCCGTCGTCAAGGCGCTGGGCATTCTCCCCCAGTACTACGAGATCTGTTGCTACCAGTGGTTCCAGTTCATCATGAAGAATCTGACGGCGACGCTCCTCGTCGGCATCGGCGTGGCCTACACCGATCTCGGCCAAATCGTTTCCGCCTTCTCCGGACAGTATCTGCTGCTCGTCGGCGTGACGGTGCTCGGCGCCATCATCGGTTCGGCTCTGGTCGGACGCCTCGTCGGCTTCTATCCCGTCGAGTCGGCCATCACCGCCGGCCTCTGCATGGCCAACATGGGCGGCACGGGCGACGTGGCCGTTCTTTCCGCAGCCAACCGCATGGAACTGATGCCCTTCGCGCAAATTTCCTCCCGCATCGGCGGCGCCTTCATGCTGATCCTCGCCAGCGTGCTGCTGCAGATCATCTAATACTGTTTGTTGATCAAAAAGCCGAATACGAGGGCGCTGCGGGGGGAGATTCACAAAGCGATCTGCGCAGCAGTCGAAGCAGTCCTGAGCGACTGCCCCCCGCAGCGGCCGGAAAATTATGTTAACACTTTCTATCAAGAATTAGTATTAGATCTGCCGGCGCGGTTTGCCAACCGAACGGAAACAAAAGATCCTTCCGCAGGAATTCCCCCGGAAGGATCGGCAAAACACTTCATCCTGTTTCTTCATTTAAGAACTTGAGCTTCCCCGGAGCGCTGACCATACTCCGTTTCTGTCGAGAATCGGTTCACTTGTCGGGGCGGTAGGCTTTGTCCAGCATGTAGCTTTCGATACGGTTCTCTCCCAACGCCGCCAAATCGCCGCTTCTCAGGTTTTCCACGATGTTGGTGTGGAACGTGAGGATGCTGTCCAAGTCCTCGAGGCCGACGTTGTGGATCATGTACTGGAACAGGCGCGAATAAGTTTTCTTCAGGAGCTCGGAAGTCCAGGACAGTCCCGAGATCTCGTGGATATAGAAGTGGAAGCGGCACTCCAGATCGAAGAAGTCCAGCTGCCCTTCCTGAAGGTTTTTCTCGAAGGTCGTGCGGATGTCGCGATAATCGTCGATACACTTCATCAAATGCCTGTAATGTTCGTCGTTCAACAGATGGTTCTTCACGATCCGGGAATAGACTTTCGACTCGAGCAGTACGCGCACATCGTAGATTTCCCCCACGTCGGCGTTCGTATACTGCAGCACCAGGGCGCCGCGCCGCGGCAGAGTTTTGACGATGCCGTAAGACTCGAGGACCTTCAGCGCTTCGCGCACCGGCGAGCGGCTCACGTTGAGTTCGGCGGCCACGTCGTTCTCGCGGATAAACGAGCCGGGCTGGAAGCGTTTTCTCACCAGCAGCTGGCGATGCAAATAACGCGTCACTTCCTCGGTGGCGGACTGGGGAATTGCGGAGTGGTACGACATTTTCTCATCTCCTCGGAGAGAACGCTCCCACGGCGAGAAATTTTTCCCTCGCGGCAAAGAACGCCCCTTTTCAAGATATCGCGCCTTTCGCGTAAAAGACGCTCCTCAACGAACGAAAAGGACTGTGACCCCAACCTCGAACAAAGCGTTTTGCAATGACTCAAAAACTCGGGACGAAGCCGTCATCCTGCGGAGGCTTCGTCCCGAGTTTTGCGCTCTCCTGCCGGACGGTGGAACGCGTAAAATTTTACCGATGTCAGTCCGCCCGAATCCGACGCGCCATTTCCGCGCCCACTTCGCGCAGGGCGGCTTCGTCGGCTTCGGTGGGACAGCTTTTCACTTCCACGACGTTCTCGATCAGGTCCCAGCCGGGCTTGGCGGCCAGCGCCTGCAGCGGTTTGAGCTCGGCCCCCTTGCTCCAGCTGTAGCATCCGGCGACGGCGAGCACGCGGCCGCTGATCTTGCAGTTGTCGATCTTTTCCACCACGGGCATCATGGCGGGGAACATGCCCATGTTGTAGCAGCAGCTCAGCAGCGCCAGGCCGCGGCTGCACCACGCGTCGCGGATGATCCCGCTCAAGTCGGCCGTGCCGGCGTCGTGGACTTTGACGTCCGCCACGCCGCCGCAGCACAGGCCGTCGGCGACGCACTCGGCCATGCGGGCGGTGTTGCCGTACATGGAGCCATAGACGATCGTGGCGCTCTGCGTCGTCTCCTGGCGGCTCATGCCGTCGTAAAGCCGGACGATTTTTTCCACGCTGTCGCCACGGTGGATGGGGCCGTGCGAAGGGCAGATCATCCTGATCGGCAGCGCAGCGGCCTTTTTGAGGGCAGCCTGCACGTTGACGCTGAAGCGGGCCACGATAGTGGCGTAATAGCGGCGCGCTTCGTCGGTGTAAACGCGCATGTCCAGCTCGTCGCCGAAGATGCTGCCGTTGAGCGCGCCGTAGCCGCCGAAAGCGTCGCAGGTAAAGGCGATGCCGCTGGAGTTCTCGAAGGAGATCATCGTCTCGGGCCAGTGCACCATCGGGATCGTGGCGAAGGTCAGGCTGTGCGCGCCCAGCGGCAGCGTTTCGCCGTCCTTCACTTCCTTCGCGCTCATGGACGGGCCATAGAATTGCCCGATCAAAGCCAGCGCCTGTTTGTCGGCGACGACGGTGATGTCGGGGTACACCTGGCGCAGCATGCGGATAGCGCTGGAATGGTCGGGCTCGACGTGGTTAACGATCAGATAGTCCACGGGGCGGCCGCCGATGATGCTCTGGATGCGCTCGAGATATTCGCCGAAAAATTCCGCCTTGACGCCGTCGATCAGCACCACTTTTCCGTCGTCGATCAGATAGGAATTGTAGGAGACGCCGTAGGGCAGCGACCACAGATTTTCGAAGAGCGGCGTTTTGCGGTCGTTGACGCCGACCCACCAGATTTTGTCCGATACGGAAATCGCCTTCAACATGAAAAAACCTCCCGGTCAGAATGAACTTCGACGCGCCGTCGGCACGAAACGAGCGATATATGAAAACCATACTATTCTATTATACGATTCGGGGTCGGGACATGCAAGGCGAGCGAACGTCTTTTTCCGTCTCATGCGCGTCCGCAGCGGGCGCCCGGAGCGTTTTCGCAAAAAAACGGCGAAAGGTTATAATGGACGGCAGGATACGATCACATTTTTGCAGGGAGGTTTTTGCGATGTCCTTCTTCGTTCTTTTCATCCTTTTAACGGCGGCCGCGCTGGCGGCGCACGCCTCTGCGGCGCGGGCCTGCACGACCATGGGCGCGGGACGCAACGCCACCGCCGACGGTTCGGTGCTGGTCACGCACAGCTGCGACGGCTGGTACGACCAGCGCATCCGCGTGATCCGCGGCGGCGAGCACGCGCCCGGTGAGACGGTCGACATTTACAATGTCATGTGTCACGCCAACCACCCCGCCGAGCCGCTGCGCAAGGTCGGCTCCGTGCCTCAGGCGGCGCGCACCTACACCTATTTCCAGATCGCCTACCCGTTCATGAACGAGAAGCAGGTCATCATCGGCGAGTTCACCTGGACGGGGCGTCCCGAGCTGGCCTCGCCGCAGGGCGTCTTTTACATCGAGAATCTCGAAGCGCTGGCGCTGGCCCGCTGCGCGACCGCGCGCGACGCCGTGCGCCTGATGGGGCAGTTCGCCGAGGAACACGGCTACGCCGATGGCGGCGAGACTCTGGTCGTCGGCGACCCCAACGAAGCCTGGGTCTTCGAAATCGTCGGCGCCGGAACGGACTGGGAGCCTGGCTGCGGACGCCCCGGAGCGCACTGGGCGGCGCGGCGCATCCCCGACGACGGCTTCTTCGTGGGGGCCAACCGATCGCGCCTCGGCGTGATCGAACTGGCCGAAAGCGATACGCTCATGCTCGGCTCGGAGCTGACCGGCTACGCCGAAAAACAGGATTGGTGGAAGCCGGGCGAACCGTTCGACTTTTCCAAGATCTTCAACCCCGAACCGTATGGTTACGCGTTCTACGCCTCGCGGCGCGAATGGCGCGCGCTGAATCTCGTCGCGCCGTCGCGGGGATTCCCCGTCATCGACTGCCACGAAGCCTATCCGTTCAGCGTCGTTCCCGACAAAAAACTGACCGTGCAGGATCTGATGGACGTGTACAGCGACCATCTGGAAGGCACCGACTACGACCTCACCAAGGGGCTGGCGGCCGGTCCCTTCGGCTGCCCCGTGCGCTGGTTCACGCCCGCCGCGAGCCGCCCCGAGGGGCGCAAAACCGACGACTGGGAGCGATCCATCGCCATCTACCGCTGCGCGTACAGTTTCGTGGCCCAGTGCCGCGGCTGGCTGCCCGATCCCGTGGGCGGCGTGCTGTGGTTCGGTCTCGGCGCCCCGGACACGACCGTCTACGTCCCCGTTTACAGCGGCGCGCTGGAGGTGCCCGCGCCGTGGCGCGAGGGCAAGAGCCACGTCTTCGACCGCGGCTGCGCCTGGTGGGCGTTTACGCTGGTGAACAACTGGGCCTGTCTGAGATGGGACGCCATGTATCAGGATATCCGCGCCCGTCGCGCCCGGTACGAAGAGCGTTTCCTCGCCGCGCAGACGGGCTTCGAGAACGAGATCGCCGACCTCTGCGCCCGCGGCCGCGGCGAAGAGGCCGTGCAGCGCGTCACCGAACACACCTGCGCGCAGATGGACGAGCTGTGCGACGGCTGGTGGAGCTTCGCCTTCGAGCTGATCGGGAAATACCACGACGGCGGCGTGATGACACCGCAGGGGGCGATGACAACGCCCGGCTATCCCGCCGAATGGCTGGAACAGGTCGATTTCGGCGCGACGTCCGAACGCGACCTGAAAAAGCTGGGCGGCCCAAAGCTCAGCGGCTCGTTCTCGGGCATCTCCCTGTAAAATCGCAAACGGACACAAAAGAACGAGGGCGGACGGCCGGATAAAATCCGGCCGTCCGCCCTCGTTCTTTTGATCGAAAACGCGCAATTTCTTTTTTTCTATACCACGCCGTTCCGGACTCCGACAGGATTTGAGGCGAAGCGTTCCACGTAGAACATGCGGAACCGGCGCGCCTCGGTCCTTATTTCCTCAGCGCGTAGCGGTTCGTGGGGCGGCCGACTTTCTGATATTCCAGTTCCAGCGTCGCCTCGCCGGCGGCGACAAGATACTCCAGATAGCGGCGCGCCGTGATGCGCGAGATCTTCAGGGCCTGCGCCGTTTCGACCGAAGACAGCGGCGAGGCGGCGTGCCCGAGGAGGTTCTTCACCTGCTGCAGCGTCTGCGGGTTCAGCCCCTTGGGCAGATCGTTGGTAGATGTCTCTTTCTGCTGGACCTGCAGCAGTCGATCCAGTTCCTTCTGGTCAATCTGGTCGGCGCCGCGGTTGAGGCGGTTTTCCAGCTGCTGGAACGAACGCAGCGACGTCTGGATACGCTCGAAGACGAAGGGCTTGATCACGTAATCGAAAGCCCCCGCCTTGAGCACGGCGTTGATCGTATTGGTATCGCGCGACGCCGACACGACGATGACGCCGACGGTGCGGTTCATCTCGCGGATCTTCTGCAGCGTGGCCACGCCGTCCATGCCCGGCAGGAAAACGTCCAGGATCACGAGGCGAACGGGATGCCGCTGCAAGAATTCCAGCGCGTCTTTGCCGCTGGAAACCACTCCCGCGACGATAAATCCCGAGACGGCGCCGATAAACTGGCGGTGGATCGCCGCCACCATCGGATCGTCTTCGACAATGAGCACATCAATAGCTTCCGGCATAAACGAGCTCCTCCTGTTTCTTCGGAAGAGGGATCGTCACGGTGAAATCCGTGTACTCCCCCTCCGCAAAATCCACTGAAATGTCGCCGCCAAGCGACGTTACGATATTGCTGATCGTATAAAGTCCAAAGCCCGAAGGCCGTCCTTTTTTCTTCGTGCTGAAGCCCTTGTCGAAAAGACGCTCCGCGATGCCGGCGTTCATCAGACCGGCGTTGTCGCGCACGCTCAGGAAGATGTAGCCCGATTCGTCGTACATGGAAAAACGGATCTCGGCGCGTTCGTCGACGCCCTTTTCCTGAAGCGCCTCCACCGCGTTCTGCATCAGATTGCCGACGACGATCACCAGCGACCGCTCGCTGATCTCGGCGCTGTGATCGGCGCAGGAGCTGTCGGCTTCGAGAACAAAATTGATGCCCTGCTCGCGGCACAGCCCGGCCTTGCCCATCAGCACGCCGCAGACGGCGGCGTTCTTGATCCGTTCCGTCATGAACGAATGCGCCGACTGGCTCGAATCCGTTTCCGCGGCGATGTAGGCCACCGCCCTGTCGTACTGCCTCAGCTGGATCAGGCCGGAAATGGCCTGGAGCGTGTTCATGAACTCGTGATTGTGGATGCGCAGCGATTCCACGTACATCTTCACGCCCGTCATCTCCTCCGCCATCGCCTGCAGTTCCGAAAGATCGCGCAGCGTGACGATGGCGCCGTAACAGTTCCCGTTGATGAACACCGGCACCTTGTTGCACGACACCAGCGCCTCGCGCAGGTTCTGCTCGAGATTGTACACGGGCTGACAGTCGCCGATCACTTTCTGGATGTCGAGCCCGGGGATCAGTTCGTCGGCGAGCTTGCCGACGTCGCTGTCCTTCAGGTCCAGCAGCAGTTTGGCGATGCGGTTCAGCATGGTGATCCGCCCCGAAGGATCGACGGCGAGGATCCCGTCGCAGACAAAATCGAGGATCCGGTCGCGCTCGCTGGCGGCGATGCGGATCTTCCGCTTCAGTTCGTGGTTCCAGAAGAGGATCGCGGCGATGAACAGCAGGACGACGCAGCCCGCCTGCATGAGGATCTGCGGACTGAGCACGAATTCGTCGTATTGCCCCAGCCATTTGTTCATCACGGCGTTGTAGCGCCCGTCGAGCTTCATCTCCGCCAGCGCGTGGCCGATCTTGAGCGCCATCGCCGCGTCGCCGTGCAGCACCACCAGCCCGCGCTCGTAAGACTGCAGCGGCAGCTTGCGCGCGTCGACGGCATAGCGGTACCGCCGCGTCTGCGCCAGCTGATAGCGCCCCTGGAACGTCTCGCAGACGAAGGCGTCGCACATGCCCGACGCCAGGATGCGCAGCCCGTCGGCCGCGGACGGACAGTGCATGATCTCCTTTTTGAATCCCAGATTCGTCAAAAATTTCTCTTCCGGCGCGCCGGCGACGACGCAGATCCTTTTTCCGCGCAGCTCGCTCAGCCCGTCGGTCCGCCCGCTCGGCAGAAACACGGTCGACGACTCCCACAGGAACGGCAGGGCGAAACACAGCGAATCCCGCTCGTTTTCGGGGAAGTCCTCGCGGATCCGCGCCACGTTCTCGGCCATGCCGGGATCGATCGGGTCGAGATTGCGCACGGGGAGATAACCGAATCGTTCCTGCTCGGGATCCACGGGGTACAGCGCGCCGAGCACGATCTCCGGCTGGATCTGGTACATGGAGTTCCTCACGTCGCCCGCGCCGCGCGGCGAAAGGAGAAAGCGCATCTTCTCCTTCTGGGCGATCAGTTCGAGCAGATCGACGTACACGCCCCGCATCCTGCCGCGAGAGTCGATCTGAAGATACGGAGGCTGCGTCTCCATGCAGAGCACGCGTATTGTCCGCCCTTCGCCCGCACCGATCACCATGTCGGGCGCCGCTTCAACCCCAGCGGCGGGTTTTCCGCTCCACAGAATCTGCATCAGGCAAAAAATCAACAGCGTCGTTCGCGACGCCGCACGGGAAATTCTCGTCATCTCAGCACCGTCACTCGTTCGGATGATCGATATCGCCATCTTGCGCATCCGCGCAAAAAGACAAAGATCTCATTTGTTAATAATAACACATGCCGAATGAAAATAAAAAGAGGAGACTCATGTAAAATGAAGTTAAACATCAGAGAGCGTAAAGAAAGCGACGCCGTTCGACAGAAGCGGTGAATTCGGATTTCTCCATGAAATCGCATCAACGTCCGCAGCGTGGGGGCGCAGTTGCGCTCTCCAGCTCCCTGAATGCTCGAGTGCCCGTCTTTGAGACGTCCCTGGATGGGGGCCACAGCGTAAGTCAGATGTTTTCCCTTTGGGCATCCTTCTGTGATAGAATGTGCCTGATCCGTAGCGGCATCCTCCGAGGTGGTATCGGCCGGCGCTTATATTTGACATCATATGGGTCTTGTTTTGTTTCTTACCTCTCTGATGTTCAACTTCATTTTACAATGAGCCACCATAACATTTCTGTGCGATATGGATTTCAAGACAAAGCCGGCCGCGCTGCCGGCGCAATCATGGAACGGAGCGTGAGAAGCATGAATCTTTTTCTGTGTTACGAGAGATGCAGCACGTGCAAAAAGGCCGAACAGTGGCTGAAAGACAACGGCGTTCCCTACGAAAAGCGCGCCATCGCGGACGATCGCCCCACGGCCGCCGAACTGCGCGCGTGGCACGAAAAAAGCGGTCTGCCTGTGCGGCGCTTTTTCAACACAAGCGGAATGCTCTATCGTTCGCTGAACGTCAAAGACCGCCTGTCCGACATGTCCGACGAGGAAGCGTATGAGCTTCTGGCCACAGACGGAATGCTCGTCAAGCGTCCCCTGCTGATTACGCCTGAAGCGGCGCTGCCCGGTTTCAAAGAAGCGGACTGGGGCAAGGCTCTGAAAAAACAACGCCTGTGAAAAACACTCGTCGCGGCGATCATAACCACTGGCCGTGCCGATGATTATGATTCTTTTTTGATGAACTCTATTCAGCGCTACAACACCGCGTATAATTCGGAACGAAGTGGCATCATTCACCTTGAAAGACAATTCTGTAGTTTTGGGGCAGCCTCTCTCAATGACTCATAATTTTCAGACAACAACACACGTAAAGAACAAAAACGACGGAATAATTTCCTAAATCTTTATCTTGTGGGGAAAAGCTGTTACACTTTTCACGATCTGAACGTTTCTTTAACCGAAAATTTGCGTCGACTTTCTCAATGCTTGAGAAGAGGCTTCGTTCAACGCCTTCCCCTCGGTTTTGCAAATTTCCGCAGGTTCCTTCTTCGAATATTTTCTGTGCAATACCGTTCTGCCCATGAGGGCGGCGCGGAGTTTTCTTAGATTCCTGCAAACGGCAGGCAGATTTCAAGGAGGTCATTAGGAATGGAAATGAAACGTTTCTCGGCAGCGGCCTTCGCCAGCGCCGCCCTGCTCTTCTCGGCGGCGGCGTCGATGGCCTGCACGCCCATGGGCGTGGGGGCCAAAGCGTCGGCGGACGGCTCCGTCATGGTGAGCCATACCTGCGACGGCTGGTACGACAACCGCATCAAGATCATTCCCGGCGGCGACCACAAAGAAGGCGAAATGGTCGACATCTACAACGTCATGTGCGTCGACACCCGCCCCAACAAGCCGCTGCGCAAAGTCGGCGAGATCCCGCAGGCCGCGCACACCTACACCTACTTCCAGATCGGCTATCCCTTCATGAACGATCAGCAGCTGATGATGGGCGAGTTCACCTGGAGCGGCCGCGACGAACTGGCTTCCACCGAAGGACTGATGTACATCGAGAATCTCGAAGCGCTCGGTCTGGCCCGCGCCAAGACGGCCCGCGAAGCGATCAAGGTCATGGGCGCGCTGGCCGAAAAGTACGGTTACGCCGACGGCGGCGAGACGCTGATCATCGGCGATCCCAAGGAATGCTGGGTCTTCGAAGTCTGCGGCGGCGGGCTGTGGAACAAGGATTCCGGCAATCCCGGCGCCCACTGGGCGGCCAAGCGCCTTCCCGACGATGAAGTGTTCGTCGGCGCCAACCGTTCGCGCCTCGGCGTCATCGATCTGAACGACACCGAAAACACCATGCACTCCACCGACATCACCAAGCTGCCCGAGGCCATGGGCTGGTGGAAGCAGGGCGAACCGTTCGACTTCTCCGCCATCTTCAATCCCGAGCCTTACGGCTACGCCTACTACGCCGCACGCCGCGAGTGGAGAGCCTTGAACCTGGTCGCTCCTTCGCAGAAGTTCCCCGTGCTGGCCAAGTGGGAAATGTACCCCTTCTCCGTCAAGCCCGACAAGAAACTCTCCGTCAAGGACATCATGGACGTTTACAGCGACCACCTCGAAGGCACCGACTACGACCTCACCAAGGGTCTGGCCGCCGGTCCCTTTGGCTGCCCCAGCCGCTGGCAGACGCCCAAGGACGTGCGTCCCGAGGATCGCAAAGGCGACGATTGGGAGCGTCCCATCGCTCTGTTCCGCTGCTCCTACAGTTTCGTCTCGCAGAGCCGCGCCGACATGCCCGACGCCGTGGGCGGCGTGCTGTGGTTCGGCGAGGATTCCCCCGACACCACCGTTTACGTGCCCATTTACTGCGGCGTGACCTCCGTGCCCAAGGCGTGGAGCGAGACGAAGCGCCACGTGTTCGACCGCGACAGCGCCTGGTGGGCGTTCAACCTCGTCAACAACTGGGCGACGATCCGCTGGGACGCCATCTATCCCGAGATCCGCGCCAAGAAGGCCAGCTACGAGGACAAGTTCTTCGCCGACCAGAAGACGATCGAAGACCACGCCGTCGAGCTGTACAAGAAAGATCCCCAGAAGGCGGTCGAGTATCTGACGGCCTACACCAACAAGGCCATGAACGAAGTCAACGACGGCTGGTGGGATTTCGCCTTCGAGCTGATCGGCAAATACTGCGACGGCGGCGTCATGCAGCCCGACGGATCGCAGAAGACCCCCGGCTACCCCACGGAATGGCTCAAGGCGGTCGATTTCGGCGGCATGACCGAACGCGATCTGAAAGCAACCAACAGCAAATAACTTTTCGCTTCCGCACCAGCGTTAAAAAGCCGGCGGGGCTCTTTTCCGCTCCCGGCGCAAAAGGGCTCCGCCGGCTTTTCGTCTCGTAAAACGGAGAATTCGAACGTCTGACCCATCACAAGGAGGTAAAGAACCATGCGAGCAAAGCGCACCGTTATTTCCAGCGTACTTGGCGCCATGCTTCTCGCCGGAGCGGCTTCGGCCTGCACCGACGTGGTCGTCGGAGCGAAAGCCTCCGCCGACGGTTCCGTCATCACTTCCCATACCGCGGACGGCGCGTTCTACGACGCGCGGGTGCGCTTCATCCCCGGCGGCAAGCATGCCGACGGCGAGATGACGCCCGTTTTCTGGAACATCACCAACGACGAATCCGCCGAACTCACGAGGATCGGCGAAATCCCCCAGGCCCCGGAAACCTACGGTTATTTCCACGTCGGTTACCCCTTCATGAACGAATACGGTCTGGCGATCGGCGAAAGCACGTTCGCCCAGAAGGTGGAAATGAAGACGTTCCGCCCGGACGCGCGCGCCATCCTGACGATCGAGCAGCTCGAAGTCCTCGCCCTGCAGCGCGCCAAAACCGCCCGCGAAGCCATCGCCCTGATCGGCTCTCTGGCGGAAAAGTACGGCTTCCTCGGCTCCTGCGATTTCGAAGGCGAAAGCCTGACCATCGCCGACGGCAAGGAAGCCTGGCTGTTCGAGATCCGCGCTTCCGGCATGATGTGGACCCCCGAAAGCGGCAAGCCCGGCGCGTACTGGGTCGCCCAGCGCGTCCCCGACGACATGGTGCTGATCACCTGCAACGTGGCCCGCATCCAGGAAGTCCGCCCCGAAGACACGGACAATTTCATGGCCTCCAAGGACTACCGTCAGTTCGCCATCGACATGGGCTGGTGGGATCCCGCAAGCGGCGTCCCCTTCAACTGGGCGAAAGCCTACGCGCCCTACACGGGCGGCTGGGCGCTGTCGTCCGACTGGGTCCGCAACCGTCTCTACTCGCTGTACCGCCGTCTCGACCCCGAGCGCGAATGGGATCCGCTGGCGGAAGCGACGTCCTACCCCTTCGCCGTCAAGCCTAGCCGGAAACTCTCCGTGCAGGACGTGCAGGCGATGCTGCGCAGCCATCACGACGGCACGCAGTTCGATATGTACAACGCCGACGAATGGTTCATCCGCAAGGACGGCAAGCTCGTCAAAAGCCCTCTGGCTTCGCCGTTCCCCAGCCGCGACATGCGCGCGCTGCTGAAGATGAACTACAGCCGCCCGGTCTCGGTGATCAACTGCGCTTACAGCTTCGTCGCCCAGACCCGCGCCGGCATGCCCAAGCCGTTGAGCACGATCCTCTGGTTCGGCTTCGACGCGCCCCATACTACCTGCTACGTCCCCATCTACTGCGGCGCCACCGACACAAAAGCCAGCTGGCGTCAGTTTGACCGCGACAGCTACACGCCCGAATCCGCCCAGTGGACGTTCATGCTCGCCGACGACCTCGTCTTGAAACGCTACGCCGAGGCCATGGCGGACCTCGAAGCCGTGCGCGCCCCCCTCGAGAAGAGCTTCTTCGAGGAGACGGCCCGTATCGACAAGGAAGGCGCCGAGCTCTACAAGAAGGATCCCGCCGCCGCCGGCAAGATGGTCACCGATTTCACCATCGACTGCATGGACAAGGCCGAAAAAGCCTGGCATCAGCTGAACAGAACGCTGATCACCAAGTACATCAACAACAAGAAGAGTTAAGCATTCGGAAACGTCTGAACGATTCAGCGCCGCTTCCGCAGGAAAAAACGGGCTGAATCGTTCAGTTGCTTCGCCATTTAATTTTACGGGAGGTTTTTTCATGAAAAAGTTATCCGCCGTTTTTGTCGCCCTGCTCGCCATCGGCGTGCTGGGCAGCTTCGCGTTCGCCGTGGAAGTCCCCAAGCTGAACGCTCCCTTCATCGTCACCACCTGCGGCCAGAGCCCCGGCGCCGTTATGGTGCACATGTCCGCCATGCAGTCCAAGATTGCGGCCAATCACGACAACAAGCTCACCGCCGACAAGCTGGCCGCCGCCAACGCCAAGACGCTGATCGTCACTTCCGGCACCAGCATGAAAGGGATGGGCGCCGCCGGTACCAACGTTGAAAACGAAATCGCCCGCTGCACCGAACTGATCGCCGAAGCCAAGAAGCTCGGCATGACCGTGATCGGAGCTCACATCGAAGGCATGGCCCGCCGCACCGACAATTCCGACGCCGCTTCCATCGAGGCTGTCATGAAGGACGCCGACGTGATTCTCGTCGTCACCGACAGCGACAGCGACGGTTTCTTCACCAAGTATGCCCGGGAGCACAACAAGCCTCTGCTTGTCGTCAAGGACGCTCTGGCCATCGGCCCCGCGCTGAAGGCCGCCGAATAAGGCAAAGGCGTTCCCGCAGCCTGTTCGCCGCTGGAACGCCTTATTTTTCCGCGCTCTTTTCCATTTAAATTTTTTCCGTTGAAAGGACGTATTTGTCAATGACTATGTTTGTCCATTCTTCGCTGGTGCTGGCTGCGGTCGTCGTAGCGTTCGCCATCGGCAAGAAAATGAAGATAAGCACGGAGCTGTCCATGTTCCTCTCGGCCCTGGTCGGGCTGGCGGTGCACGCGCTGCTTCCGAAGGGCGTCGACCCCCGCTCGCCCCTTCCCTTCGTGGAAATGATCCGTCACGTGGTCGAAGGTTCCTTCACTTACTTCGACGTGTGCCTGACCTTCCTGACGGCCACGTTTTTCATGATGCTCTACAAGGAGTCGGGCGGCGTGGCCTACATCGTGCGCTGCATCGTGCGCAGCTTCCACGCGCACCGTTTCGTCTGCCTGCTCTTCCTTACGGTCCTGATGCTGGTTCCCGGCGCCATCACCGGTTCGGGAGCGACGACGGTGCTGACGGTCGGCTCTCTGGTCGGTTCGGTGTTGATGACTATGGGCGTCTCCGAAGACCGCCGCGTGGCGTTAATCTTCCTGCTCGCGGCCATGAGCGCAGCCTGCCCGCCCATCAACCTGTGGGCCATGATGGCGGCCGCCGGCGCGAACATGCCCTACGTCGGATTCGGCGCGCCGCTGGCGCTGATGTCGATCGTCGGCGCTTTGTTCTCCACCTTCTGGCTGGCCGGGCGCGGTAAACCGATCGACGTGGAGCAGGCGCTGAAGGAACTGCCCGAAGCTCCGGCCGGATGGAATTGGCAGAAAGCCGTCATTCCCTTCGTGGTGCTGGTCGGTCTGGTCATCGCCGGACGCGCGTTCCCCTTCAACTTCCCCGTCCTCGGCCTGCCGCTCGTGTTCATGATCTCGGCTCTTTCCGTCATCGTGCTGAGCCCCATTCGCCTGCGCATCTTCGCGGTCGCCCGTCAGACGGTCGAGAACCTGCTCGGCCTGGTCGGCGCGATGGTCGTCGTCGGCACGCTGATCCAGGTGCTGGCGCTGAGCGGCGCCCGCGGGCTGCTGTCGCTGATGGTGGTGACGCTGCCGCTGACGGTGCTGTTCGCCACGCTGTGGATCATCCTGCCGCTTTCCGAAGGCGTGCTCCAGTACGCCGTCGCGCCGCTGTTCGGCGTGCCGCTGATCATGCTGTTCAACATGCTCGGGCTCGACCCGATCGTGTCGCTTTCCACCTGGTCGGTGATGTGGCCCGTCGGCGACTGTCTGCCGCCCACCGCGGTGGTCGGGCGCGCGGCGGTCATGGAGCTTGACTACAAGGGAAATTACTGGGGCGGTTTCGTCAAGACCGCGCTGGTCCCCATGCTCTTCATCCTCGCCGTCTGCACGGCCTGCATGGTGTACAGCAAAGAGCTCGCCGCTGTGATTGGAGGTTAGTCGATCATGATCATGCTGAACAATATCGTTATGTGGCTGTATTACGGGATCGCCGCGTTTTTCCTGCTGGCGGTGGTCATGAACTTCGTCAAAACGAAAGATCCGCAGAAAGCCGTGCTTTACAGCATCATCATGATGCCCTTCGTACTGCGCCTTCTGCGCCTCAAGTAAAAGGAGGGGGCGCGCAATGAATCTGAAAGCCGTAAAATGCCTTGCTCTCGTCGTCGCCGGAGCGGCGGCCGCCACCGCGGGCATGCTCTTCAAGGAGCACCGCGAATTCAAGGAACCGGTCGTGCCCAGCGCGGCGCTGACGCAGGTCAAAAAGCTGAGCGATTATTACCCCGAAGGCGGCCTCAAAGGCTCCGTCAACGACGCCAACGTGTACTTCTTCGACAGCGGCGTGCCCGGCGGCACGATTCTGATCATCGGCGGCACGCATCCCGAAGAGCCGGTCGCCAACATGTCGGCCCAGGCCTTCACGGAAAACGTCAAGGTCACGCAGGGACAGGTGATCGTCATCGACCGCCTGAACACCAGCGGCTCGACGCTCACGCGTCTGGGCGAAGCCTATCCCCGCTTCACTCACGTCAAAACGGACTGGGGCGTCAAACGCTGGCGCTTCGGAGACCGCGCCAGCAATCCTCTCGACTCGTGGCCCGATCCCGAAGTGTACATCCACTACCCCAGCGGGCAGAACCTGGCCTACATGGATATCCGCAACGCCAACCGCGCCTGGCCTGGGCGCGCCAACGGGCTGCTCACGGAACGCACGAATTACGCTGCCATGCAGCTGATCCGCCAAGAACACGTCGACATGACGATGGACTTCCACGAAGCCGAGCTGGAATATCCCGTCGAGAACACGATGGTCGTGCACGAAAAAGGACAGGACGTCGGCGCCATGACCTCGATGATGCTGACCTCGACGATGTTCGACGTTCCCATCGGCATGGAGTTTTCACCCAAAGCGCTGCATGGCCTGTCGCACCGCGAGATCGGCGACCACTCCGACGCCACGTCTTATCTGTGCGAAGTGGCCGAGCCAATGCTCGACCGTATCCGCGGCATCACCGACGAAGAGCTGGCGATGTCGGGCAAAGACCGCTTCGTCATGAAGGCCGGCGAGCACCATCTGCTCTACTCGCCCATCGACGAGAACGGCTGGCCGGCGGAAAAACGCGTGGCGCGACACGTACAGACCGTGCTGACGCTGATCGAAGTCAACAACATGATCCATCCCGACAAGACCATTCTGATCGAAGGCGTTCCCGGTTACGGCGAAATCATGGAGAAAGGACTGGGATTCCTGTTCCACAATCCCGCCGAAGCTCCCAAGGGTCGTCTGTACTACGATTAGGCCCCAAAACCAATTCACAAGGAGGAAAAGAACATGAAACGCATTTCCGCAACGCTTTTCGCTAGCGCCGCGCTGCTGGCCGCCGCTTCGGCGTCGGTCGCCTGCACGCCCATGGGCGTCGGCCCGAAGGCCACCGCCGACGGTTCGATCCTCGTCGCCCATACCTGCGACAGCTGGTACGACGCCCGCGTGCGCGTGGTGCCCGGCGGCGAGCACCAGCCCGGCGAAATGGTCGACGTCAAGATCGTCTCCTGCATGGACAGCCGTCCCGGCCGTTCGCTGACGGTCGCCGGACAGATCCCTCAGGCCGAGCGCACCTACACGTATTTCCACATCGGCTATCCGTTCCTCAACGAGCATCAGGTCATGATCGGCGAGCATACGTGGACCGGCCGCGACGAAGTGCAGAGCGCCAGCGGCCTGTTCTACATCGAGAACCTCGAGGCCCTCGGCCTGCAACGCGGCAAGACCGCCCGCGAAGTGATCAAGGTCATGGGCGAACTGGCCGAAAAATACGGCTACGGCGACGGCGGCGAGGGGCTGGTCATCAGCGATGGCAAAGAACTGTGGGTCTTCGAGATCTGCGGCGCCGGCCTGCTGTGGACGAAAGACAGCGGCAAACCGGGCGCCATCTGGGCGGCCCGCCGCGTGCCCGACGACGAGTTCTTCGTCGGCGCCAACCGTTCCCGCCTCGGCGTAATCGACTTCAACGACAAGGACAACTTCATGTATTCCGCCAACATCACCGCGCTGGCCGAAGAAATGGGCTGGTGGAAGAAGGGCGAGCCCTTCAACTTCTCACACATTTTCGACAACGGCAGCTACGGCGAAGCGGCCAAGAACAGCTTCGGCAGCTCGCGCCGCGAGTGGCGGGCCTTCGACATCGTCGCGCCTTCCCTCAAACTGACGCCCGGCTCGGGCCTTCAGGATTATCCGTTCTCGGTCAAGCCCGATCACAAGCTGACCGTTCAGGATCTGGAGAAGATCTACAGCGATCACCTCGAAGGAACGCCCTACGACATGACCAAAGGCCTGGCAGCCGGCCCCTTCGGTTCGCCCGCCCGCTTCCGTCCGCAGAAGCCCAAGCACGACATGGAAGACCGCAAGGCATGGGCTTCCTGGGAACGCGCTATCGCCGTGCCGCAGTGCTCGTACAGCTTCATCGGCCAGACCCGCGCCGACCTGCCCGCGGCGATCGGCGGCGTGCTGTGGTTCGGCCTCGCCGCTCCCGACACGACCGTTTACACGCCCATCTACGCCGGCGTCACCGAACTGCCGCAGAACTGGGGCGACAACGACCGCGTCAACTTCAACACGGAGAACCCCTGGTGGGCGTTCAACTTCGTGCAGCAGTGGGCGCAGCACCGCTGGGACATGATGTACCCCGAGATCCGCGCCAAGAAGGCCACGATCGAACAGCGTTATTTTGACGCGCAGCCCGGCGTCGAAAAACTGGCGCTTGAGCTCTACGCCAAAGATCCCGCCGCGGCCAAGGCGTTCCTGACCAACTACTGCGCCACCAACATGAAGGCGCTGGAAAAGGATTGGTGGGGCTTCGCCGCGCAGCTGATCTCCAAGTACGGACAAATGCCCTTCTACGTCGAAGACAACAAAATCAAGCAGCCCGGCTACAACCCCGCGTGGCTCAAGGCCGTCGATTTCGGCGGCACGATGGCCGACGACGTGAAGAACGGGCGCTAAAACTCCCCGAAAAAACGGCATGAATTAACCTGACAGCAATGTTCCACGTGGAACATTCGAAGAGGCCGAAGGCTGATGAATCAGATTTCATCAGCCTTCGGCCTCTTTTTGTTCAAAGAAAACCCCCGGCTGTGCCGGGGGTTCAGGAAGCTTTAAGCTATGGTTAAGTATTTTGTTTTTTATC
>PPYE01275484.1_pt1 | contig 25248 bp, 30 predicted proteins | sample 1559881 | NCBI WGS metagenome assembly PPYE01 (sample SAMN08240022, study PRJNA423297) | Human gut metagenome, whole genome shotgun sequencing project. | reverse complement strand
TATTATGAGTGCAGATATGCACAGTTTGCGCTTTCATCTCGGTAATTGAATTGCCGAGGATTCCCGCTTATTATCCTAAGTTCATCATACCTTTTCCAGTAATCCAATTTGGGAAGCATTTCTTTCAAATAAGATTGTGCCTGTTCTTCGGTAAAGTTTTCATTTACCATATTCTTTACACACACATCAATCAGTTCATCCATATTATTATATGTGTACGTTCCATCTGCATAGCACCATTTACAATATTCCTCGTTTAATGTACCATCTTTATCACGTCCCAAGATAGAATCATCATCAATTGGCATTCCACAGCACTGACAAATCAGCTTTCTTGGTTCTCCCAAAAGCGTATTAATTGAAACATCAAATTCTTTTGATAAAAGCCTAAGTGTATCAGTATTTGGGACTGTGTCTCCATTTTCCCAACGTGATACTGCCTGTCTCGTCACCATAACTTTATTTGCCAGCTCGTCCTGTGACATTCCTCTTTCTGTTCTAAGTTTAAGAATTATCTTTTTTGTTTCCATAGTCGTCACCTCCGTTATCTTTATCATATCGATAAATCTGCAGTCTGAAAAGCAACCTGCTGTTGCCATAATCTATCTATTCGTATCAGTTCATGTATTCCCACCATCAAATATAAATATTAGATTGTATTGTAAGATCTGTGTGGCAACACCCTGCGTAAAGTAGAGTGGTCTTATTCCTTTCCGTTTAATATCTCCACCAGTCTTTTTTCTTTGATAATAGCAATCCCCTGACTTTCATCGCCCAATATGATCAGATTATCACCTGGCTGAATATCAAATATTTTTCTTGCTTTTGCCGGTATCACAATCTGACCTTTCTCTCCCACTTTCGTGATTCCAAAAACATGCTTTCCCTTTGGTGGAACACCCAGACCAAGATTATTGCTGTTTTCTCTGTCATAATTTACCAGTTCATCCAAACTTACATCCAATACTTCTGCCAGGAGCTTACACCGCTCAATATCAGGTAAGGACTCTCCTGTTTCATATTTTGAAAGTGTCTGTCTGCTTACACCAATCTTTTCAGCCAGTTCATCCTGTGAAAAGCCATGCATTTTACGTACGGATACAAGGTTATCTTTAAACATGTTTTTTCTCCTTTTTCAGCCCTAATACACACCAGCGGATAATCGGTATTCTACTGATGATTTCATATAAAAGCAATGCACCTGCAAATGCACTGATTCCCACGACTATATATACAATCCCTGCCGAAAGTTCTGAAGCAAAACGCCTCAGGTAATAAGCTACACAAGCTAATGAAAGATAATGAAAAACATAAATTCCCCAGGATTTTTTTGACATCCATCTTGATACTTTGTTTTCCGAGTTCCCATATTTTTTCATAAATGCCAAAATTGCAAGAATTGAAAACCAACAATAAATACAGGCAGACAGGTTATTAAGCACAGGCTCTACCGCATAATTTTCACCAAAATAATATATCGTGTAGAATATTCCTGTTGTACCAGCTGCAATCAGAAAAATCACCCACCATTTACTTAAGCGCTCAACAACCTCATCATGTGAAAAAATAAAATAACCTGTAAAAAAACAAAACCCGTAAATTCCAAACCGGTACACAGTTACTACCGGAGTATTAAGAACTTGTGAGAATCCATATACAAAGACAGTTAACAAAGCCAGCAGCCATACTGGTGTTTTTTCTCCTTTTTTCCAGATACGATCCCTTTCAATTTTTCTCACTAGTAGCAGAAGCATTGAAAAAATCCATAACACTTGTATATACCAAAGAACACCGATTCCTGACATAGCCATGATCACATACCGAACTATTCCTGGAACTGACTCAAAACTTTCAAAAGCACCGCTAATTTTCATATTATAATATCCCAGTATCCATTGAAATACAAAAAGTCCGACGGTGGAAGGAACCAACAACTTGCGTGTTTTATCTCGGATAAATTCTTTTAAATTATGCTTTTCCAGATAATATCTGACTGTCATACCAGACACCGTATATAACAAAGCCATCATCCAGGGATATACCAGATATTGGAAAGCATCCTGCAACTGTTGTTCTTTAAACGGACCAATTACTCCAAACAGCTGGACACCATTGTACATATAAATCACGTGATAAATTACAACAATGCAAACCGTAATCCAGCGAATATTATCCAAATATATTCTTCTTGTGTTATCCATACTTTTCCCACCTTTGCAATTATTTTTAACATATTTTAGCATAAAAAGAGTGGTCTTACGACCAACTTTCCTTAACATTTTCTACTGATTTTTGTTAAAAATCATTGCATTATGCATACTTTATTAAGATCGTCAAGTGTATCACTTATATCTCGTAAATCACCATCTGCTCCACGAACAGAAACACCAACACTTTTAAGTGCTGCCTCTGCATCTGACATCTCAGCATCTGTAGTAAGTCCATCCTTACTACGGGATATTCTTGAGAAGATTGTCTTAAAGGCATTACCAATCTGAGAACCAAATACTCTGGTCTTTTCTGCTGTTGTTGATACCAATGCCGCATACTTTTCAAAACTCATACCTGCTTCATTTACAACTGAACCAGAAGTTGCAATTGACTGAGAGATTGTGTCACAACCTTTTGAGAAATCTAATGCAATCTCAGAACTAAGTTTTTCAACCGTATCCGCAACGTGCATTGCCTGATCTTCTGACAGATTGAACTGATTCAAAATACCTTGAATAGCATCCGCAGAAGATGAAGAACTCATGCCAGAAGCAGCAGATAACAATACTGTAGGTTGTGCTTTATTCAGCATGGAACTTACACTTTCGTTTTCATTTGCATAAATTGTAACCGCATCTGTGACGGTTTTTGTAGCGGCACTTAAATCTTTTGCCATACTAAGGGATTGTTGTTTCAAAGAATATAGAGATGAGCCAGACATATTACTCATGGTCATAGCAACCAGAGTCATAGCCTTATTAAGATCTGTTACTGAACGTACTGCATTTTCAGTTTGATTTTTAAGAAAATTCAATGCATCTACTTTTAATTTTGTAGTTGCAATGCCTTTTAGACTTGCAGATACATTATTTGCATTGTTCTGTATCTGTTGCAAACTATTATTCATATTGCTCAAACCATTACCATTGGCATTGGCTTGTATCGTTATTTTTCTATTTTGCAAAGTCATTAGTTTCGCTTCTACTTGTGACGTATCAAGATCTGCCGTCACTTTTATTTTAAAATCTGACATGTAAAACCTCCTTCTGTATTATTATATTATGATATTATTTTAAAAAATTGCATAAGAAAAGAGACTACCTATTACGATAGTCTCTTACATCCTTAATAAAAGCATAATTAATCCTTCCACTATGCAAACATCTTACTATTTTTGATTCTTGTACTTCATGCATGGTTGCAACATATAAATAGTCCTCATCTTTATCTAATTTTATCCCAATTAAAATATTATCTTTATAACACTTAATTAATTCAAAAGAACTATTTTCCTTTTCGTTTGGATTAACTCCCGAGGGCTTTCATACTGCTCATATTAAATTGTGATCATTCTACGTTCTCAAACATCTCCGCTAATGTCATGGAGATTTTCGGAAAGTCTTTCAATGTCACCACTGTATCTGCATTATAATGTTCTTCTTCTGAATCATCCTGAAGAATGTAACTGTATTTCAAATCATATTTACCATTTTCCAGATAGTAGATTTCTACAGCCCGCTCTCTTGGTGAAATGATCCAGTATTCCTCAACTCCTGCCTTCTGGTAAAGATCCTTTTTGACAGTCTTATCTCTCAATGCAGTCGCAGGACTAAGAGTTTCCACAATAAATCTGGGTGTACCAGTATAGGAACCACCTTTCAAGTGCTTACGGTTACATATAATCATCACATCTGGTATCACATAATCATTATTCTCCTGTGCATGATATTTATAATCCAGATTCTCCATGAAAGCCAAGCACAATGTTCCTTTTAATCCACTTTTTATAATGGAATAAATATTACCATCTACAATCCCATGCTGATAATTTGGTGACGGTGACATATCATAAATCACACCATTGATCTTCTCTTCTTTTCTATATTCCTCTTCAAGTAATGGCATATTCACTCACCTCCTACAATTCCATACTATATCTTAGTAGTCAATCTCATCAAACAGATCTTCAAAGGTTATCTTAATATTGGGAAAATGAACCAATCTTAATTCATCCTTGTTTTCTTCGCTAATAGTTTTCCAGAGATAATATTTGGGAATATCATTCTCATCATAGTCCAATTCATAAATCTCTATTGTTTTTGTACGCCAATCAACAATCCAATATTCCTCTATCTCCTGTTGCGCATATAATTCCATCTTTTCTGTACGATCATATTTTTCGGTTGATGGAGATAAAACTTCCATAACAAAGCGTGGGGCATCTGTAAATGTATTCCCTCTCCTGGATTTAGTACGACAGTTTATAGAGGCATCAGGAATGACTATCTTATTATTTCCCTCAGCATCTTTAAAACGGTACTGTACATTATCGGAATAAACATAACAAGTGCTGTTTTTTAACTGATATCTGACCGCAGCCACAAAATTGACAATAACTGATGAATGTTCTGGTGTAGCACCTGCCATATCTGTAATCTTTAAATTCCAATCCATTCTATATGCTCCCTTCGATGAAAATAAAGCTTTTTATATTGTCAAGTCTATCATCATTTTGTCTATATCTGTATACGATTTTCCTAGAGAAGGATTCTGTTTCATCTGTTGTACTTCATTAATTGCAGATATAGTCTCACTGTTTGGTATTTCTCTGGTAACTTCTCTTGAATAAATCTCCCTATGTTCTTTATTCAAAATTATCATTTAGTAAGCTCCTTATATGCTTCCATATTCTGTTTAATTAATCGTTCCGAAATTGCTGTCACATCTTCTACGTCTGCTATTTTCTGTGCTTCTGCCAGATTTTTATAATCCTCGTATACGAAATCTGCATTCATATATTCTTTTGCACGTTTTGTCATATTATCACTCATAATTCCATACTTCCGAAATCAATCACAAAATCTTCATAGATTCCCACTTTAACAAAATCCTGTAAGGTATAATCATTAACACTTTCATCACCGGTAAAATTATATACTATAACACGATTCTTCTCAGGATCAACAATCCAATATTCCTTAACACCTGCGAAACGATATTTCAGAAGCTTCAACAGGTAGTCCATTTTCTTACTTGCAGGTGACACAATCTCAATAATCCAATCAGGTGCGCCCTTACATCCTCTATCATCAAGCTTATCTGGATCACAAATTACAGAAATATCTGGCTCTACATAGGTATTACTTCTTTCATCCAGGTAAACAGCAAATGGTGCAGCATAGACCTCGCATTTTCCTTTATGTTCTTCAATATAACGATCAATAATACTGACAAGTCTTGTTGAGATACGCTGATGCTTTCGGCTTGGTGGTGCCATCATATACATATGACCATCAATCAGTTCTGCTCTTTCTCCATCTGGTAAAGCATATATATCATCTATAGTATAGGTTTCTTCTTTCAATAATGGCATGTTATCACCTCCAAGTGAATTTAGTTATATGTACATTATAATATAGATTATGTCTATTCAGCAACCTGTTTTTTGATTCTGACAAAACAGATATAGATATCAGCATCGGCAGCAGTCATCTTATACTCGTTTCTTCACAATATATTAATAAAATAACCATCAAATTTCAATGCAAATGCTTTAAGGGTAAAGTTGTTAGGGTGCATGGTTTTCGTTGGAAATTTAAGGTTATATATAAGGATTTTCAGCATAGAATTGATTCTGTGAGGGATGGGGATGGTTATACGGATAACTGTATTAGTTCCCTTCCGTTATTATAAGCAGGATAACGGAAGTCTCATGAAAAAGATCTCCATCCTGTCTATAGAAATAAACTAAATATTACTTCCGTTCATGTTTCTAACTGACAGAAGTTACGCACTGATCTGTATCTTATAAATACTCTTTCGATATTTCAGACCGAAGGTTTTGTACATGCTATATTCTAAGATAAATGCAAAGTTTTTGATGACTGTTGCATTTTCGGCAATGGAATAATAATTGTACATTCCTTTGATTTCCGCATTTACTTGCGACACTATTTCCACGTCTGTCATGTGAACCATATTTTCTCTGTGGTGTGAATCCCATATTTCCTTGCCATTTTCGTCATACCTAATCCTTAGAGCACCATACTCTATCAATTTGCCTTGCCATTTATCTCTTGGGGCGTACAATTTAATCCTGCCCGTATGAGTTTTTCTTAATTGATGCTTTGAGTCATACTTAAGCGCTGAGTTCTTTGCGGTGGTGATATCATATCCAAGAAATCTTGCTTTATCTTGACTATGTGTTATCTTGGTCTTTTATTCGGACATCTCAAGATGCAGAGTATCCTCGAGAAATACTCTGAATTTTTCCTAGATTTCAGATGCATCCTCAAATGAACCTATGACTCCAATTAGAAAGTCATCCGCACTATGCCGAAATCGTCATAGTGCCTACTATACCGAAGTTGAAACTATGCCGAAACTTTCCTTCAAGTACAGAGAATATCAAGGCTTTCCTTTAAAGATTTCGGCATAGTTTTTAATCACAAACGATACAAGCGTTCCAATGTATCTGGATTATTCCAGCTTTTTACACCGTTATCAGGATTGACGGTTTCCATTGCTTTTGCAAGAACATCCAGCGTGGCGAATGCATAAAAAACACTGGTTGTGGAGATGTTCTCATGACCAAGCAACTGCTGGATATGTGTCAGCGGTACTCCTTCTCGGTATAGATCCATCGCACGAGTTTTTCTTATCATATGGCAATGAACATTGTCAGGCATCGAATACCCACCTGCCCTGCACTGGGCTGCATACCGCTTTATCATCTTCTCAAAGGTGTCGGATGAGAGTTCATGTACCTGACCATGTATTTTTGAGTAAAATAATGGCATATCGGTTTTTAGTTCAGAACCATGGAAATCCTTCAGAAATCTTTTCAAATGAAGGATAGTTTTGTCCATAAGAGGAATGTTCCGGTATTTCCGACCTTTCCCAAGAAGCGTGACGTAAGGTACTTCTGCATCAAGATGGAGATCAGATACTTTTACCTGACGTGCTTCATCCACTCTTGCTGCTGTATCATACAGGAAAATAAGAATCATATGATTACGACGATCTGTTTTATTGTTTCCGGAAGGGGCTGCCAATAGAGCGGTCATTTCATTAGGTTCAAAATACTCAATGGCATGATTCGTTGTCTTGACCCCAACAATGGTGCATGCATCCGTGTAAACTGGCATGATCCACAGGTATTCCTGTGCTGCGTATTCCAAAAAGGCACGAATCGCAGTTAACCGGAGGTTACATATTTTTGGAGCCAAGCCTTGTTCCATGATCATCCACGTTTGATAACGTTTTATTGTTTCTTTCTCGAAGTTATGGAAAGAAATCTTTTTTCGGCCGACATTTTCAATCCATTCAAGGTAATTAATAAAGTTGTTCAAACAATCCCTGTAACTGTCTATTGTATGGCTGCTGACCTGTCGGATCACTTTCAACTGATGGTCAAGATATCTATGGGCTGTATCCCAAAACTGTGCGGTGTCTTTTTTACTCATCATGCACCTCCGAAATACGGTCATTCAGCCGGCATGAAAGATGCTTGCAATCCGCATAAAAATCCGGCACGAATCTGAAGTAATACAAAGTATGCTTGATGCAGTTATGTCCCATATATCTCATCAGATAAGGGAGCATCGCATTTACGTCGGTGCCTTCTCTTGCCCAACGGTTTATGGTAGCCCAGGCAAAGTGATGACAGATAAAATCCAAACGTTTGGATTTCATTCGATATCCAAACTTAAATAAAATCCAAACCTTTTGCAGATGATGCAGGAAATGCAATAAATAGCATCTGAAAAGGTTTGGATTTTATTTTTGGTGTATGATTCCCTTATAACAAAAAGGGAGGTCATACCATGGATTTACAAAACTTAAAAGAGCACCATGAAGAGCTTCTTTCCTTCATGGAAAACAATGGTTATTCCAGTACTTACATACGCCGGTTCAGGGAGGAGATCAACCGTATACTGGCTAAAGCAGACAGCCACGATTGGCAGTCCTATCGGGATGTTTACCTTGATTACTTAAAAGCTCCGCATTCTAAAGACTATCTGCGAAACAAAAGAACTATCATCGGGGCATTAGAGCAGTTTGATGACTTCGACCGCATGCCTGATGGCAGAAGCCGACATACCTTATTTGAGAGGGGATCCTATCATCTGCTTTGTTCCGAATTCAGAGAATTGATTGATTTTTACCGTATATATGAGAAAAAACGGGGAAAGAAGGAATCGACCATACGGGGTGAAGTACTCAATACAGCATCTTTTTTACATCAGATGCAGCAACGGGGTGCCCAGTGTCTGGATGCAATAACAGAAGAGGATGTCTTGTCATTCTTTCTCGCAGAAGATGGTTCTTTGCAAAGAAGCTGTTCTTATAAGAAAAACATTGCAGCAATGTTCAAAGCAGGGCTTAACTGGAAAGCAGCACAATGTCGGAAGGTACTCAGTTTCCTGCCTGTGCTAAGGGAAAGCAGAAAAAATATCCAGTATCTTACGCAGGACGAGGTCAGGCTTCTACGGGAAGCAGCAGAAAAAGGCGAAGTTTCTGCACGTAATCGGGCGATTCTCTTCCTGCTCCTTTTTACGGGGCTTCGGGGTTGTGACATCGCCGGGCTTACTTTCCATTCCATTGACTGGGAAACTGAACGGATACTGGTCACACAGCAGAAAACATCCGTACCCTTAGAACTTCCGCTTTCTGCTGTTGTGGGGAATGCCATATATGATTACCTGGAATCGGAAAGGCCGGATACCGGCTGCCCCCGCCTGTTCCTGACAGAAACACATCCCTTTTCGCCATTGTCTACCCAGGGAATTGCAAACATCGTAACAAAAATCTGTCGGATTGCAGGAGTGCGGCAGAATCCAGGAGACAGGAAGGGGGCACACATCTTCCGGCACAACCTGGCATCCTCTATGCTGGAAAACGGTGTACCACAGCCTGTGATCATACAAGCTCTCGGACATACAGCTCCCGATTCCCTTAAGCCTTATCTAAGGGCAGATTTTGTACATTTAAAGGAATGCGCCCTGAGCGTGGAGCAGTTCCCCCTGGCAAAGGAGGTGCTGTCCATATGAAAGAATTCCGTTCGTTCCTTTCCCCACAGATCCATAGCTTTATAAGGTACCGGCAGGCATCTCAGCGATGGAATGATTCTTCCTATGAGGAAAACCTGATGCTGTTTGACCATTACTGCCACGCGAATGATCCGTGTGCTACCGCACTGACACAGGAAATGGTTGACGGCTGGTGCCGTCAGCGGAGGACGGAAACCAACAACTCCTGCAGGTCGAGGATATATGTGGTAGACAGCTTCGTTCGTTTTCTGAACATGCGAGGCCTGTCCAATGTTCAGCCTCCGCAGATTCCCCGGAAAGAAAGGCGGAGATACCTCCCGCACGCCTTTACAGAGGAAAAACTTATCCGATTTTTCCATGAATGTGATAGCATACCGGTCATCAACAGCAGGAAAGAAACCATTATAAGAAAAATGTCTGTCCCTGTGTTTTTCAGGCTTCTTTACAGCAGTGGGATCCGTACAAATGAAGCCCGGCTACTCCTCAAGGAAAATGTGGATCTGAGGAGAGGAATACTGGATATCCAGTATTCCAAGGGGCATGACCAGCACTACATTGTTTTGCACGATGGGAGGATTTTTCTATATCACCGAAAAAAACTTTTATTCCCGCACTTCAAGCCACTGGTCAATGTTCCCAAAATGTACCGCCTGCAGGTTATCTACATCAACCAGTTGCGGGAAGCTGTTTCTGATGATCATGACACCATTTTCCTTATCCTGTTTTTCTCCACCGCCAGCGATGCCTCCCATGGTCAGATCGAGTGTTAAAACCGTTCCATCTTTATAACGCACCTGGTCAATATTAGCTCTGCCATAAAGATCCATGCCATAATCTGTACCTGTGTACTCAAACTTGTTTTTCTCATCTTCATACACCTTCATAGCTTCATCATAATCAAGATATAATGACCATAAAAGGGGCGTTACTTCCATTTTTTTCACTGTGATTTCATAACCTCCAAAATCACATTTCCGATTCACTTCCAGAGTTGTCGGAGGCTTTACTGCACCCAGAGTCCATTTAAAATCCCATGTTCCATCTGTAATAACAGTCTTATCATAATCCCCTTCCTCCGTAAGATTCTTCAATGTGATTTCTACAGTTTTATTACTCAGATTATAATCACTGTCATAAGAAATCCCTGCTGTGAAATATTTAGAATGTGCCGAATCCTGATCATAGTTCAGCAGATTATCCTGACTCACACCTGTACTCAGGCTTCCAAATCTGTCATCATCTTCTGCATATACTTCTTTTCCATCAATTTTAAAATGTGTCATCTCCTCAAAAGAAGTATGATCAGTCATAGAAATACTGTCCTCTGTTTTCACTTCAAAAAAAGCATACAGGAATCCCTGAGCCTGAATAGAATCTGTCAGGGTAACCGTCACACCATTTTGTGTTACAGACTGGTCTATATTCTGAATATAGTTTGATTCCTGCATCGTTTCCTGCTGTTCCTCAGAGGGTTCCAGTCTTTTTAACAAATGGTCATTCCATTTAAAGAACTCTTTTGCCGCCACTGTTACTCCCATGCCTGTACAGATCACTGCTGCTGCAATCAGTAATCGGCCACTGAATCTTTTTCTTTTGTATTTTTTATCAACTGCATCTGCCTGCTCAATATGTCTCAGTGTCTCTTCAAATTTATCATGAAAATCCTGTGGTACTTCCGGTGCTATATTATTCCATTTGTTCTCTAACATGACATTTTCCCCTTTCCTGTTATTCTCTTTGATAGTTTGCTGTTTTTCCCAGGCATCGGTCTTTTCTCTTCTTCATCGGATAACTGTGCTTTCAAAAACTCTCTTGCACGGGAAAGTCTGCTTTTAATCGTTCCTTCCGGAATATCCAGAGCCTCACTGATCTCTTTCTGTGAGAATCCTTCTAAATAATACAATGTTACCAAAATCCTCAGATCCTCCGGAAGTTCCATAATCGCCATATACAGATGACTGTATCTGTCCTCCTCAGTCAGCCTCATATTGTCCATATATTCTTCATATGGAATAACATTTTTTCTTTTCCGAAGAATCCCATTGCATTCATTGATCAATATCTTTGTAATCCATGTTCGAAAATACTTTTCTTTCTTTAAGGTGGGAAGTTTCTCATATGCCTTAAGAATTGTTTCCTGCACAGCATCTCCACAATCAGAATCATTCTTCAGAATGGACTTTGATATATGATACAGCATGGCTTCTGCATCCCGAACCTCCTTAATAAATACATCTTTTGTCATAACTTTGTCTTCTCCTTTTGTCCAGCCGGATTACTACACGTGTTTACTTTTTACTTTTACACTAATTAGATGCATCGGGAAGAGGATTGGTTCTCATAAAATTATCTCAGGATTTTGTAACTTAAAAAATACAATTTGCACATATACAATGATACAATAAAAATGTAAAAATTATAGCAATTCCTACACGAAAGGGGTCATGTTTTATGAGAAAAAGAAACAATTTTATTTCTGTGTTTACTATGTTTCTGGCAATTGGTTTTGCAATTATCTTCTCCATACCCGTAAAAGCAACGGCAAATGGGGTCCAATTAAAAGCAAATCGGACATACGTAGCATATGATATTACCGGTGATGGAATGAAAGATAAAATCAGAATCAGAGCAGCCAATCAAACCGACGATGAAGCATATTCGTCACTTACTGTATCGGTTAATGGAAAAACAGCTTACAGATTAAAAAATACACGTTTTTATAATGTTATAGTAAATATTTATACATTGAAAAACGGACAGCCGTTTTTATATCTCTATGCACCAGCCGAGAATGGTGACGGACCTGTATGTGCATTATTAAAATACACAAATGGAAAGTTCAGAAAGGCCCTTGATTTCACTGAAATTATGGCAGGATACGGAAACCATCGCATAGGTGAAGTTACCAACTTAAATGGAAATAAGATTGTAATTACAGAGAGCATCGTTTCTTATTCTCTTGGTATCAATGCAATTAATTTCACCTACGAATATGTCAATGGAAAATTTGTTCCGACAAGCAGATATGGATCTTACAAAGAAATATATTCCGCAGATGGAAGCAGCCGACATTTCACAGTAAGCAGTGATCTTCCGGCGTATACCAGACCAGGCGCTACTGCGGTGAACACAACACTGAAAACCGGATCATTAACAAAAATCATTAAATGCTCACTCATAAACGGAAAGATGTATATTCAATTAGAATGCGATGGAGAAATCTACTGGATTAAAGCGTTGGAAAATCCACCGATTGCTGATAACGAAAGACAATTTATGGAAGTTAGATATGCAGGATGATATCATACTCTCACTATTTTACAAAAAATCATAGGTTTAATTCCCAAAAGCCACCAAGAGATTTTTCTTATCTCCTGGCAGCTTCTCTTCATTATATCATTAAATTATTGTACAACACTCATGCTTTCATCGATCCAGTTCTGAACCATCGCAACACTTACTTTGAGATAGTGGGCTATTTTTTCAGCTTTCATTCCATCCGCAGCCATGAACAAAGCAGTTTCTTTTGCCTGTGGCACCACGATTTCATAAAAATAGAATCCCAGATAGCCGATATTTTTCAACTTGATGATGACAATACTCCTGTATGAGAGATAAAGCCCAAAAGAAAAGCAGTTTGAACCGAGAGTAACTAACTCGATAATCAAGCTGCTTTTTTCATATCACGTTATTCAATTCATCAAGACTTCTGCAATTATCTCTGCTGCTATCTGGGAACCTTTTTCATTTGGATGGCACCCATCATCCGCATAAAGATTTACTTTATCTGAAAGTTCATAAAATTTCTTTCCAACATCTGCAATCAAAGTATGGTTTCTATCTGCTGCTAGGTGATAAGCTTCATACAGTTTCTGATACATCTCATCATAATCCATTCCCAAAATTTCCAACTTCTTTCCTCCACGTTGATATGCCCAGGTCGCATAAAAAACTGGCTTTGCTCCATTCTCCCTGATCTTCTCACAGAGTTTTTCTGCATTTTCAAGGAAACTGGCTTTTGATGTAATTGGACCATTGCTCATTTCCTGTAAAATGACAAAATCCCATTTTTCATTTTGCAAAGCTTCCTGTGTACGCTTTCCCATCTTTGTTTTCGGATTTAACTGCTCTGCCAATCGTGCCCCTCCACGGGTATGTTGCACAATCTCTGCACCGGTCAACTCATCCAACATGTCCGGCATATGATTTGCCGTTGTAAAACTGTTTCCTAACATCAATATTCTCATCTTCTATATTCCTTTATTATGCGCATTTACTTCTATCGCATAAACCAATTCCGTATGTTCATCAAACAAAACCCACTCCACCAGATCAAAATCATCTGGATGTTCCTTCAAAAATCCAGCAACTGTATTCACTGCAATTTTTGCTGCAAGTCCAACCGGAAATGAATACACTCCTGTAGAAATTGACGGAAATGCGATTTTTCTGATTTTGTGTTCCAGTGCCAGCTGCATAGAAGATAAATAACAGCTTACAAGTAATTCTTTTTCATTTTGATTCCCACCATTCCATATTGGTCCTACTGTATGGATAACATACTCACAAGGGAGCTTATATGCTTTTGTAATTTTTGCCTTCCCTGTCTCACATCCATGTAATGTTCTGCATTCTTCCAAAAGTTCTGGTCCTGCTGCTCTGTGAATTGCTCCATCCACACCTCCGCCACCAAGAAGTGAATTATTCGCAGCATTTACGATTGCCTGAACATCTGTAATTTTTGTAATGTCTCCTCTGATTGTTTTCAACAATTCCATAATTTCTTTACTCACACTTTCTGTATTCTTCCAAAATGTCATTTGCTCCATAGATATTCTGGGAGTGTTCCATATTGCTGTTGCACATATTCAAAGATTTCTTCTTTACTCACACTCTATTCAGTTCCTGTTTTCTCTTATGTCCTGTTCTCAATCATACCACATTTCCAACCTTCCTACTACTGCCCAAATCTTTTTGCAATTTGAACCTCTATTCCTGCAAGTATTATAAATCGCTTTATAGTTAGCTACCGAAATCGCCACATTTTTCTTAAAAATCATGCGAAGTTTTCGTTAAGAAGTTCGTACGCAGGTTTTACGAAAACCACGACGAATATTTTACGAAAATCCGTTTAAAAAGTTACATGAATTTATAATGCAATATATGAAGTGGTGTATATAAGAAAAACCCTTGAAAATACTGGATTTTCAAGGGTTTTAAGACTCTTTTTAAAGTTCTGCAAAAACCAGATTACTGTGCCATCTGTTTTGCAACTTCTTCTGCAAAGTTCTCTTCTTTCTTTTCGATACCATCACCTGTCTCGTAACGTACGAAACCTTTAACAGTGATCTTAGCACCGTTTTCTTTAGCAACCTGCTCTACGTATTTAGCTACAGACTGTTTTCCGTCTTCAGCTTTAACGTATGTCTGGTCAAGAAGGCAGATTTCTTTAAGCTCTTTTTTGATACGTCCTGTGATCATTCCTTCGATAACCTTAGCCGGTTTCTGGGATTCTTTCGGATCGTTCTGGATCTGAGCCATAAGGATTTCTTTCTCATGCTCAATGTATTCTGCGCTTACTTCGCTATCGCTTGTGTACTGTGGTTTCAGAGCTGCAATCTGCATTGCTACGTTCTTAGCCATTTCTTTAACAGCATCGTTAACTACGTCTGTTTCAACGTCTACAAGAACACCGATCTTACCGCCCATATGTGTGTAGGAAGCAACGAAACCGTTCTCTTCTGTAACCTGAGCAAATCTTCTGATGTTCATGTTCTCGCCGATAACTGCGATCTGAGCTGCAAGAGCTTCTTTAACAGTCTTAGTTGTATCAAGTGCCCATGCTTCTGCAAGGAAAGCATCGATATCTGCTGCTGTTGTGTTCATAGCCTGAGCTGCTACATCTGCAACGTAGTTCTGGAATTTTTCATTCTTAGCTACGAAGTCTGTCTCAGCGTTAACTTCTACAACAACTGCTTTCTTTCCGTCTTCGGAAACTAAAGTTTTGCAAAGACCTTCTGCTGCTACACGGCTTGCTTTCTTCTGTGCTGTAGCAAGACCTTTTTCGCGAAGGAATTCTACTGCTTTATCCATATCACCTTCTGTAGCTGTAAGAGCTTTCTTACAATCCATCATTCCGGCGCCGGTCATTTCTCTTAATTCTTTTACCTGTGCTGCTGTGATAGCCATTTCATTTTCCTCCTGAATAATATTCGTAAATCGCCCGGAGGGGCTTTTCCTTTTTCAATGACAGGAAAGCCTGTCGGCTTTCCTGTACTGGTTCAAAAAATTATTCTTCTGTAGCTGCGAACTCTTCAGATTCAGCTTCGATTTCACCGTCTACATCTGCAGTACCCTGTTTTGCTTCGATAACAGCGTCTGCCATTTTGGAAACGATTAATTTTACTGCACGGATTGCATCATCGTTACCCGGAATTACATAATCCAGTTCTTCCGGATCGCAGTTTGTATCGCAGATACCGATAAGCGGGATTCCTAATGTATGAGCTTCCTGTACGCAGATTCTTTCTTTCTTAGGATCTACGATGAAGATTGCATCCGGAAGTCTCTTCATTTCTTTGATACCGCCGATGTTTTTCTGTAATTTTGCAAGTTCTTTTTTCAGCTCAATAACTTCTTTCTTAGGAAGAACGTCAAATGTTCCATCAGCTTCCATAGCTTCGATTTCTTTCAGTCTTGCAATACGGCTCTGGATAGTTTTGAAGTTTGTAAGCATACCACCTAACCATCTCTCGTTTACATAGAACTGTCCGCAACGCTCTGCTTCTGTTTTGATAGCATCCTGAGCCTGTTTCTTTGTTCCTACGAATAAGATGCTTCCACCGTCTGCTACGATATCAGCGATTGCATTGTAAGCATCGTCAACCATACCTACAGACTGCTGTAAGTCGATGATGTAGATACCGTTTCTCTCTGTGTAGATGTATGGAGCCATTTTAGGGTTCCATCTTCTTGTCTGATGTCCGAAATGTACGCCTGCTTCTAAAAGCTGTTTCATTGAAATAACGCTCATGTTTGTTCTCCTTTTTTGGTTAATTTCTTCCGCCCGGTTCTTTTTCCTGGGGACCCAGCCTCACACCGCAGGGCACCATCCGCGGGAATCTCCGAACGTGTATATTTTTGCACACGCAATAGATGCGCATGACTCGCAACTTCTGTAGTATAGCATACAAAAACCCTCCATGTAAAGAGGGTTTTTTGCAAATTTTTTATTATTTTTACAGTTTCTTCCAGGTTCTGATCTGCTTCTGACAAACTCAGTTTCCTGCACTTTACCGACACATGTTATAATGTCCATTATATCAGCGGACAATCAACCATGTATTCTTACAATTTTACTTATTTTATGACAACACTTTCTTTTAATCTCTTTTCTTCTTCTGCAGTCAACTGTCGGCATTCGCCTTTTTTGAGATCATTCGGCAATGTCAATACTCCCATGGAAATTCGTTTCAGATAGACGACTTTCTTTCCTACTGCTTCTGTCATTCGCTTGACCTGATGGAATTTCCCCTCTTTGATCGTAAGCTGAATTTCTGATGACCATCCTGACGGGTACTGTTCCAGTTCTGTCTCTTCAACTTTTCTTGTACTGAGGATCTTCAGTTTTGCCGGCATTGTGGGATTTTTTTCTCCGATTTCCAGACCATCTGCGAAGCGCTGCACATCCTCTTTGGTCATACATCCGTCTGTAACCGCATAATAGGTCTTGTCCACATGTTTCTTTGGAGAAAGCAATTCATGCGCCAGTGCTCCGTCGTCTGTGATCAGAAGCAGTCCTTCCGTATCTTTGTCCAGTCTTCCCACCGGAAACAGGCCTTTTCTGTCTGATGCTACAAGTTCCATCACTGTTTTGTCCCGCTTATCTTCTGTGGCACTAACATACCCTGCCGGTTTGTGCAGAAGATAATAGACAAATTCCGGTGCCTGGGAAATTCTGTTTCCGTCCAGAACTACTTCATCCTCTTCACTGACCTTGATCTCCGATTTCTTTGCAGGCACACCGTTGACCTGGACTTTTCCTTTTTGAATAAATTTTTTTACCTCACTTCTGGTTCCTGCTCCTGCATCTGCCAGGAACTTGTCCAGACGAACTGCTTTCTTCATTCTTCTTCCTCGCCAGTTTCTACTATTTTCTTTATAAATTCCGGCTCTTTCGCTTTCAGTACAGCAAACTCTATTCCGTTTAGCGATTCTCCGGCAGACTCTGTACTGTTCAGAGCCACTTTCACACTCACACCCGCCTCCGTTTCCAGCCATGCCGGACACTCCAATTCACGGATCAGGCTCTGGGCTAATTCTTCTTTCTGTTCAGTATCTGTGACATCCATTTCTTCTGCATTATATGTCACTGAATAATCGTACTGTTTCAGATTTTCTTTTTCCATAACAAAAGCATAACCTTTTTCTTTCAGGAAAACAAGTGTCCGCTTAAATGTCGGGAAAATATATCTTCCTACTTCTGCATAGGATTCCGGTGCAATATGCTCATCCATATCTGCATAGGAAGTAGCGTAAAGCTCCATCTGTCCACACGGGATTCCTATAAGTTCCTGCGGTGAGGCTTCTGCTATATCCTGTTTCAGCAGATCCAGCAGCTTCTGACTGTCAGATTTTTCCAATGTTACAGAGTACTGATCATCTAATTCATTTAAAGGATCTACTGTTATAAAAGACACTTTCTGTCTGTACTTTTCCAGAATATCATATTTATTATCTTTTAATGTTCCCTGCTCATAGCATGCTTCCAGCAGTCTGCCAAGCTGCTCCGCTGTCACTATATATTGTCTGGTAATATCGAAACCGCTCTTCTTTTTAAACTGAACTCCTATTTCTGTTCCGCTGCACTCCTTACTGTTCTGATAAGACGCAATTTCTTTTAACACTTCATAGATTTTATCTGACATTCCTGCATCTGTCCATCTGCCATAATTTCCGCCCATAAAATAAAAGAGTCTGTCCAGTTTATATGAACCAGAACTCACTTCCATCTGCGGTTCATTCACACTCTCAGTTCCTATCCACTCCAGATTCAGACTGATTCCCTCAGTTTTTGCCATTGTCGGAATTCTTGTATCATATCCGATGGCATCTGTGTGTAATATCCAGGCACTGACAGCTACACATATTCCCAAAAGCATAAGCTGCAGCTTATGTGCTGCCATTTTACGGAAATCCATTGCAAAAATAACCTGCAAAATTCCATAAAATACAACTGTCCCCAGCACAAGCCCGAATATCCACCAGCCAGTCCTGTTCTCTTCCGGTCCGATCAGCGCAAACATCGTTCCAATTGCCAGAGCAGCAGGGATTACGACCATAAACAAAAGGATTGGTTCCAGAAATCCGTAAACAAAAGATTTTCCTGTTTTCTCAGCTGGACGCTTTGTATATGCCAGATATGCACATACTGCCAGAACAATCAGAAGCAGTATCCCGCCCACTATAATGATCCAGAAATTCTTTTGTCCTGAATAAGTCCGCAATGCCACGGAAATAGATACAGGTGAAAGAAAAACAGATATCTTTTCTGCCATTCCCTCTTTAAGTCCCATATTCGTTCTGAAATACATCATTTCCAGCACCCATAAAAGAATGCCCAGTACCGGTCCGTAAAGGTAAACACAGCATAATGACAGAATACCTGCCAGAATATTTCCCGCAATTGCCAGTGCCAACACTGCTCCGAAATACAGCAGCAGATACATAAGCAAATGTTCCAGAAACATTTTCCCCGCTGCCGTGATCAGATGACTACCATGTCCTTTGCTGACTGCGATCGCCATTGTGATCAGTTCCATGATCACATATGGAACCAGATACAGCACCAGACCTCTGATTGCTTTTTCCCAAAAGAACCTGCTTCTTGTTACCGGAAGACTGTGATAAAAATCAATCTTATCTCTGGAAAAAAGATACCAGAATTCATTCAGGGCATTTACAACGGCCGCAAGCATTGTAACCAAAAAGCCTGGAACTATCAGATAGGAACAGATCATGGCAAAAGTCATCCTGTGGATTTCATCCGTCTGATTTCCGATCAGCATCAGTTCTGCTACCGGAAATGCAACCATAAACCCCAGTAACAACAGCACCAGAATCCAGGTACTGCCTTTTAAGCTGCTTCTTAATGATCTACCAGAAAATGTTTTTGACTTCATAGCCTGCCACCTCCGTTTCGCTGATAAATATCTCCTCCAGTGTCAATGGAATCACTTCGCAGAATATTGGATTCTGTGTCTGTACTTTCTGAAGTATTTCTTCTCTGGTCCCTCTTGCAGTAAGTATCAGAAGTGATCCCTGATGTTCTTTCTTTAAAACGTCCAATTCTTTCAAAAGTGCTTCTTTTTTTGTCTGATCCGGCAGTACACACTGGATCTTATGGATATGGAATTTCATGTCTTCCAGTTCTCTGGATAAAAGAATTCCTCCTTTGTGCAGGAATCCTACATGGTCACACACGTCCTCCAGTTCTCTCATATTATGAGATGCGATCACCGGGGTAAAATCCCGATTCATGATTTCAGACACAAACAGACTCTTTACTGCCTGACGCATGACCGGATCAAGTCCATCGAACGTTTCATCGCATAACAGATATTTTGTCCCTGCACTGATTCCCATAATGACCAGAAGCTGTTTCTTCATTCCCTTGCTGTAGGAACTGATCCTGCGTTTCTCATCCAGATGAAACTGGTCCATTAATTTACTGTAACGGTCAGTCATAAAGTCCGGATAATATTCTCTGTAGAAATCTTTCAGATCTGCTGCCGTATATCCCTGTGGAAAATATCCACCGTCTGAAATGTAAAATATCTGCTGTTTTATCTTTTCATTCTCATAGACCGGTTCCTGATCCACCAAGATTTCTCCTTCGTCCGGCTTTATCACTCCGGCAGCCATTCGAAGCAGCGTGCTCTTTCCTGCACCGTTGGTCCCTACCAGTCCGAAAATCTGGCGTTCACCGATTTCCATTAATACATGGTCAATGGCATGGATCTCTCCGAAAGCTTTACTGCAGTTTCTGATCTCTATCATGATTCGTCCTCCTTTTCAAAGATTTCCGCAAGCATTTTCTCCAGTTCCTCTCTGTTGAATCCTGTGTTTCTGCCTTTCTGTATCAGTGCTGTGAATTCTTTTCGGTAGCTCTCTCTGTTTATCTTCTGTACCTGAGAGCTGTCTGCTACGAAATTTCCTCTGCCTTTTACAGGATAGATCAGTCCCAGTTTCTCCAGCTCCATATATGCACGCTGGATCGTGTTGGGATTGACGGACAGTTCTGTGGCAAGCTGCCTTACTGACGGCATCTGCGATCCCGGCGGCAGGACACCGTTCAGGATTAGGATCTGAAATTTATCTGTAACCTGTTCATAGATTGGACGCCTGTCCTGATAATCCAAAACAATCACTGGTGATTCCTCCTTTCTGTTACGTGTTTCATGATGTGTTGTTTTATTTTATGTGTGTATTTAGTGTATTAGTTGTATTGATACATTCATAATACAGAATACTGTTGTATCTGTCAAGTACTTAATAGCTAAATACTTATTTGTCAAACAGATATTCTCTGTTTAATTCAGTAAAAGGTTATTTCCGAATCCTAATCAAACTGTTAGGTTTTACTCTTTCCAGTACATCTAAATTTCCGTATACTGATTATTTTCTTTTTGCCTTAACATAATCTTTTTTCTAATAACAAAGACACCTGCATGTGTACTGTCATTCCACAATTGCAGATGTCTTTATCTTGTCTCTATTTTTATATCATTCTTTTCTTTTTTCTTATACTGCACATCTTTTCGAAATGGGTAAGGCAATATATCACACTGATCAACAGAATCAGATAGATTAATATGAGAATCTGTACCCCATATTTCATGGAATACAAATCCAGTGCATATTCTGAGATAAGCAGTGACCAGATGTTTGCTCCCATATGGAGCAGCATACTGCTGTAAATATTTCCACTCATTTCCAGTATCCATGCAAATGCAGTTCCGAGGATACTTGCGTAAATTCCCTGTACGATATTTCCGTGATAGATACCAAATATCAACCCGGAAATCACTGCTGCCACCGGCATCTTCAGCCAGTCACGCAGACGCAGATAGATTAACCAGCGGAAGATCATTTCCTCCGCCGCAGGTGCAATAATTCCCATCCAGAAAATCATCATAAGAAGTGATTTTCCTTCTGTAATTCTGGTCATGCTCTCCTGATAGGTGGTGCTGTTGATAAATGACTGAAGTATTGCCATCAGGAAGTTTCCATATTGTGCAAATCCGGCTCCTGCCAGAAGTAAAAGAACTGTTTCCGATATAGAAAGCGGTACTTTTTTCTGCGCCGGGATCAGACCGCCGGCAATTCTTCTAACTTTATCTCTTCGATAAAAATACAATGCCGGGATCATAGCCAGGATTCCTGTTAAGCCTGTGAGAAAAATCGTGTAATTATAGTATGTTTCTGCCGAATTTTCTGCTGTTCTTGCAAATACTGCCAACGCAGTCCCTGCAACGATCTGCGAAATCACAAAATGGATTCCTGCCGGATATCCTGCCCTCCAGATTTTAGAAACAATATTTTGTTTTCGCAGAGGGCTCAGGCGAAAAAATCTACGATTCCTTCTGCAGAATCAACGATTTTCAGAGGTTTTGCCTGTTTAAGCTCTTCTTCAGTTCCATATCCGAAAGAAACTGCAATACATTCCAGGCCAGCTTTGCGTGCTCCGTATACATCATGTTCTTTATCTCCAACCATAATAACCTGATCTCTGTGTTTGTCCATATTCAGACGTTTCAGAACATCTTCGATCACTTCTGTCTTGTTTGTTCTTCGACCATTCAATTCGCTTCCGCCGATTTCTGTGAAGTACCGGGTAAGTCCAAAATGATCCAGGATCTGTCTCACATATACTTCCGGTTTAGAGGATGCTACTGCGAGAATATATCCTTTCTTCTCCAACTGTGCCAGCATGTTCTCAATTCCCGGATATACGGCATTTTCAAAGATTCCTGTCACAGAATAGCGTTCTCTGTAAATTTCCACCGCCTGTTTTGCGGTTGCCTCATCAATCTGTGCATATTGCATAAACATCTCCATAAGCGGCGGTCCTATGAAAACCTTCAGTTTCTCAAGGTCCGGTTCAGGCTTTCCAATTCTCTCCAGTGCATACTGAACAGATTTCGTGATACCCTCTCCGGATTCTGTTAATGTTCCATCTAAATCAAACAAAATTACTTTGTACATAGGTTCCTCCTGTCTCAGAAAAATTGATATAATATGATAAATTATAGCATTGTTTTCCTGAAGCGTCTATGAGGAAAAAATCCGGGGATTCATTTTTATCAGCTTTCCGCCTTGAGAGATAACCAACAATTCTATTTCTTTTACATTTTCATCTTCCGTATCCGGTATGATCCAGTCTCCTTCCCAATGCCAGGGACATTCTGTTTTGTTAAGCCGAAAAGAAAGAATCTGAACAGAGCCCCGGGATATTATCTGAATTCGCGGGGTATGGAAACTATCTGTATTTTGTGTGCAATGAAACTTAACAGCTTCATCTTTTACATGCGTGTATTCAACAGTATCCCCCTGGTTTTCTTTATTCTGAAACACTTTGGAATTACCTGTATTCTTGTTTTCTTTTTCTGTTTTCTTTGCTTTATTTTGTTTCTTCTTATTTTTCTTTTTTGACGGCTTAGGAGTTGGGGGCTGAGTTGATTTGGGTGTTTTTGTCGGCTTCGGATTTTTCGCAGGTTTAGGTGTTGGTACAGGTATTGATGTTGGGGTGGGTTTTTCTGATATCTTAACAGCGGATTCATTATCCGTCCGGGATGTTATCTGCATATTGTTATCTGTCTGAGGTTGAGCGTTCCATGCAGAATTATTATTCCGGGCATTATTACTCTGAACGTTATTATTCTGGGCATTATTATTCTGGACATTATTATTCTGAAAATTATTATCCCACTGAGAATTATTGTTCCATTGACTGCTGTTATTCCAGTCAGTGTTATTCTGCTGTACACCATCCCATTGCTGTATATTATCCTGTGTTCCGTTTTCTATATCAGAATCATACTGATATCCATTGTCCTGGGCCTGATCGTTCTGTACAGGAGTTTCTGATGTGTTGTCTCCAGTCTGCCGGTTATTTTCCCACGTATTCTCCCAACTGCTCTGATTCCACTGCTGTTCCTCATGCCATTGCCAGCTGCTGTTTTCTCCATTTCCTACATCAATATCAAAACCTCCCATCTGCATGGCAGAGATAGTCGAAGTCAGACACAGACATAAACATACAAATGTCACAATCCAGAGTCTGTTATGATTTTTCTTCACTCTTAGTCATCTCCTTTTCCCACAATCTCAGATTTCTGCTGACTGTATCGTCTAACATTGTTTCTTTCGACTTATATTCTGTCCATAGTGCCTGACCGGCTTCCTTTTGCCCGGTACGGAACAGGAACATTCCATATTCACCGTATCCGGCTCTGTAAGTTTCATCATAAAGAAGCATTTGCTCATAGTAGAATCCTGCATTTTCATAATTTTCCTGGTACTCACTGTTTACTGCCAGAATCTGTAATATCTTTCTTGACTCCTCTTTTTCAGTGCATTGTTTTTGTAATTTCCGCAGTCCGGTATCTGCCTGTTCACAAATTTTTTCCCTGTCCGCTTTACTGCCGTTTTGAAATTCTTCCTGATAATAAAGGTCTGTAATATCAGTTAGCTCTTCATAAAAATCAAATGTTTTGGAGCCGGATACCAGATCAGAACTAAACAGAAGAAAAACAGTTATTACTGCAAAAGCAATACTGCTCCCTGCCAAAACCAACATGTTTTTAATTTTACTCTGATTTTGTCTCTTCTGGATTCTGCTTAGTTTTTTCTGTACAGTCTTCATATTTTGATAACGCATTTCCGGTTTCTTCATGCAGCATCTGAAAATAAGCCAGAATAATGACATGTTCCGGATGAATAACAGACAATCTGTTTTTCCACATAAGGCAGATAATGTTTTTCCAAATGTATAAATATCTGTTGCTGCATTTATCTTTCCCTCATATTGTTCCGGCGCAGCAAAACCGGCAGTGCCTGTACATACTTTATGGTGATATTTATATCCGTTTACAGCACCGCCCAGATCGATCAGATATAATCTTCCATTCTCACCCAGCATCAGATTGTCAGGCTTCAGATCTCCATAATAAACCGGTGGTTTCCGACCATGAAAATAGGAGAATACATCTGAAATCTCCATTCCATATTTAACGATTTCATTTATGGAAAAATGTTTTCCGCCTCTTAAATACTCACCCAGAGATTTTCCCCTGACATATTCCATAACAAGGTAACATTTTCGGTTATCTTCTATGTAATCTATCATCTTTGGCAAAGACGGATGCGAAAGTTTCAAAAGCATACGGGCTTCACTTTTGTCGGATACCGGTATTTCTTTTACCGCCCACAAAACGCCCAGTTCCAGGTCTCTGGCAAGGTAAACTTTCCCTCCGCCGCCTTTTCCAACAGGATCCAGAATACAGTAACGCCCTTTTAATACAGTTCCAGATAAATTCACTGGTTCACCTCCTGTTCAATTGTCAAACAGATAAAATCATCAGATTCGCTACTTGCTCATAACCGAATAACTGCTCCGCAGTTTATCTGAGCCAAGCAGATATTCACAATTCGTTTAAAACAAAAATGGAAAATGTGATGAAAGAATTTCATCACGTATAGATTAGATAAATACATGATAGCACATTTCGTTCTTTTTGAAAAGCCCCATTTACAATATATGTAAACAGGGCTTAGTATACGTTACTGTTCACTCCGTTCTCAGTAACGTAGCCAAAATTCATTCCAGATTGCCTGCGGCAATGAAATTTTGGCTTGTATGTCTCGGGATTTTGGCATATTCATGCCAAAACACCTCGCGGGATAGTGGTGTGTGAACAGTAAC
>PPYE01617452.1_pt1 | contig 25266 bp, 19 predicted proteins | sample 1559881 | NCBI WGS metagenome assembly PPYE01 (sample SAMN08240022, study PRJNA423297) | Human gut metagenome, whole genome shotgun sequencing project. | reverse complement strand
TGGGGGATTAGCTCAGCTGGGAGAGCGCTTGCATGGCATGCAAGAGGTCACCGGTTCGATCCCGGTATTCTCCACCAGATCAGAAAGGCATCACACATTGTGTGGTGCCTTTTTTGTTGTTGCCAAACGAGTGAGGGCTTAGCTCACCCAGGGGAGCGCCGTGCATGGACTGCAAGAGGGTCACCGTGATCAGAATCGGCCCGGTAATCTCCACCAGAAGGAAAAAGCACTACACAGAAACGTGTGGTGCTTTTTTGTTGTTGCCAAACGAGTGAGGGCTTAGCTCACCCAGGGGAGCGCCGTGCATGGCATGCAAGAGGTCACCGGTTCGATCCCGGTATTCTCCACCAGAAGGAAAAAGCACCGCACGGAAACGTGTGGTGCTTTTCTTTTTATACAGACGCAGAAAAAAGGCGGGAGCTTCCCACAAAAGGGAAAGTCACCGCCTTTGTTGATCATCGGATGAGCCAGCCGTAATCCTGTCTGCAATCTACCACATGATCTGCATAAACCGTATGATCTACGATCTGGAAGATAAGCATATAGCGTTTTTCAAACAAGATAAATCGGTAAGCATTTTTAGGAATGTATTCGCCTTTGAGCCATGGGCAGCGCTGCGGCATCTGCTCCAGAGATTTTGCAGCCTTTTCAAATTCCACTGTAAGCCGCTCTGCTGCTGCAGGGTTGACCTGTGCCAGAAATGCGGCGTGGGACACCAGCATCTGAGCAGCCCGTGCTGACACGATCACGCGGTATTTATTTTGCTGCTCCATGTCCGGCGGCCTCCTTGATCGCACTGCGCATCATGGAGGTGACCTCGTCAATCGAATAGCCCTCGCTTCCACGCATCCGGTCCTCTTCCACGGAAAGCAGCTCTTCGCGGAGCTTCAGCATTTTTTCACGGCGGTTGTAGGTTTCGATGTCCATGACGACCAAGTCACCCTCGCCGTTTTTGGTGAGAAAAATCGGCTCAGCGGTTTCTCTGCACAGATCGGCGATCTCGTTGTAGTTCTGACGAATCGCTGCAGATGGACGGATATTCATAAAAGCACCTCCTGCTCCTGAACGATCTATAATAGTAAAATTCTAATTATATTATATCCATATTGTGCAACGAAGTCAATGCGAACAGCTGTCACTTCGTTCTCCGGTTCGATCCCGGTATTCTCCACCAGATCAGAAAGGCATCACACATTGTGTGGTGCCTTTTTTGTTTTGCATTGCAGCAGGAAAACACACAAAAATTTCTGTCCACTGCCGCAACCTGCGCGAAACGGGCTGTTTTGTGCGCGAATGGCAGACCACGGAAGGCGGAACTTGTGCTATAATATAAAAAAACAGGGAAGCAGAAGGAACAGGGGGTGCAGCAATGAACCTGCGGACGGCGATCGTGGAGGACAGCAAGCCGGATGCCGAACGGTTGAAACAGCTGCTGAAAAAGGCATTTGAAAATGAGAATATATCCTGCAGCTGTTTTGCCAGCGGAGATGAATTTTTGCGGGCCGGCGGGCGCGAAGGGTATCAGGTAGTGTTTCTGGACATCTGCATGGAGGGCACCAATGGCATTGAGACGGCGCAGCGGCTGCGTGCGGCCGACCCGGATCTGCTGATCGTGTTTGTGACATCCTCGCCGGAGTACGTGTGGGATGCCTTTCCGGTACATCCATTCGATTATCTGCTCAAGCCTTATAAGGAAGAAAAGTTTGAGCAGCTGGCAGGGGAGCTGCGGCGGGTGCTGTGCCGCCAGCAGCCGGAGCTGGAGGTGCGCATTGCCCGACAGATCGTGCGGCTGCCGCTGACCAAGATCTACTATGCTACGGCACAGAACCATTATGTGCGTGTGGTCACGGATGACGGCGAGTGCCGGGCCACGGCAAATTTTGCACAGGTGCAGGAACAGCTTCAGACCCAGCCGGAATTTCTGGTGTGCAATCGCGGCGTGATCATCAACATGTCCAAGGTGCTGCGGTTTGAGGGCGACTGCATTGAAATGCTGGATGGGACCCATCTGCCGGTGCGGCAGAAGGACAAAAACAGCCTGCTTGCCCAATTTACGCAGTACCAGTTCCGTGGTATGCAGCGGGAATTCTGACCCGGAAAGGAGAGCGCTTGTGAATTTTGCATTGTTTGGACGTTTTTTCTGGAATTTGCAATGATGTATCCGGCAGAATACCTCTGCCTTGCCTCGCTGCAGGAGCACTTGCGTGCACCGCGTAAAACCTATGCCATCGGTGCGTCGGCGATCACACTGATGGGTCTGGCTGGCGCAGCGGTGTGCTGCATGCTGGACATGGAAACGAACTTCCTGCTCATCCCGCTGCTCATCATCAGCTTCTGGCTGCTGCGCTGGCGCACCGACCGGGAAGTATCGATCAGCCAGACCATGTTTCTGTTCTCGGTGTCGGCAGTGATGATGTCTGTGTGCACCCTGCTTGCCATTGTGCTGAACGCGGAAGCTGAGCTGGACAATGCACAGCCGGTGTTTCTGCCCAGCACCTCGGTCATCTGCCTGACCCTCGCGGTGATACTCAGCGCCATCTTCCGCTTTACGGCAGTGCGCTGGAGCCGGTGGCTGCTGCAGGAGTACCACGGCGAAGCTTTCTGGGAGTCGGCATGGCCGCTGCCGGCGCTGTACGCGGCGTTTCTGGTGTTCTGTATGCCGAAGGAGATCGGCGTCATCCTGATGAACCGCATCCGCATCATCGCGGTGCTGGCAGTGAGCATCTCGCTGCTGGGCATCTTTCTGCTGCTGTACGAGATGTACCGCGTGGCAAAGGAGTATGCCCGCAGCTCCCAGCTGGACCGTGAAAACCAGCTGCTGGCCGTGGAGTCCTGCCGCTATATGGAGCTGCGCAGCTATCTGGAACAGACCCGCCACCTGCGGCACGATTTCCGCCAGCACCTGCATGTGATCTCCGGCCTGACCGAGGCCGGGCGGCTGGATGAACTGAAAAGCTACCTGAGCCAGTACGAGAGCGAACTCAGCGATGCCAGACCCACCCTGTGCGTCAACGCTGCGGTGGATGCGCTTGCCGGCCACTACGACTACGAGGCCCGGAAACAGGGCATCCAGATCGAATGGAAGCTGGAACTGCCTAAGCTCCTGCCCCTGCCGGAGGCCGACCTGTGCACCATTCTTGGCAACCTGCTGGAAAATGCGCTCCATGCCAGCCAGAAGCTGCCGCCGGAAGAACGGCAGGTCAAGGTGCTGGCCCGGATGCTCAGCCCGGCCATGATGGGCCTGATGGTGGAGAACCGCTACGATGGCGTGCTGAAAAAGCAGGGCGGCGTTCTGCACTCCACCAAGCATGACGGACAGGGCATCGGCCTTGTTTCCGTCGAAACTGCCGTGCACAGGTATCACGGCAATCTGACGGTGGAAACGGGCGGCAACGTTTTCCGGGCCAATGTGCTGCTGAACCTGTAAAATATTCCTGCCCCAAGGCACCGACTTTTTTGCACAAGCCGGTGCCTTTTGATTGCACTTTTCCCGGGAGATCATGATACTTATTTATAAAAGGAAAGGCAGGAGGGGAGCATATGGCAGCAGAAAGCAAAACCGGCTGTTTCTTAAACTTTCCTAAAAAATCTTTATCCGGCCCAGCCCTCCCCCGACGGGAGGGCTTTTTGCTGTCCGCACGACGCATACGGTCAAGTTGAAAAATGAATAAAATTTACACATGGAATGAGATGATTTTAGGCTGAATGAGCAAAGAATCGAAAGAAGCCCCATAATCATATTGACATAATGGGTAATAGGGTGTAAACTACGTGCATCGGGTCGAGCAAATCCGAAAATTGAGATCATTCAGGGAGGAAACGGCTATGATGTGTTGTTGCGCAATGTGTTGTTGTACCGCAAACGCTTCCCGGACCGGCCGCCCTGCAGCATGGTATGCCGTGTGAGCATATCTGCATATTCTGTGTGGGAACACGCAGAAGGATCTGTCGCTGACCGCCTGGGAGCTTACTTGAAGAGGGAGCTTCCGGGCGTTTTGTTTTGACCCGCAAATCAGGATACAAGGGAGGAATCCGGCAATGGACTGGAATGCGATCCAGCAATATTTGCCGCTCTACCAGAAGGCCGCTGTACTTACCGTGCGGCTGGGCGTTGCAGGCATCATTTTTGCCATCATCATTGGCCTTGCCTGCGCAGTGATCCAGTATGACAAGGTGCCCGTTCTGCGGCAGATCGTGGGTGTTTACATCCAGCTGTCCCGCAACACACCGCTGCTGGTGCAGCTGTTCTTCATTTATTATGGCCTGCCCAAGGTGGGCATCCGCACCAATGCCGAGATCTGCGGCATTGCCGGTCTGGCGTTTCTGGGCGGCAGCTACATGGCCGAAGCGTTCCGCAGCGGTCTGGAAGCCATTGAGCCCATCCAGACCGAGAGTGCCTACAGCCTTGGCATGAACCGCTGGCAGACCATGCGCTACATCATTCTGCCGCAGGCCATGTCCACCAGTATGCCGGCTTTCATGGCAAATGTGATCTTCCTGCTCAAGGAGACCAGCGTGTTCAGCGCCATCAGCCTGATGGACCTGATGTTCACGGCAAAGGACCTGATCGGCATGTACTCCAAAACCATCGAATGTCTGTTCCTGCTGGTGGTGTTCTACCTTATCATTCTGCTGCCGGTGTCCATTGTGGGCAGCCTGATCGAAAGGAGGCTGCGCTATGCTGGATTTGGGTCTTGATGTCCTGCTCAAGGGCAAAAACATGGCCCGCCTGCTGGGCGGCCTTGGCGTTGCACTCAAGATCAGCGCCGTCTCGGTGATCATCAGCCTGCCGCTGGGCATCCTGCTGGGTGTGCTCATGACCTCCCGCAACCCCGTTATCAAGGCGATCCTGCGGCTTTATCTGGAGTTCGTCCGCATCATGCCGCAGATGGTGCTGCTGTTCCTCGTTTACTTCGGCACCACCCGTGCCTTTGGGTGGAACCTTTCCGGCGAGACGGCATCCATCATCGTGTTTGTGCTGTGGGGCACCGCAGAAATGAGCGACCTTGTGCGCGGTGCGCTGATCGCCATTCCGAAGCACCAGTATGAGAGTGCCGAGGCCCTTGGCATGAGCCGTGCGCAGACCTACTGGTACATCATCATTCCGCAGACGGTGCGCCGCCTGATCCCACTGTCCATCAACCTGATTACCCGCATGATCAAGACCACCAGCCTTGTGCTGATGATCGGTGTGGTGGAAGTGATCAAGGTAGCACAGCAGATCATCGAGGCCAACCGCACCGCCAGCCCTAACGCAGCGTTTGGCATTTATCTCACGGTTTTCGTGTTATATTTCTTCGTATGCTGGCCCATCAGTCTGCTGGCATCCTATCTCGAAAAGAAATGGAAGTGACCGTACATGGCAGAACCTATTTTGACTGTTGAACATCTGATCAAGGCCTATGGCGAGACCCCCGTGCTGGATGATATCAGCTTTGCTGTCAAGCCCGGCGAGGTCATCGTGGTGGTCGGCCCTTCGGGCTGCGGCAAAAGCACCCTGCTGCGCTGTCTGAATGGTCTGGAGCCCACCCAGAGCGGCCGGGTGCGGCTGGGCAATGAGACCGTTGCCTACGGCGGTAAAAATCTGACCCAGCTGCGCCAGCGCATCGGCATGGTGTTCCAGAGCTACGAGCTGTTCCCGCACATGACGGTGCTGGACAATGTGCTTCTGGCACCCACCAAGGTGCAGAAGCGCCCCAAAGCGGAAGTGCAGCAGGAGGCCGAAGCTCTGCTGGACCGTGTGGGCCTGCTTGCCAAGAAAAACAGCTACCCGCGGGAGCTTTCCGGCGGCCAGAAGCAGCGCGTTGCCATCGTGCGCGCACTGTGTATGCACCCGGAGATCCTTCTGTTTGACGAAGTGACCGCTGCCCTTGATCCGGAAATGGTGCGCGAGGTGCTGGACGTTATGCTGGACCTTGCCAAGCAGGGCAAGACCATGATCATCGTCACCCACGAAATGCAGTTTGCCCGCGCCATTGCCAACCGTGTCATCTTTCTGGATGGCGGCAAGATCGTGGAAGAAGCTGCACCGGCCGAGTTCTTTGACCGGCCCAAGACCGAGCGCGCGCAACGCTTCCTGCGCACCTTCACGTTTGATGCTGTGAAATGAGTCACAGATCAAGATAAAGGCTGCGGGTGTTCCGCAGCCAAATGGGAAAGATTTTGTAAAGGAGTAATCATTATGAAACAGTCTAAGATCTCTCGTCGTTCCTTCTTGCTGGGTCTGGGCGCAGTTTCCGCTGCCGCTGTTCTGACCGCATGCGGCGGCTCTTCTTCTGCTTCTACTGCAACTGCAGCATCCGGCAGCAGCGTGGTCTACCGCACTCTGGATCAGATCAAGGAGTCCGGTACCATCAACATCGGCGTGTTCTCCGATAAGAACCCGTTCGGCTACGTGGATGAGAACGGCGAGTATCAGGGCTATGATGTCTACTTTGCACGCCGTCTGGGCGAGGATCTGGGCGTAGAGATCAACTTCGTTTCCACCGAGGCTGCCAACCGCATCGAGTACCTGCAGACCGGCAAGGCGGATGTGATCCTGGCAAACTTCACCGTGACCCCGGAGCGCGCAGAGGAAGTGGACTTTGCTCTGCCTTACATGAACGTGGCTCTGGGTGTCATTTCTCCGGACAGCAACGTTATCACCACTCTGGACAACTGGAACGCTGACGACCAGATGATCGTCATTTCCGGCACCACCGCCGAGACCTACCTGACCAAGGAGTACCCCGACATTCCGCTGCAGAAGTACGATTCCTATGCAACGGCCAAGAATGCACTGGAGAACGGCAACGGCGTGGCATGGGCCAACGATAACACCGAGGTCATTGCATTTGCAAAGCAGAACACCGGCTACACGGTCGGCATTCCCTCTCTGGGCAGTCAGGACACCATTGCTCCCGCTGTGAGCCAGGGCAACACCACCGTTCTGGATTGGCTGAACGAGGAGATCAAGGCTCTGGGCGAAGAAAACTTCTTCCACAAGGACTATGAGGAGACTCTGGTGGATACCTACGGCCTTGACTATGAGGATGAGCTGGTCGTTGAGGGCGGCGTGACCGGCGGCGCAGATGCCGCATCCAGCGAAGCTGCTTCTTCGGAAGCCGCATCTTCTGAGGCTGCTGCTTCCGAAGTAGCTTCCAGCGCAGCCGCACAGTAAATAAAAACACCGAGCGGGCAGGAGAGGGCTGAACCTTTCCTGCCCGTTTTTGCATTGCACCATCTGCCGGAACGTGCTATACTGGAACAAAACAACTCCTGTCCGAAAAATCTGAAAAAGAGAGGATGTTCCCAATGAAACGTGCCTATACGAACGGGATCCTGCTGGATGGCACCGAGCAGATGCAGCCGGAAGCGCACAAAATCCTGCTGACCGAGGATGATAAGATCATTGCCATTGTCGATGAGGGCGTGGATCTGGACGGTTATGAGGTGATCGATCTGCACGGAGGCTATCTGTGCCCGGGCCTGATCAACCTGCATGTGCATCTGGCAGGCAACGGCAAGCCCAGCGCAAAGCCGCGGGACAATGCTGCGCTGGTGCGCAAAATTCTGAGCAATGGCCTGACCCGTGCGGTGGCCTACAGGCTGGTATGCAGCTACGCGAAGCTGGAACTGCTGGGTGGCGTGACTACCATCCGCACCGTGGGCGGCATTGCAGATTTTGACACCCGCTGCCGGGACGATGCCGCTGCAGGCAGACTGCTGGCACCGCGCATCCTTGCTGCCAACGAAGGCATTTCGGTGCCCGGGGGACACATGGCGGGCTCGGTGGCAGTTGCGGCCCATAACAATGCCGAAGCACTTGCTCAGCTCAAAAAGGCCAGCGGACAGAAGGTGGATCTTGTCAAGCTGATGATCACCGGCGGTGTGCTGGATGCTGCGGAAAAGGGAACGCCCGGAGAGCTGAAAATGAAGCCGGAGATGGTCAAAGCCGTCTGCGACGAAGCCCACAGGCTGGGCTACACCGTAGCAGCACACACCGAATCGCCGGAGGGCGTAAAGGTGGCGCTGGAAAACGGGGTGGATTCCATTGAGCACGGCGCAAAGATGGACGATGAGACCATCCGGCTTTACAAGGAGCGGGGAGCCTTTGTGTGCACCACTATCTCCCCGGCGCTGCCCTATGCGCTGTTCGATACAGCGGTTTCCGGCGCTTCGGAAAAGGACCAGTATAACGGCAAGATCGTGTTTGACGGTGTGGTGGAAAGCGCAAAGACCGCCCTTGCCAACGGCATCCCGGTGGCCTTGGGCAACGATGTAGGCTGCCCATACATCACCCAGTACGATTTCTGGCGGGAGCTGTGCTACTTCCACAAATACTGCGGTGTAAGCAACCAGTTCGCCCTGTACACGGCCACCCTGCGCAATGCTCAGCTGGCCGGAGTAGGAGACGTGACCGGTTCCATTGAGCCGGGCAAGAGCGCAGATTTTATTGTGACAAAGCACAACCCACTGGACGACCTGCGTGCGCTGCAGCATCTGGAACTGGTGGTCTGCCGCGGCCATGTGATCAAAAAGCCGAACCCCAAGCGGAACAAAACGGTGGATGCCCTGCTGGACCCGTACCTTGAATAATACTGAAAAAGCAAGGAGAGACGATCGGTCTTTCCTTGCTTTTTCGTTCACATGCCTGCCATCACGGCCATGATGCTTTGCCAGCTCTTGTTGCGGGCAGCGGGCACAGTGGTGCGGCGGCGTGCGGGTGCAGAGCCGGAAGAGACCGTATTCATGGCGGTCATCGGCACCGACGGATGGAAGAATACGGCTGTATCACCGGCCAGCCACTGGGCGGCAAGGCGGGCTGCCTGCGGGTCGGCCTGCAGGGTGCGGCGCTCGGCACCGGCCAGATGATCCGCCAGCCAGTAGAGGATGGCACCCAGCGGCAGGCTGGGCAGAACATCCTGACTCCAGTAGGTCCAGCGGGCACCGGCCCCTACAAAACTCTCCACGATAACAACGGCACCGGTGCGGGCGTTCTGCGGGATGCTGCCCTGATAATTGATACCGGCGCACTGGCGAAGCTCGGCGGTGATGCGCTGGGTGCGTGCTAGATCCAGCCTGTCCTCACGGCAGTAGGCGCGGAAATCGGTCTCGTCAATCAGGCCGTCGGCGCTGGAAGGGAAGCGGCCCACCAGCTGGCCATCGGCGTTGTGGCACAGCTGCCAGCCCTTGCGGAACAGCTGGAAGTTCAGGCAGCGGCGACCCATGGTGGAGTAGCACAGAATGGAGGTGCTCTCACCGGGCAGCTGCTTCAGCTCCAGGCAGGCATCGTTGCCGCAGGTGTCCTGCAGCTTTACCGTTAAAAGCAGCTGCGCACCGGGGTGCTGAGCTGACATAGCGTTGTGCATGGCATCAAAATAACGGTTGGCATCCATGATCGATTCCCTCCTGAAACTATAACACAGCAGTTCGTTGTATAACGGATGGGCACTGCGCCAAACGACCCGGTGCACAGCAGGCGGCTTACGCAGGAATGTTTTATTGACTGAACATAGTATAGCATACTTCACAACAAAAAACAACTATAAGTTTGTAGAAAAACAAAATATTTCCGCGCATCCTGCAACAGTGACCCGAAACATGGTTGTTGCAAGAGTGAATCAGTTGTGTTATGTATCAAAAACAGCCCACAGACGGCAAGGCCAAAGCCTCCCATCTGTGGGCTGTTCTGGTAAAATATGGTTCAATCGCCCAGTTCACGGATCTCGTTCTGGATCAGCCGCCCGGCCGCGCGGGCCAGTTGGTCCATGCCGCGGATACGGGCCATGTTTTTGCCGTAGATCTGTGCAGCGGCACCGGCAGAGCTGTCCTCACCCATGAACACAGCCGACACCCGGATGCCCATGCGCTGCAGCGCACGCACCTGCGCGGCAGTGTCAGCCACACCGGCAGCGTCCTCGTAACCGCAGCCCAGCGGGTTTTCTGCACTGGGCGGGATGCGGCGGCTGTCGTTGGGCGAAGCGTCCGTCAGCACGATGAGCAGATGCCGCGGCGCAGGACCGGGCGCAAACTGCAAAAGGTCGCCTGCTGCCCGCAAGGCAAGGCCGTCACGGTTCCAGCCGGAAGCAAAATACCGGTTGATGTTTTGCAGGTTTTTGTCTGCAAAGCCTTTGAGCACACGCAGTACGGTGTAGCCCCGCAGGCTGCTGAAGCTGGACACCCGCACCGGGATCCCGCAGGCCGCAAGGCTCTGGGCCAAAATGGATCCTTGAGCAGCGATCACTTCCTGACAGTGCAGGCGGGAAGCGGATGCGTCCAATAAAAGGTCTACCGTAAAAGAGGGCTGGTTCTCTTCCTCGGCACACAAAAACACCCGGTCATCGTTCAAAAGTGGTGCGCGCCAGATGCGCCCAGCGTTCAGGTTGCCGCTGCGGGCAACACGGGCGTTGGGCTGCTGGTGCACAAGGATGCAGTTGCGGATCTGCTCGGTAAGCCGCAGCACCACACTGCGGTGCAGTTCCCGATTTTTGGCGTAATAAGCGCGGTTGCGGTCGGCCTGCAGCTCAGCCTGTTCAGCCAGATGCTTTGCTTCCGGTGTGGGAGCCTGCTCCGGGCTGGGCACACCGGCACTGAACCACAAATGGCACCCCAGATGGTCGCCCACACAAAGCTCCTGCTCAGCCTTGCGCAGCCGTTCCGGCGGGTAGAGAGAGCGACCGAAGCAGCTTTCGATGTAGGCTCTGTCCTGCGCGGCATCCTGCTTCAGGGTGATGTGGGCCCTGCGCTTGTCCACCGCCAGTCCGCCGCCCACAGCATCCACGGAGTTTGAGTGCTCCACGGTCACGCGGTCCGTCTTGATCATCTGGGTGGGCATGGCTTTGGTGGCAAGCTTTGCCAGCAGGCCGTCCAGATGCAGATGCAAAGCTGCTCTCTGGTGCACAGTGCCGTCGAACAGGTTGAATTTTGCGTAGATCGATAAAATTTCGGATTTCAGCTGTTCCGCTGCCGGCGCTTTTTCCGGGGAAAGAGCCGCAGCAAGGCCGGACTCATAAGGGGTCATCACCGGGTCGGCACGGCCCAGCACACGCCGCCAGCGTGCAGCCTGCATGGTGTACACCAGCTGATTTTTTGCCATCCACTCCTGACGGGAGAGCTTGTATTGAATCGCAAAAAAGTAATCTGCATGGGCATGGCGCAGCGCTTCCAGAACCGGGCGGCGGGGCAGCTCCAGCCGGTAGGCGGCGTTTTCCAGATACAGCCATGTCATGTCGTCCAGCATGGTCTGCCGCAGATCACCGTCCCATGCGTCAAAGACGCTGCGAATCAGCGCGTCACCGTAATATTTGTGGATGAGGCCCACGACCGTGTTCATGTAAAAATCGGTGGTGCCGTCGGTATAGCGGGCCAGAAACAGCGGCTCAAAGCCATAGGCTCCTGCAGCAGCCCAGACCTGATTGGCCGCACGCCGCTCCTGCGCGGTGTAGCTCTGGGCATCCATCAGCCAAAGAGCTTGGCGGCATCCAGCTTGGCCGGAATGCGCGCTGCGATCACATCACGGATCAGGCCCTGCTCGTAGGAGTCAAAGGCTTTGTTGGTGATGCCCATATCCAGTGCCGCGCCTGCCGGGATGCCGCGCCGGATCAGCCGCAGGGCATCCAGCATACCGCGCAGATCCAGCGCCTTGGTGGAAATTTCTGCACTGTCGCACTTTTTCTGCAGGTCAAGGAACAGCAGTGCAAACTGGCGCACATACTTGGAAGCAAGATCGGGGAACTGCGTCCGCAGCAGCTTCTCCAGATCGTCCTGCGTAATGGTGGGCATCTGGATGACCACGAAACGGGAGGTGAGTGCCTCGTTCAGCTCACGGGTGCCGGCATAACCGTAGTTCATGGTGGCAATAAAGCGGGTCTCCTCCGCCAGCGGGATGCGGTCGTAGCCGGGCACATCGATGGCGCGGCGGAAGTCCAGCACCGCGTGCAGCACGGCCAGCGCTTCGTTTTTGGCCATGTTGATCTCATCCAGCACACCAAAGCCGCCGCACTGGGCGCAGCGGTATACCGGGCCGGGCCGGAACACCACCTGACCGTCCGCAAAAGTGTCCATGCCAATGAGGGATGCTGCGTCCATGTTCACATGGAAGGAGATGTCCCATGCGGGACGGCCAAAGGCGGCGGCAAGGTTCTCGGCCAGCACGTTTTTGCCGGTGGCTTTTCCGCCTGCCAGCAGCAGGTTTTCGCCGCAGAGCAGCGCCGCCAGCGCCTGCTCCCACACCTGTTTGCCATAGTAGGTAAAGGCAGGGGAAGGGATGCGCGGGCGCAGTGCGTCCGGCAGGGCATGGGCAGTGCGGTACTGTTGGACTGCTTCCAGCAGAGCGGGGTCTACCCCTTCCTGCTGCAGAGTTTCAAGGAGATCAGACATTTGTACAAACACCTCGATTTTGCCGGTTGTCTGGCACAAACCGGCTGTTCAGCTTTATCATAGCACAATCGTGGGGATTTGTGTAGGGGGCACGTGGCGAAAAAATAGCAAAGAGAGGCGGCCCCAAACAGGGACCGCCTCTCTTCATGAAGAAAGAAGAAATGGAAAAACGCTTAAGTTGTGCCGGAAAACCGCGCTGGATCAGGCGTTATCCAGACCCGCCATCTGCTTGACGGCCTTCATGGCGAAGGTCAGGGTGCGGCCCATGGCCACACCAGCCATCAGGCAGGGGTAGTTGTTGGCAAAGAAGCTGCCGGACATATCACCGGTGATATACAGGCCCTCCATGGGCTGGTTGTTGTTGTCCAGCGCCTGACCCTTTTCGTTGATGGCAATGCCCTGCTCGGTGGTCAGCAGAGAGGCACCCAGCCAGCAGCCATAGAAGGGCGCGGTGCGGATGGCACTCAGGCGGTAAGCGGGCTTGCCGAAATCCTCATCGTTCTGCTTGTCGTACAGCTCATTGTAGCGCTCCACGGTAGCAAGGAAGGTGTCCTTGGCAGCACCGGTAAAGCCCATCTTGTCAGCCAGCTCGTCCAGCGTATCGCACTTGAACAATGCACCGGCCTCAATAGCCTCGTCCATCTTACCCTGAATGTACTTCTCGCCGCCGTTGCGGGTCTGGGCAGAGCAGCCGATGGTGTGGAAACGCTTTGCGTCCTCCAGAATGTTGGCATCGCAGATCTGTGCGTAGACGCGGCCCGGCTGGTGGGCAGCAGCGTAGACGATATCGTTGTAGGGGCAGCTCTCGTTGGCAAAGCGCTCGCCGTTGCGGTTCACCTTCAGGAAGGGCTGGGTACCGGGGTTGTACTGGCGGATCTTGCCGGGGAAGGCCTTGCCGCCAAAGGCAGTGTCGCTATCCACATAGCCGCCATCCACGCCGGGGGCAACAACGCCGCGGTCAAACAGCATGGGAGCGGCTTCCTTGTCCAGATTGGCACCGGCCCATACAGCAGCGCGGATGCCGTAGCCCTTGTCGGCGGGGGAGTAGGAGCAGGCGGTGGTCACGCTGGTGCCAAGCGGGTCCAGCTGCTCCATCATGTAGGGGTTGCCGGGGAAACCGCCGCAGGCCAGCAGCACGCCCTTGTTGGCGTTGTAGCGGATAAAGTGGTCATCCTCGGTGCTCTGGGCGATGATGCCGGTAATGCGGCCCTCGCTGTTCTTTTCCAGCTTGGCCAGACTGGTCTTGAAGTCCACATCGTAGCCCAGCTCCTGAATGTACTGCAGCAGCAGCTCATTACGGGGCAGGCCGGATGCGCTCTCGCTGGCCATGTAGTTGTGCTCCTGCACAGGGTAGAGGTAGTCGGTGTTGTGCTCGGCATTCTCTGCAGGCCATGCAGCCTCGCTGCCGGAGGTGAAATCGCATACCCAGCCGTACTTATCTTCCAGAATGCTGCGCATGAAGTCGTGCATGGCGGCAGACTCGTTGATCCAGGTCTTGACAACGCGCTGATCGCACTTGCCGGAGGCGTAGCGGGAGATCTCGCTCAGCAGTTTTGCCTTATCGGTGGCGGGTTCGCCAGCCTCCTTAGCGGCAGCAGAATCAACAGCGCCGTACCAGTGGCGGGTGTCCTGTACGTTGGCGTTCTGCTCAATAACGCGGAAATTCAGGCCGTTCGCAGCTGCATAGGCGGCAGCAAACATACCGCCGTTGCCTGCACCCACAATGAGGATGTCGGTGTCCACGGTCTCAGTGATGGCAGTCTCGTCGATATCAGGCTCTTTGCCCAGCCAGTCGTTTGCGTCGCCTGTGGGCAGCTGCACGCTGGACACCACGGCCTCACCCTTTGCCTGTGCGTAGCAGCTCTTGGCAGCCTTCATCACGGCATCGGAGGTGATGGTAGAGCCGGAAACGCCGTCGATCTCGGCAGAACCGGCAGCCATCAGCTGCTCACGCAGCTCATCGGCAGCGGCAGCGCCGAAAGAAGCGGTCTCGCCGGAGGTGTCCACCACCACGTCGGTGACAGCACTGTCGGAGAAGGTCATGGTGACCTTGACGGTGGAGGAGATGCCCTCGGCGGTGCCCTCGTAGGTGCCGGGAATGTACTGACCGGCGGCACCGGAGGCAGTGGAGCTGGAGGCGGAATTGCAGGCGGCCAGAGCACCGGCAGTGACACCGCTCATGGCGGCGGCAGCGGCGATCTTCAGAAAGCCTTTGCGGGAGATCTTGTTCATAGGGATGCTCTCTTTCTTTTTGTTCTTTGTTGTGTTCCTTCTTATCGTGCAGCAGGGTAAAAACCACTTTGCTGAATCTTTAACAATTGTAGCGTAGAGTGACGCGCTTTACAATTCAATTATGTTATATTATAATTTAGGAAATCCTAATGTAAGAAAGCGAGGACGCGCAAATGAACCAGAGTGCACTGGATGGATTTGTGAAGATCGTAGAGATGGACAGTTTTTCGGCAGCAGCAGAGGCACTGTATCTTTCGCAGTCAGCGCTTTCGCAGCAGATCCGCACATTGGAAGGACAGCTGCAATTTGAACTGTTTCAGCATGTGCCGCGTCGGGTGATCCTTACCCCGGCAGGCCGGGACTTTTACCCCAAGGCAAAGCAGCTGACGGCTCTGTATCAGGAGGCAGTGCGCCATGCCCGTGCGGTACAGCAGCAGGAAAATCCGCCGGAACGGCATCTGGTCATTGCATGGAGCCATGAGGCCATGCGGATGTTCGGGTACGACCTGTTTTCTCTGACGAACGAGCTGTGTCTGCAATACACGTCTATTATGATGCAGTGCGCCAGTCGCAGCGAGGTCTGGCGCAGTCTGAAAAAAGGGGACGCGGACCTTTCTTTCCAGCTGGAAAGTGCGGAATTTTACGCGCAGGGATTCACTTTCATCCCGCTGCTTTATGTGCCGGAGCTGTGCATTCCCATCCACCCGCCCGCCGATATGCCGGTGGGCAGGCTGAGTCTGGAGCAGGCGCTGCAATACCGCTGGCTGCCCATCAAGGAGATGTACCAGACTGTCTACGAAACAAGCCTGCTGCAGGAGGGGCTGGAGCGCGGAGTGAACTTTACGCCGGTGGGCGGCATCCGCAGTGCAGCCTACGGCGACCCGGCACTCAAGATGGTCCCGGCGGTCTATTACCGCAGACCGGATCTCAGTTTTGTGCGGGTACTGGACTGGGGCAGGGGACACCGGTTTGGCGTCGTGCTGGGACAAAAGCGCGAGGACCCGTGGGTGATGGCCTATGTCCGCGCGGTGCAGCAGCTGCTGCCGTCCCTCTCGGAAAAGCTGTTCGGCCTGAAGCTCGAACCGGTGGAGGAATAAAGAAAAAGAAAACCCTCTCAGGCGCATTCGCGCCAGCTCTCCCGAAGGGAGAGCTCTATTGCAGCTGACCGGTAACTGCTGAAAAGCTCCCCCTCTCGGGGGAGCTGGCATCGCGTAGCGATGACTGAGAGGGTAAACAAATAGCACCTGCTGCCTTCCTTTCCGAAGGCAGCAGGTGCTATTTTTGTGCTTATACTGCGATGACGGGCAGCTTACTCCACCACGTCCTCGAACTGGCTGTTGTACAGGTCGGCGTAGAAGCCGCCTGCTTCGATCAGCTGGTCGTGGGTGCCCTGCTCCACAATGTCGCCATCTCGCATCACAAGGATGAGGTCGGCATCCCGGATGGTGGAAAGACGGTGTGCGATCACAAAGCTGGTGCGGCCCTCCATCAGGCGGTCCATGGCGGTCTGGATGCGCTGCTCGGTACGGGTATCCACGCTGCTGGTGGCCTCATCCAAAATCAGGATGCGGTTATCTGCCAGAATGGTGCGGGCGATGGTGAGCAGCTGCTTCTGGCCCTGACTCACGTTGGAAGCGTCCTCGTTCAGCTCCATCTGGTAGCCGCCGGGCAGGGTGCGGATGAAGTGGTCGGCGTTGGCAGCCTTGGCGGCGGCGATCACTTCTTCGTCGGTAGCATCCAGACGGCCATAGCGGATGTTCTCCATGATGGTGCCCTTGAACAGCCATGTGTCCTGCAGCACCATGCCGAAGCCCTCGCGCAGAGCGCTGCGGTCAAAGTCACGCACATCGTGGCCATTCAGGGTGATGGAACCGGAATCCACATCATAGAAGCGCATGAGCAGCTTGACCATGGTAGTTTTGCCCGCGCCGGTAGGGCCGACGATAGCCACCTTCTGGCCGGGCCTGACCTCACAGCTGAAATCGTGGATGACGGTCTTGTCCGGGGTGTAGCCGAAGCGGACATGACTGAATGTCACCTGACCGTTGATGCAGCCGGGGTCGGCCCGGCGGGCCGGGTCTGCCTGCTGATCCTCTTCCGGCTCGTTCAGAAACTCGAACACCCGCTCAGCGGCAGCGGCCATGCTCTGCAGCATGTTGGACACCTGAGAAAGCTGCTGGATGGGCTGGGTGAAGTTCTTGACGTACTGGATGAAGGCCTGAATGTCACCGATGGTAATGGTGCCGTTTGCCGCAAAAATGCTGCCCACGATGGCCACTGCCACGTAGCCCAGATTGCCCACAAAGTTCATAATGGGCATCATCAGGCCGGAGAGGAACTGGCTCTTCCATGCGGATTCGTACAGCTTATCGTTGGTGGCGTTGAAGTCGTTCAGCACCACGGCCTCGCGGTTGAAGGCTTTGACCACGTTGTGGCCGGAGTAGACTTCTTCCACCTGACCGTTTACAACGCCCAGGATGGCCTGCTGGGCCTTGAAGTATTTCTGGCTGAACTTGACCACGATGAGCACCAGCACCAGCGAGACCGGCAGGATCAGCAGGGCGATCAGGGTCATCTTCGGGCTGATGGACAGCATCATGACCAGCACGCCGATCATGGTGGTCACACTGGTGATGAGCTGGGTGATGCTCTGGTTCAGGCTCTGGCCCAGCGTGTCCACATCGTTGGTGATGCGGGACAGCACCTCGCCCACGGTGCGCTTTTCAAAGTAGGCAAGGGGCAGGCGGTTGATCTTTTCGCTGATCTGCTTGCGGAAGTCGTAGCAGGCCTTCTGGGAAAGGCCGGTCATGAGCCAGCCCTGAATAAAGCTGAATGCGCTGCTCAGCAGGTACATGCCCAGCAAAAACAGCAGGATGCGGCCGATATACACAAAGTCGATGCTGCCGGTGCCGCGCAGCTTGGCGATCCAGCCGGTGGCAAGAGCCGTGGTGGCCTTTGCCAGCACCTTAGGGCCTGCAATATTGAAGATGGTAGAAAGAATGGCAAATACAATGGCGGTAACGAGCGAAAGGCGGTAGCGGCCAAGGTTGCGCACAAGCTGCAGCAGGGTGCCCTTGAAGTCCTTGGCGCGTTCGGTCGTCATGCGTCCGGGTCTTGGCATATCACTCACCCTCCTTTTCGGTATTCAGAGATTCGAGGTCCAGCTCCTTCTGGCTCAGCTGGCTGCGGGCGATCTCCTGATACTCCGGGCAGGAAGCCATCAGCTGGGCATGGGTGCCCTTGCCCACCAGACGGCCTTCGTCCAGCACCAGGATCTGGTTTGCGTGCAGCACAGTGGAGATGCGCTGTGCCACAATGATAACGGTAGCGTTATCGGTCTGGGCTTTCAGTGCACGGCGCAGGGCAACATCGGTCTTAAAGTCGAGGGCAGAAAAGCTGTCGTCGAACAGATAAATTTTGGGGTCCTTGGCAATGGCGCGTGCAATGGAAAGGCGCTGCTTCTGGCCGCCGGACACATTGGAGCCGCCCTGTGCGATAGGGCTTTCGTAGCCCTGCGGTTTTGCATCGATGAACTCGGTGGCCTGCGCAATGGCAGCAGCCTTTTTCACATCGGCATCGGTGATGTGCTCACCGCCGAACTTCAGGTTCGAGTCGATGGTGCCGCTGAACAGCACGCCCTTCTGGGGCACATAGCCCAGCAGGTCGTGCAGCTGTGCCTGCGGCATATTGCGCACATCGATGCCGTCCACGGTCACGCTGCCGCCGGTGACATCATAAAAGCGGGGGATGAGGTTGAGCAGGGTGGATTTGCCGCAGCCGGTAGAGCCGATGATGGCGGTGGTCTCGCCGGGCTTTGCGGTAAAGCTGATGTGCTCCAGCGCATCGCTGTCCGCACCCGGGAAGCGGAAGCTCACATCGTGGAACTCTACCTCACCCTGCCAGTTTTCGTGCTCCTGCGCGGGCTTTGCAGCAGCTTCGTCCGGGTCGTTGATGGTGGCCCTGGTGCGGATCACCTCGTCGATGCGCTCCGCAGCCACACCGGCGCGGGGCAGCATGACGGCCACCATGGCCAGCATCAGGAAGGACATGACGATCTGCATGGTGTAGGTGATGAATGCAATCATCTCGCCCACCTGCATGGTGCCGTTGTCCATGGCCTTGCCGCCGAACCAGACGATCAGCAGGCTGGTGCCGTTCATGATGAGGGTCATAAAGGGCATCATGGCAACCATGGCATGGTTGGTGAACAGCTGGGTGCTCATCAGGTCTTTGTTGGCCTTGTCGAAGCGCTCCTCCTCAAACTTTTCACGGCTGAAGGCACGCACCGGCATGATGCCGGTCAGAATCTCGCGGCTGACGAGGTTCAACCGGTCCACCAGCTTCTGCATGATCTTGAACTTGGGCATGGCCACACTCATCAGGAAGAGGATGAGCAGCAGCAGAACGGCCACATCCAGCACGATGATCCAGGAAAGGCCGGTGCTGCTGTTCAGCACATGCAGCACGCCGCCAATGCCCAGAATGGGCGCATAGGCCACCATGCGCAGCAGCATGACGCAGACGAACTGCACCTGCTGGATGTCGTTGGTGGTGCGGGTGATGAGAGATGCGGTGGAAAAATTCTCGATCTCTGCATTGGAGAACCCGATGACGCTGGCAAAGGTCTCCCGGCGCAGGTCGCGGCCAATGGCGGCGGACACACGAGAGGCGAGGAAGCCCACCGCAATGGACACAGCCACCATCAGCAAAGTCAGGCCCAGCATCTGGCCGCCTACGCGGTAAAGGTAGCGCATCTGCACATCGTGGGCAATGCCCTGTGCCTCGTATTCCAGCTGCACCAGCAGCATGGACTGGCTTTTGAGGTTCTCCATCAGGGTATCATCCAGACTGGCAAAAGCACCGGCCAGCTGCTGTTGGACAGCTTCGCGGGTGAAGCCGGGCATCTGGCTCATAGCGGCAAACTGGGCGCATACGGTGTCCAGATCTTCGGCAGTGGGGGTGACGGTCCCGCTATCCGTGGTGGTGCTCTCAGAGGATGCCGCCTGCATGTCAGCAAGGCCGGTCATGCCCATGGTGTCCTGCCCGGCGGGGGCGCTCGCTGCCTGCGCGGCGGCCATATACAGCACGATGTCCGGCGTGGTGACGGCATCCTCCAGCGCGGTGCGCTCGTCATCGGTCAGGTCGGTGCGCAGCTTCAGCACGCCGTTGTCCTGAAGATAATACCCGTAGGCGTTCTGGAGCGCATCGGCATCCTCTTCGCTCATCAAAAGCGTGAGGGCGTCCAGCGTGCTCTGGCGTATCGTTTCCGGCAGGGGGCTTTCAATGCCGCCCTGCTGGATGCCGGTGTCCACGATCCTGCTGGTGTAGTCCGGCAGCGAAAGATCGCAGTACGCCTGCACGAACAGCAGCGCGAACACCACAAGACAGACGGCCCAGTGCCGGGCCAGCTGCTTGAAAATTTTCGTCATAGTTCGGTTCTCCCTTCGTTGTTCTTTGCTTCACGGGAAGCGTTTTCCGCAAGAATGGCATCCATCAGTGCGCCGCGCAAAGTATTCATCTGCTGCACCTGCTCCGGTGTCAGCCGGGCCATCACGCAGGCAAAATAATCGCTGAGTGCATCCTCACACCGGGCACAGGCGGCGTAGCCCTCCGGCGTGATGCGCACCAGCGTTTTGCGCCGGTCAGCCGGGTCTGCTTCGCGCAGAACAAGGCCGTCCTGTTCCAGCTGGCGCAGGCTGCGGCTGATGGCTGGCAGAGGCTGGTGTGCCTCCCGGGCAAAATCGGAAACATACACCGCTCCGTTCTGCCCGCGGGTACTGATCGTGTGAGCCAGACCCTCCAGCATGGGAAAGTGGCACTTGGGACAGCCCCGCAGAGCCGCTTTCATGCCGGCCCGGGATGCCTTGCTCAGCCGTCCAAAAAAATGGCACAGACCGTGAAAGCTCGCGGCGGCTTCGGTCTCGTTCAACATTCTATCTCTCCTCATTGCAAAATGCTTAACAGCTGTTAACTATTAACGCCTGACAATAATATTCCTCCGGCATCCAGAATGCAAGGGCAGTTTAGGATAATTTTAAAAAAGTTCACAAAAAGGGGAGGACGGCAGAAAGCCTGAACCGCCCGGCAGCTGCATAAATAGAATAAGAAACGTTTCTGCGGGAGGGGCGGCGGCAGTGGAACAGAACCTGACAAGAACTTTTACACTTTTTGGCGGCTTGGCACTGTTTTTATACGGCATGGATGCGCTCAGCCACAGTCTGGAAACAGCGGCAGGCAGCCGCCTGAAAAGCCTGCTGGCCGCTGTGACCGGCAGCCCGGTGCGGGGCGTGCTGGCGGGGGCTGCGGTCACGGCGGTGTTGCAAAGCAGCTCGGCAGTCACGGTGATGGTGCTGGGCTTTGTAAGTGCGGGTCTGCTGACCCTGCGGCAGGCGGTCCCGGTGATCTTTGGCTGCAACATCGGAACCACCATTACCGCACAGCTGCTGGCCTTCCGGCTGGAAGATGTGCGCGGCCTTGTGCTGCTGGCCGGGCTGCTGCTCTGCTTTGCCTGTGCGGGGTGGAAGGGCCGGGCCATTGGCCGGGCGGTGTTCGCCTTTGGCCTGCTGTTCGAGGGCATTGCCGATATGGGCACTGCCATGGAACCGCTGGCGCAAAGCCCGGTGTTCGTGCACTGGCTGGGTCGGGTGCGGCAGCACCCATGGCTGGGGCTGCTGGCGGGGCTTGGCATGACCCTGACAGTGCAGAGCAGCTCGGCTACCATTGCCTTGCTGCAGAACTTTGCAGCCCGCCCCGGGCTGGACGGCAGCAGTCTGTTGGGTCTTGCGGGTGCGCTGCCGGTGCTGCTGGGCGATAACATCGGCACCACCATCACGGCAGTGCTGGCATCCTTGAGCGCAAGCCGGGACGCAAAGCGGGTGGCTGCGGCCCATGCAGTGTTCAATTTGACCGGCGCGGCGGTGTTCTGCGCCGGTCTGCCGTTGTATGTGCGGCTGACGGCTGCACTTTCGCCCAAAGGGCCGGAGCTTGCCGTGATTGCCCGGCAGATCGCGAATGCGCACACCTTGTTCAATGTGGTGTGCACGCTGGTGTGGCTGCCGCTGACCCCGCTGATGGTGCGGTTTGTGTGCCGCCTTGTGCCGGACCGGGCAGTGCGGTAAGTTTTTACTGGACAAACATACCAATTGCGCATATACTGAAAGGGATGAAACCTACCGCGGAACAAAAAGGAAACATTGCTATGCGACAGAAAATCGGAAGAGTGTGTATGGTGCTGGGCGCGCTGCTGATCCTTGCGGCAGCAGCCCTGCTGGCCTATAACAAGTGGGATGCATCCCGTGCAGACAAGGCCTCGCAGGAGGTGCTGGGCGAGTTGGAGCAGACCCTGAACGCTGCCATGGAGGAAAAGGCAAAATCGGATACCGTGGCGCTGCAGCCGGAGCTGGACCCCACGCAGGAAATGACCGTGACCGAACTGAACGGCTGGGATTACATCGGCTATCTGTCCATTCCGTCCATCGGGCTGGAACTGCCGGTGATGAGCCAGTGGAGCTATGCGGGCCTGAAAATCGCACCGGGCCGTTACTCCGGTTCCACCTATGCGGATAACATGGTGGTCTGCGCCCACAACTATGCAAAGCATTTCAGCCCCATCAAGTGGTTGACCGAGGGCGCGCAGGTCTATTTTACGGATATGGACGGTATGCGCTGGACCTACGAGGTCTCCTATGTGGAAAACCTGCAGCCCACGCAAATTGAGGAAATGACCGAAAAGACGGAGGAGTCCGATGAATGGGATCTGACCCTCTTTACCTGTACCACCGGCGGCAGCGCCCGGTGCGCTGTGCGGTGCGTGCGGACGGGTTACCCGGCGCTCACAACGGAGACCGCAGAATAAGATGCAAAAAATCCCCTGTGCACTGGCACAGGGGATTTTTCATATCCGGTATTCAGTGGACGGTGCCCACCTTCACAGGGGATTACTTGCTCTGAATGTACTCGTCAATGGCCTTTGCAGCAGCCTTGCCTGCGCCCATGGCCTTAATGACGGTGGCTGCGCCGGTCACGGCATCGCCGCCGGCGTACACACCATCGCGGCTGGTTTTGCCGTCGTCGCCGTCGGTGACGATGCAGCCGTGCTTGTTGGTTTCCAGACCCGGGGTGGTGGAGCGGATCAGCGGGTTGGGGCTGGTGCCAAGACTCATAATGACCGTGTCCACATCCAGCTCGAACTCGCTGCCCTTCTTTTCGATGGGGCGGCGGCGGCCGGAAGCATCCGGCTCGCCCAGCTCCATCTCAATGCAGGTGATGGACTTGACAAAGCCCTCGTCGTTGGCGTGGATCTCCACAGGGTTGCACAGGGTCTTGAAGATGATGCCCTCTTCCTCGGCGTGCTCCACCTCTTCCTTACGGGCGGGCAGCTCAGCCATGCCGCGGCGGTAGACGATGTACACGGTCTCGGCACCCAGACGCAGGGCGCTGCGGGCAGCGTCCATAGCCACGTTGCCGCCGCCCACAACGGCGACCTTTTTGCCGGTGCGGATGGGGGTCTTGCTGGTGGGCAGATAAGCCTTCATCAGGTTGGAGCGGGTCAGGAACTCGTTGGCAGAGTAGACACCCTTCAGGCTCTCGCCGGGGATGCCCATGAAGCGGGGCAGACCGGCACCGGAGCCTACGAACACGGCCTCGTAGCCGTACTCGTCCATCAGCTCGTCGATGGTGAGCACCTTGCCAATGACCATATTGCACTCAAAATCAACGCCCATCTTCTTCAGGCCGTCGATCTCCTGCTGCACGATGGCCTTGGGCAGACGGAACTCAGGGATGCCGTACATCAGCACGCCGCCGGCCACATGCAGGGCCTCGTAAACGGTGACCTTGTAGCCAAGCTTTGCCAGATCGCCTGCGGCGGTCAGGCCGGCAGGGCCTGCGCCGATGATGGCCACCTTGTGGCCGTTCCATTCGGGCACGATGGGGGCGGTGTGCACATTCTCACGGTGCCAGTCGGCAACAAAGCGCTCCAGGCGGCCGATGCCCACCGGCTCGTTCTTGATGCCGCGGGTGCACTTGCCCTCGCACTGGCTCTCCTGCGGGCATACACGGCCGCAGACAGCAGGCAGGGAAGAGGAGCGGTTGATCACCTGATAAGCGGCTTCAAAGTCGCCCTCGGCCACATGGCCGATGAACTCGGGGATATCGATGCCCACAGGGCAGCCGGTCTGGCAGGGTTTGTTCTTGCAGTGCACGCAGCGCTTTGCTTCGTTCACGGCCATTTCTTCGGTGTAGCCAAGTGCAACTTCCTTAAAGTTCTTGTTGCGCACATTGGGGTCCTGCGTGGGCATGGGGCACTTCTTCGGGTCCATATTGAAAGCCATCTTATTTTACCTCCTGATTGAGCAGATTGCATGCCGCTTCACGGGCGTGTGCCTCAAACGGGCGGTACATGGTGCCGCGGGCCATTGCCTCATCAAAATCCACCAGATCGCCGTCAAAGTCGGGGCCGTCCACGCAGGCGAACTTGGTCTCGCCGCCAACGGTCAGGCGGCAGCCGCCGCACATGCCGGTGCCGTCGATCATGATGGGGTTCATGGAAACGATGCTCTTCAGGCCATGCTTCTGGCAGGTCTTGACCACGAACTTCATCATGATCAGCGGGCCAATGGTGATGACCAGATCGTACTGGTTGCCGGCGGCCACCAGCTCGTCCAGTGCAGCGGTAACAACACCCTTGGTGCCATAGCTGCCGTCGTCGGTCATAATGCGCAGCTCGTCGCTGCAGGCTTTGAACTCGTCCTCAAGGATCAGCAGGTCCTTATTGCGGAAGCCCACCACGCTGTGCACCACACAGCCCTGCTCGTGCAGCTCACGGGCAATGGGCAGAGCGATGGCGCAGCCTACGCCGCCGCCCACGACACATACCTTCTTCAGGCCTTCCACCTCGGTGGCGCGGCCCAGCGGGCCTACAAAGTCGTGGACACTCTGGCCCACCTGCAGGCTGTTCAGCTCCATCGTGGTACCGCCCACGATCTGGAAAATGATATCCACAGTGCCCTTTTCGCGGTCGTAACCGGCCACGGTCAGGGGGATGCGCTCGCTGTCCTCAAACGGGCGCACAATGATAAACTGGCCCGGCTTTGCCTTTTTGGCGATCAGCGGGGCTTCAATGACCATCTTCGTCACGGTGGGATTCAGCGCGACTTTTTCAGTGATCTTATACATTGTGTTTGCTCCTTTATGCTGGCTTTTCCTATTTCTGCGCACGAAAACGCGCCTGTATGCCCTCAGCGGCATAACAGACGCAGCTCTTACAGGCGACAAAATGACACTTTCCATTATAATGGTTTACAAAAGGGAAAGCAAATCAATTTTCTTCGTGTATGTCGTGGCAAACTTGAATAATGACACAGGTGAAGCCCGCAAAAGTGAAGATTTTTGAATACAGACAGGCGGGTTTCCAACTTTTTTGCAGAAAATGCAAATTTGTGGTTGACAATTGCCGGGCAGTACGGTATAATAATCAGCGTCGCCGGTAAACAGCCCGGCACAAGTACATGGAATGTGCGGCCGTAGCTCATCTGGTAGAGCGCCACCTTGCCAAGGTGGAGGTAGCGAGTTCGAGCCTCGTCGGCCGCTCCATTTTGTGGAAGTTTAGCTCAGCTGGGAGAGCATCTGCCTTACAAGCAGAGGGTCAGCGGTTCGAGCCCGTTAACTTCCACC
>PPYE01090703.1_pt1 | contig 25267 bp, 15 predicted proteins | sample 1559881 | NCBI WGS metagenome assembly PPYE01 (sample SAMN08240022, study PRJNA423297) | Human gut metagenome, whole genome shotgun sequencing project. | reverse complement strand
TCCGCAGCGACCTCCGTCTGAAACGTGCCTGGGACAGACTCGATATTATCTACGAAGAGACTGAAAGCCTGTTCAAACGTAGCGTAGCGTCCAGAGAAATCTGCGAATTGCGTAATATGGTGAATGTGGGTTATCTGATTATGCGCCAAGCAATGGAGCGTAAGGAAAGCCGCGGATTACATTATACGATAGATTATCCGCACGTGAAGAAATGATTATGAAAACATTGATTCGGACCTTTATTCTTTTCTTCTGCATAACGGGACTAGCTTCCTGCTATGCAGGTATTCCACTGAAAAGCGGAAAATCGGAAAATAACCAGACTTATGAAGTCAGTTATCTGTTCGAGCACGACGGAGTGAAAGTGTACCGTTTTCTCGATCTGGGAAACTATGTGTATTTCACGACCCGGGGAGATGTAACCAGTATCAAGAATGATTCAACAAGAAAAAGGACAATTACTATTTATAAAGACAGTATACCAAACCGATAACGAAAAGAGGGTGTCATAATACCCTAATTGAAAGATTTACCCCTGTCACATAGCTGTAACAGGGGTATTTTTCTAAAAAAGCGTTCTACTCCCCCCTCCTTATAGCAAATTACATCTCAACTCCTAGAGCATTATAGAACAATATAACATTTCATAGTTCTTCCCGAATATTTATTCTTTTTATCAAATTGTTGCGTATCTTGTTGTTTTTTTGATTACTATATTATATTTTTGCATTTGCAATTTCAAATTGTCACACATATCAATAACAAAATATAAAAGCATGAAAAAGTTTAAATCACTACTCTTTTTATTCATTTTTCTGGGAATATCCACTAATTACCTCAAAGGACAGATAGCCACACATCCAAGTTGGTATAAACTGTATAATGATACAATGCAGGGCATAAATATGAAAGAAGCACTACATTTCCTGCAAGTTAAAAAATTAAAGCCACGCCAGCACATCATTGTAGGTATTATTGATTCCGGCATAGATACCACATCCGTTGATTTAATTCCTGCTCTTTGGCACAATCCAAAAGAAAAAATCGACGGAAAAGACAATGATAAAAACGGATATGTGGATGATGTGCACGGATGGAACTTCCTTGGGACCAAAGACGGCTCATTCAATATGATTAGTGCCGGAACAGAAGAGTACCGTGAATTCAAACGCTTATATCCTATATATAAGAATGTAGATCCGGAAACAATACGGGATACTACTGAATACGCTTACTATGAAATAATGAAAAAGAAGGCTGGTATCATGAGTTACATCAAATATGTAAACTATACAGCTATGAAAGACAAGGCTTACCAACTGATAGATTCAGTACTGGCAACCACCTCCGGAATGAATATAGACACATTAACCATTAACGGGTTAATTCATCTTCCTATCGAAAACGAAACATGGAGCAATGCTTGTCAAACATTGTTTGTTGACCTATTCAAAAAAGGCAAGCAAACACTGTGGAAAGATGTACATGAAGAACACCGTAATGCTTTTGCTTTGATGCGCAAACGATTGAATGGAATTGAACACGATGCCGATAAACGGTTACTAATGGGAGATAACCTAAAAGACTCTTCAGACCGTTTTTACGGCAATTCACAGCTGCAAGCCGAAGGATGTGAACATGGCACTTTTGTAGCCGGAGTTATTGCCGGTCAAGGAATAAACGACAAAAGCATAACCGGTGTTTGGCCTCAAGCCCGATTAATGATTATCCGCGCTGTACCTGATGGCGATGAATATGATAAAGACATTTCCAGTTCTATCCGTTATGCCGCAGACAACGGAGCCAAAGTCATCAATATGAGTTTGGGCAAATATACCTCGCCCGATGCTGCAATGGTAAACGATGCCATAGCTTATGCTCTTAAAAAAGATGTACTCATTATTCAGGCAGCAGGTAACAATAAACACAATATTGATTTAACATCGTATTTCCCTTCAGCAAAAGATACAAAAGGAAATAGTTTTGTCAATTATTTAAGGGTAGGATCCTCAAACCAAAAAGGACAGCCAAGCGAATTCTCCAATTATGGAGCCAAAGAAGTAGACGTGTATGCCCCAGGCGAAGAGATTACTTCGGTAGCTGTAGGCAACAAATATATGGTATCACAAGGAACAAGTATAGCTACTCCCGTAGTAAGCGGTGTAGCAGCTATGTTACGAGCATATTTTCCTAAGTTGACAGCAGCACAAATAAAAGAAATATTAATAAAAAGTGTACGACCAGTTAGCGGATTAAAAGACCGTTGCACAAGCGGAGGAATCATAGATGCACTACAAGCTGCCAAACTAGCAATTGAATATAATAAAAAGAGATGAAAAAAAATTGTATCGCATATTTTATAGGCTTATTGTCATGCTTATGCATGCAAGCACAAGAAACCTCTGCACTATTAAACAACATAGTAGAGAAAGCTGATTGGACACGGGCTGAGAAATTTTCCGCAGACTCGCTAGAGCAATATGTGAAAGGCAAAAGACTCTATCCTACTTGGATCGAAGGCAGTTCTTACTTTTACTATAATGTAAAAGAGGATAATGGTATTCATTACTATCTAGTCAATTCCAAAGATGGAAAAAAGCGGACTATGATAAAAGATAATGAGCAATTTGTTCGTCAATACGCACAAATCATTGGTGATACGCTCGATGCCTCAAACATACAGCTTTATGGCTTTCGTTTCAACAAAAATGACTTCACCCGCTTTTACCTTAACAAAAAAGGCAAGTCTATCATGTATAATATGAAAACCGGGACGCTGGCACAAGTTAAATCGGAAAATAAAAAGCAGCAACACCCTGTCGTCAAACAAACATACCATAGTGCTGACTCGCTCTTTACAATGCTAGGATGCGGATACGACCTATATATACGCAACAACCGTACAGGAAGCGTGCGCCGCCTTACAAAAGACGGAAAAGAGGATGCCTCATACACCTATCGCTGCACTAAAGATACAATAGAAGCCAACAGTAGAGGTTTTTGGCTGGGACATCGCTACATCTACCTAATGCAGGATATGAGCGAAGTAAAAGAAATCAGCCTTATCAACTCCCTCGCACATCAGCGTCCGACAACAAAAACATTTAAAATGCCTATGCCCGGTGATGCCGGAGTACGCCAATACCGCCTTTATTGGTATGATGCCGACCATGAACAAGGAAAGATGCTCCCCATCGAGAAATATCCCGACCAAATAGTAACTATGGACCACTTCCGTTCTCCTGAAACTCTCTTCTTCACCCGCCGGAGTCGCAAGGCCGACAAAATCGATTTTTGCCGCATCAACGTAATCGATGGTACAGTTACCGAACTCATCTCCGAGGAATGTACCCCACATATTAACCTGACATTGTCCGGATACCGTATTGTAGAAAAAGGAAAATATTTCATTTGGTGGTCGGAACGTACAGGAAAAGGAAACTATTACCTTTACAACAGCAACGGACAATTACTCAATCGTATCACGCAAGGCGATAATCTCGTAGCAGGTAATATCGTTCATGTAGATACCTTACAAAAGAACATTATATTTGCCGGATATGGACAAGAACCTGACATTAATCCTTATTACACCTTTTATTATAAAGCTAGTTTAGACGGAAAACGACAGATACTACTCACTCCAGGAAACGGTAACCACGAGCTTACTCTTTCCGATGACCAGCGATATGCTATCGACCTGTATTCACGTATGGATCTGGCACCTGTAATGAACGTACTGTCTATTGACCACCCTGCCCGACGCTTTGAGGTAGCCCGTATGGACGACAGCAAATTAAAAAAAGCCGGATGGCAGCCCCCTGTATTACTAAAATTAAAAGCAGCAGATGAAAAAACCGACCTCTACGGTCTCATGTACCTGCCATCCCAACTGGATAAAACCAAAAAATATCCTATTATCAGTAATGTATATCCAGGCCCACAAGATGACCAAATACCACAGTCATTCACACTTGACGACAATGGCAACCAGTCGCTGGCTGAACTTGGCTTTATAGTTATTAACGTAGCCCCCCGGGGTAGTTCTCCTCTACGCGGACATGACTTCTACAACTTCGGCTATGGTAACCTCCGTGATTATCCTCTAGCCGATGACAGAAAAGTGATAAAACAGTTAGCACACGAATATTCATTCATAGACCTTGATCGTGTAGGTATTTACGGGCATTCGGGCGGAGCATTCCAAACAGTAGCAGCCATTCTCACCTATCCCGACTTTTATAAAGTAGCAGTAGCAGCTTCAGGTAACCATGACAATAATATCTACATCCAATGGTGGGGAGAAACATTCCACGGATTAACAGAAAAAACTGATCCTAAAACAGGGAAAACTGTATTCTCTATTAAAATCCCTACCAATATGGAACTGGCAGGTAACCTGAAAGGACGACTAATGCTCATCACGGGTGATGTGGACAAGAATGTACCACCTTCGTCCACTTACCGTTTGGCAGATGCCCTGATAAAAGCCAACAAACGTTTCGACATGTTCATCCTACCAGGAAAAGATCATGGAGTAATGTGTCCTTACTATCAGAATCTCATCCGCTATTATTTTATAGAAAATCTGATTCAACCGACCAAACGGCATATTGACATCATCAATCATAATTAATCCTAACTCAAAAAGCTTATGAAGTATCAGAAAACATTCAAAACATTCATGTTGGTTTGTCTCTGCCTCCACTGCATGGCTACAACCCTACTTGCCCAAAAACCCCAAGGTGATGCGACGATTTTGGTAAAAGTAACCATTGTAGACACAGACAGAAATCCGCTTCCCGGCGCAACAGTGAAAGTAACTGGCAAAGCACAAGGAGTGGTGGCTAACGAACAAGGCGAAGTCTCCTTATGGGTAGACCGTAACACACAGATTGAATTTAAGTATGTGGGCATGAAGCCATTATTCATGCGGGTAAACAAACCATTGACAGGCTATATTATATTAGAAGACGAAACTTCTGAACTGGATCAGGTCGTAGTTACCGGATATCAACGTACAACCAAACGCCGTAGTACTGGTTCACTTGCCACATTGACAGCCAAAGACCTGAAGGGAGCTCCAACAGCCAATCTGGACATGTTGCTGCAAGGAAAAGTAGCCGGAATGGACGTAAAAGCAGTTTCCGGACGTCCGGGAGAATCGGCCAAAATACGTATTCGTGGAACGAATACGATTACAGGTAATGCAGAACCTCTCTGGGTAGTAGACGGTGTACCTTTGCAACGAGATATACCAAACATTGAGACCAATCGTATCAAAGCTGGAGACTTTAATGATATTTTCTCTACCGGAATTGCGGGTATTAATCCGAGCGATATAGAATCAATAACCGTATTGAAAGATGCTTCGGCAGCAGCCATTTATGGTTCACGTGCTGCAGGTGGCGTCATCGTAGTAACAACAAAAAGAGGACAGGAAGGTAAAATGCGCGTCAATTACTCTACTAATGTTTCAGTAGTCACCAGTCCTCCACATAATGCCAATCTAATGAATTCCAAAGAAAAACTGGCATGGGAACAAGAATTATGGAATGAGTTCTCTGCTGCAGGATATGCATCAGATAGTTACTACCCAGTAATTGGAGCTGTGGGCATGATTCGTTCCGGTTATGGAAAATATGCCGGTATGAGCACTGCCGAACAAGATGCAGAAATAAAACGACTGGGCACACACAACACCGACTGGTTCAAAGAACTGTTTCAGAATTCCATTTCACAAAACCATAATCTGTCACTTTCCGGAGGTACAAATAAAAACTCCTACTATGTGTCAATGGGATATTCAAAAAATAACGGATTAGTGAAAAAGACGGATTATGACCGTTACAATGTCAGTGCCAAGCTCGATATGAAACCTAACCAACGAGTAAAGCTAGGTTTTACTGCTGACATGAATATGCAACACTCCAACTCACCATCATTAAGTGTGGATCCTTTCAAATACGCCTATTTTGCCAATCCTTATGAACAGATATACAATGAAGACGGAACATATGCAGCAGACAACACTTATTATGCGATGCGGCACGCTAATGGCAGTTATGATATACGACTGCCCAAAGACGGTTATAACATTTTCAGGGAAATTAATGAAACATCTAATAAAACCAAGAATCTGTCTGCTTCACTGATAGCTACCATGAGTATCAACATTCTCGAAAACCTATCCTTTGAAGGACTGGCGTCTTATGGTTATGTAACGAATACATCAGACAATATTAATGGAAAAAGCACTTATGCCGCATGGATAGACCGTCCATTTGACTCAAGCAATGATGCTTCTACACGCACTTATGGATCTATCACACAAACTTCGGCCTACAATACAAACTATAACTTACGCGGGCAACTACATTACTTCAATACCTTTGCCAAAGACCATTATATCAGTACCTTATTAGGAACGGAAATACGCGGTCAATACGCAAAAAGTATCTACGAGAAACGTTATGGATATGATCCGGTATCCGGTAATTCATCCATGCCTGTTTATCCGGAAGGTTCGGATTTAGAATATAGCAAACTGGTTTCATATGCTTCCATCATGGATCAACTTTCTGGACAGAGCATCGTAGAAGATGCCTTTGCTTCTTTCTATTTTTCACTCGACTATGTATATAAACAACGTTATATCCTTAGTCTGACCGGTCGAACCGATGGCTCAAATAATTTTGGCAGTGACGAGCAGTTCAATCCTACCGGCTCTATCGGTCTTTCGTGGAATGTAGACCAGGAAGCATTCATGCAGCCATTAAAACCCATTATCAGCAGTCTTTCAATCCGTGCAGCATTCGGCTACACAGGGAACATTAATAAAAGCGTCTACCCGCAATTAGTAATGGACTATTCTACTTCCTTCCGCAAAGCAGATGACGACAATTACCGCAGGGGATATATAAAGAATGCCCCGAACCCAACCCTACGCTGGGAAAAGACCCGAGATATGAAAGTATCAGTAGATATCGGATTCTTTAATGACCGCTTACGCTTACAAGGCGAACTCTACGATCGACGTACTCGTGATGCGGTAACCAGTGTTCCCGTACCCTACACTACCGGATTTTCATACCAAAGCTACAATACTTCCGAATTGTTGAATCAGGGAGCTGAACTGACTGTAAGTGCACAAATCCTAAAAATGAAAGACTGGAGCGCATCAATAAGTGCCAATATGGCTTACAATCGCAATAAACTACTAAAATATGAAGCATCCAACCCCAATATGTTCGGAAGCACGAATGTAGGTTACCCTCTTGGAGCCATTTTTAGCGGAAAGGTACAAGGAATAGATAAGAAATTAGGTATTTATACCTATGAAGTGCGCTCTGACTCCAAAATGGAAACTGCTGCTGACCGCAGCAAAGCCGAAAACTACGCTTTCTATCTAGGCACTAGCAATGCTCCAGTCAACGGAGGATACTCGTTCACTCTATCTTACAAAAAGCTTACACTAAGTTTAGGTGGTTCGTACTCACTTGGTGGCAAGATCAAGAACAACATCATCTGCCCAGTAAACTATAATACTTTAGACAAAAGTACAAACGAGAAAATCCCGACACAGGAGAATGACCTCTATGTCAATTTCTTAAATGTAACGAAAGATGTCGTAAATCGTTGGACCGCCAATAACCCCATTACGAATGCTCATCCTCGTATAATTGATGCATATGGTGAATACTTGGGATTAGACGATTATATGGTGACCAGCAGTAATATTACAGATGCTTCCATGCTGGAGAATGTTTCTTATTTCAAACTCAATTCACTGATGCTAAGCTACAACTTTGACGAAATGAAATGGTTACAGAAAGCTCACATCAATTCTCTTGGAGTATCACTCAGCATGACAAACCTATTTACCGTAACCAATTATTCCGGTATTGATCCTGAAACACCGGGTGCTGTTTACCCCACACCCCGCACGTTCTCAATCGGATTATCTGTCGGATTTTAAAAGAAAGAACATATGAAGAGAATAAAAATAATTTTATTATTTGCATTGACAACATTATTGTGTGTGTCATGCAGCAATTATCTGGATATCAAACCTTACGGACGCACTATTCCGAAAACAGCAGAAGAGTTTTCCGCTCTGCTACACGAACAATTAAATACAATTGATGCAGGAAATGACTCTTACATAATAGGAAATGCATCACAGTGGCTCACATGGGATGCACAATGCGGTGATGACTTTGAAACCTGTCTTACCGCAAGCGGTGGACGCACTTTAGGGGTTTACGTTGGGACAATTATATCAAATTCCAGTGATAACTATTACAATAATCTATACCAGTCGATACGAAACTGCAATATAGTACTCAACGAAATGGAAGAAAGTAACACAACTGAAACCAATACTATACGCGCCACTGCACATGCTATGCGCGGTGTATGCTACTACCAGTTGCTCCGATTGTTTTGTAAAATATCTCAAACCGATAACCTCAATAACCAACAGGGAGTACCACTTGTCATGACGTTTGACATGGAAGAACGTCCTATACGCAGTACTATGCAGGAAACAATTGACCTGATAGAAGATGATTTCAGAAAAGCTATATCTTACCATCCTTCTGAGAACATCTATCGTTTTACGGAAGATGTAATCAAAGGTTATCAAGCCCGCCTCTATTTTTGGACAAAACAATGGGACAAAGCATTACCGATAGCCCAAGAATTACTTAACAAATATCCGTTAGTAAAAGGAGTCTTATACGAAAAAATGATGACCACCGCCTATGATTTGGCGGGAAATCAATTAATCAAAGCCTACAGAGCTGCTGACACAAGTGGAGAGAATGCATTGTCAAGTGCCAACAGTCTTTTACAATTTCGTCCTGTAAGCCTACGCTTTTTAAGCCTGTTTACAGAAGAAGAAAAAACGACTGACATACGATACAGATTATGGGTGGATAACAAACGTATGGCAAAAAAAACATTTTTTTGCGGTATGCGTTCGGCCGAATTCAAACTGATAGAAGCCGAATGTTATTATCACTTAGGAAAGAAGGACAAAGCACTGCAATCAATCAATGAATTAAGATCCCACCGCATTGACAACTACAGTAACCTGACAGAAAATAACCTGCCTACGTTATCAGAGAAAGAAATAATCACTATAGATGCCAACGGAAATGCATTAACGCCATTGATGGGCTTAATCTTGAACGAACGTCGTAAAGAACTATTCTTAGAAGGAGACCGTTTCTTTGAACTAAAACGTAACGGGGCACCCGAATTCTGGACTGCTTACAACGGACAAAAATATACAACACAGAAATTTATGTATACATTCCCCATTCCTGCACACGACATGTTACTAGTGGACGGATTGGAACAAAACGAAGGATATACAGAAATAAGTTATTAATATAAAACGGAGAGATAAAAAATGAAAATGAACTTATATATATGGATAACTGCCGCCTTAACAATCGTGTCAAGCAGTACTTTTACAGCTTGTGAAGAGGTTAATGAGATGCCTGAACGTACAGAATCCAACGTTACCAATGCATACTATAAAGTACCTGACCCGGTAGTACTCAACGCTGATGAAACAGCCATGATAAATAAAATCAAAGAAGAATATAATGAGAGCGTTTCACAATAAGTATTAATCTAGTAGAAAGGAAAGAACAATGAAAAAGTTATTTTATTTACTATTCGCAATGTGCGCGGTAATGTTCACCGCTTGTTCATCGGATGATGACAACAAGACCGAAATACCGCAATTGAATCTTGAGAAATCAAACTACACACTAGCCTCGGGTACTGTAGACATCAAATTGATAGCCGATGCGCCTGCCACATCTAACATAAGCATTCCTGTAACATTCTCCGGACGTGCTACAGAAGGAACGGATTTTACTGCTTCTGCAAAAGAGTTTACATTGAAAGCCGGAGAAATGGAAGCTGTTATCACACTGACACGCGTAGCTGACAGTGCAGGTGACGATAACTTACCTTTAACCGTAAACTTAGGCAATGCACCTTCCGGATATACCATTGGAGTAATGAGTTACACCACAGTAACATTACTAAGCAAAAACGGTATTATCATGTCTTTTGCCAACACATCTGATATTCTAACACTTCAATCTGATTACAAGGTAACTCTAACTAACATGAGCGGATCCGTCTACAAAGTAACCGAGATTACCAATTTAAATGTAGAAGTAGACCCTTCATCCACTGCTGTAGAAGGCACTCATTTTGAGTTTACCGATGGAAAGAAATATGCGACCATTGCCAAAAACAAAAGTAATGGTACAGTTTCTATTAATTTCCTAAAGAAAGAACCAGGCAAAGACAAATTGGTATTACGTTTGTCAGAAAGACCCGGATACGCTTACGGAAACAATGCAACAATTACCATCACTTTACAAGGAGCTTACAACTTGGATGGGACTTGGGCTTTCAAAGAAGTATCCAATTTAAATTACTGGAAAGAGAGTATGATGGCAGACATATCAACTTTCCCAACCGGAACTAACACCGATAAAATTACCTTTACAGGAAACTCTTACACCGAATATACTTTCACTCCAAGCTTGAATGGTAGTTTAAAGAATTACTTCGGTACTTCCGAAAGAAAAGTTACATTCAAAGAAGAAGTAACAAAAGAACTTTGGGAAGAATCAATTACTCAAATGCAGTCTGTACCTATCAATGTTAGTGTATACACATTCCCTGACATCAATATAAAATTTTCTGCTACTGACTCTGAAGTTCGTCCAGCAATTGTAAGTTTCCGAAATATAACAGTAGAAGGAGAAGAAATATTGGAATGCACAATCGATGATTTTATTCCTACTGACTTTCTAGCTGACCAGTGGGAGGGATGGATTAAAGACCTCGCAGAAAATCCGACAATGCTAAGTAATCCTATTCGCATTCACTTCACTCGTGTAAAATAGCAAATCACTACTACAACAATTGAGTTGCTATAAAATCCTCTATCTTATTAGAGAGATGCATAAAAAAACAAGAGGCTTCCTCAAATTATATTTTTGAGTTTGGCCTCTTATTTTTTTATCTTTATATGTTTCTTTTGCACTCCTCAAAGAAACTATACTATACACTTATGAGAATATAATACACTTCAACACACTGTCTATTCAACTATAAACCAATCATTTAAACTGTAACAGCATATAAATACGAATACCTCTGCCTCTTCTAAAATCATTCCCCAATATCATCCTCTTAAAAACATGTTCTTGAGCATGTGTACACCTCTTTGAGAATATAGTAAACGCTTTCCTGTCTCTCATCTCATACTTTTGTTCACAGAAATAATCACTAATCGAAATATTATGGATATAGCTAAAAGATGTGAGCAGAACCCCCTACTGGCTCCAAAAGATTTAAAAGCGGGAATCAACGGAATGGAAATTACATGTTTGTTAAATCCCGGAGTTTTCAAATATCAAGGCAAAATTTGGTTACTTTTGCGCGTCGCAGAGAGACCTATACAGAAAGAAGGAATTATCAGTTTTCCTATATATAATGAAAAAGGAAAAATAGAAGTGGTTTCGTTTTTAAAGAATGATCCCGATTTGGATGCTTCAGACCCACGCGTTATCGGTTACAAAGGAAAGAATTATCTGACTACGATGTCTTACTTACGATTGGTTTCAAGTACCGATGGCATTCACTTCAAAGATGAACCGGAATTTCCACCCATTTTCGGAAAAGGAGAGCTGGAAGCATTTGGCATTGAAGATTGCCGTGTTGCAACAACCGAAGATGGTTTTTACCTTACTTTCACAGAAGTATCGTCGGTAGCTGTAGGGGTTGGACTGATTCACACCAATGATTGGAAAAACTATACACGGCATGGGATGATATTCCCACCGCATAACAAAGATTGTGCATTGTTCGAACAGAAGATAGGTGACAAGTATTTCGCTCTTCATCGCCCGAGCAGTCCCGAACTTGGCGGCAATTATATATGGTTGGCAGAATCGCCCGACCGCTTGCATTGGGGAAACCACAAATGTGTGGCAACCACTCGTGACGGAATGTGGGATTGCGCACGTGTAGGGGCAGGGGCAGCTCCAATAAAGACAGAAGAAGGCTGGCTGGAGATTTATCATGGAGCCGATTTTAATCACCGTTATTGCTTGGGGGCTTTATTACTCGATTTAAATGACCCTTCAAAAGTGATTGCAAGAAGCGAAGAACCGATCATGGAACCTATCGCCGCTTATGAGCAAACAGGTTTCTTCGGAAATGTAGTTTTCACTAATGGGCATTTGGTGGACGGCGATACGATAACCGTGTATTATGGAGCAAGCGATGAAGTGATTTGTAAGGCAGAGCTTTCCATTTCAGAGATATTAAACGTATTAAAACAGACACAAAAGAAGTAATGAATAAACTGAAAAAAGAATATCTGTTCTTTAAGCAACAGGAACCTAACATGAGAACACTGTTGGTTACCAATATGCTTTATGCATTGGTACTACCGATAGTAGAAATCTTTGTGGGAGCCTATATCATGAGGAACACGAGCGATCCGGTGATGGTTGCTTTTTATCAGCTGGCAATGTATATAGGCATCATTACTACCTCTCTTGTTAACGGCTATCTGCTAAAGAAATACAGTGTGAAGACGCTTTATTCGGTAGGAATCCTGGTAAGTGGCATTTCCATGTTCGGTATGATGACTATCAAGTCACTTGGCTTCGTCGAACTTGGTCTGGCCGGCTTTTTAATGGGAGCAGCTTCTGGTTTCTTCTGGACCAACCGATACCTGCTGGCTCTCTATAATACCAACGACAACAGCCGTAACTATTTCTTCGGACTAGAGTCTTTCTTCTTTTCTATTACCTCCATCGGTGTTCCTTTAATTATAGGCGCATTTATCAGCCAGATAGATGGAAAAGAAGTTTTCGGATTCCTCTTCAATATCAATACCTCTTACTGTGTAGTTACGATGGCAGCAGTAGTCATTACCGTTATCGCCTGCATGACACTGTGGAAAGGTAAATTCGAGAACCCCAAAGAAACGAACTTCCTCTATTTCCGCTTCAACATACTTTGGAAAAAAATGCTGTGGCTAGCCGGATTGAAAGGAATGGTTCAAGGTTTTTTAGTAACGGCACCGGCTATATTAGTATTGAAGCTGGTAGGAGATGAAGGAGCGTTAGGATTGATTCAGGGAGTTAGCGGAGCATTGACCGCTGTCCTGGTGTATGTATTAGGACGTATGGCCCGTCCGCAAGACCGTTTGAAAATATTTGTAGGAGGACTAATCGTATTCTTTGTCGGTACACTATTCAACGGTATTCTCTTCTCTGCTACGGGAGTGATCCTTTTCGTCCTTTGCAAAGTGATATTCCAGCCTTTGTTCGACCTGGCTTACTTCCCCATTATGATGAGAACAATTGATGCAGTTGCAAAGATTGAGAATAGAAACGAATATGCATATATCCTAAGTCATGAGTTCGGCCTTTTCCTTGGAAGAGCTTTCGGTTTACTACTGTTTATCTTCCTTGCTTATTGTGTATCGCAGGATTTTGCATTGAAATATGCGCTGGTGATTGTTGCCGGATTACAATTAGCGGCATATCCTTTAGCTAAGAATATTACTAATCAAACTGATACTATTGAACATGAAAATGACAAGTAAAGGTGTTTTTGTACTTATAACCGTTTGTCTCCTGGCATCTTGCTCGGGCAACGGAAATAACTTTGGTGAAAAGGTAAAACAGGTTTCCATCCATAGGGTAGACTCTATGCCTGATATGCCTAAAACTTATAAAATGCTGGACTGGAAGCAAAAAGCCCAAAAGTATGACCAGTTTATTTTTGACTGGAATAATAAAAGTGAAGTCGGACCATTAATCTGGTTAGATGACGCCCGCAGAAATATGGACCAGACTACATTTGGCTTATATACTGCCATTAAAGATATTCGTCAGGGAAAGAATGCCAATAACGGAGAGTTCCATGAAAGTCTGAACTCATTGGCTGCTATTCTTGGTGCCGGCCTTGTAGGGATTGACAAGACGAATCAAGACGGATATAACTATGTAAAAATGGTGCAGAATTATTTCAATTCTGATAACGGCTGGAATATAGTCATGAACAATACGACTCCGTCAGTAGCCCTTTTAGGAGGAGGCTATGGCCGCGACTGGTGGTATGATGTATTACCCAATGCCTTATATTATGCTATTTGCGATGTTTTCCCCAATGTAGACGGGGCAGAGAAGATACAAAAAAGCATTGCGGAGCAGTTTGTTAAAGCAGATTCCGTATTGAATGGAAATTACGACTATTCTTATTTTGACTATGCACAAATGAAAGGAATGGTGAATAATATTCCATTGCAACAAGACGCCGCCGGTGGCCATGCTTATGTATTGTTGTGTGCTTATCATAAGTTTGGCGATCCACGTTATCTGCAACATAGTAAGAGTGCTATCGAAGCCCTGCTTGCCCAGAAAGAAAGCCGTTTTTACGAGGCTCTTTTACCACTCGGAGTGTATACGGCAGCCTATTTGAATGCAGTAGAGGGGGCTAACTATGATGTAGCCAAACTTCTTGATTGGGTATTTGACGGATGTAAAAGCCCTGCAGGAAGAACCGGTTGGGGGATTATTGTAGGAAAATGGGGTGATTATGATGTAAGTGGTCTGCAAGGAAGTATCACAGACGGCGGAGGATATGCATTCCTTATGAACAGTATCAAACCCGCCTGGCCTTTCATTCCGATGGTGAAATATCAGCCTCAATATGCAAAAGCTATCGGCAAGTGGATGTTGAACAATGCAAGTGCATGTCGTTTGTTCTATCCGGGGGAAATAGATGAAACACATCAATGGGCTCCGGAATTGAAGGACATTACTTATGATAATGTTTCTTATGAAGGTTTACGAAAAACGGATGACTATGGAAAAGCATCATTAAAAGGGGTTAGTCCGGTTGCAATCGGCGATGGTCCCAAATGGATAAAAGGTAATCCGACGGAGAGCATGTTCAGCGTTTACAGTTCTTCTCCAGTTGGTATTTTGGGGGCCATTGTTTGTCAAACGAATGTGGAGGGTATTCTCCGGCTGGATTGTAATGTCACAGACTTCTATACAGAGAAACCTTATCCGGTCTATCTCTATTATAACCCTCATAAAGAGACCAAAACCATTACTTATCAAGCTGCCCAACCATGCGATTTGTTTGATATTGTTGCCAAAGAATATATAGCAAAAAATATAAAGACAAATGGCTCCGTCGAGATCCCGGCCAACGACGCAAGAGTAATTGTGGAACTCCCCGCCGGAACAGAATTAGAACTGAAAGATGGTAAGATTATTGCGAATAAACAAAATATCATTTCATATAATTAAATCTAAGTGTATAAACTATGAGTAAGCATTTATTATTATTCATTCTTATTCTTGCTGTTTGCACAAATGTCTTTGCACAGCAAACCAAGAGTATTTCGGGTGTGGTATACGACAGTAATACCGGAGAGGCTTTAATTGGAGTTTCTGTTCTTGAAGTAGGAACAACCAATGGTACTATCACTGATTTTGACGGTAGATATACATTAAAAGTATCGTCAAATAAAGTTTCATTCTCGTATGTAGGTTTTAAAACTGAAATTGTAAACGTAACAAATAGCGGAACGTACAATGTAAATCTAGTATCCGATAATAAATTGGATGAGGTTGTAGTTATTGGTTACGGTACTCAAAGAAAGAGTGACCTTACCGGTGCTCTGGCTTCTATAAGTAGTAAGGATATTAAGAACTATGCAGTGTCCAATGCATCCGAACTACTTACAGGTAAGGCAGCCGGCGTATTTGTTGCCGCCAGTTCCGGCCAGCCGGGATCGGATGCAGTGATCCGCGTGAGAGGTTTAGGGACCGTCAATGACAACAATCCATTGTACGTAGTTGATGGACAGTTCATGGATAACATCAGCAGCCTGAATCCATCTGATATTGAACGTATGGAAGTATTAAAAGATGCTTCAGCCTGCGCTATCTATGGTTCGAGAGGTTCTAATGGAGTAATCCTCATTACTACCAAGGGAGGAGTGAAAGGTGAAACGACTGTAACATTGGATGCTTATGTAGGTGTAAAAAACAGTTATAAAGCATTGAACATGATGAACAGCGACCAATACTACAACTTCATCATGAAAGCGTATGAAAACGATGCAAGCTTTCAAAACTCAATGAAGGATAAGTTTACCAATCAGTATCAGAAAGGCTATAATACCAACTGGTGGAATGAAGTAACCCGTACAGCTTTCAACCAGAACTATAATCTAAGCATCCGTAAGGGGACAGATAATTCGAGATCTTCTTTAAGTTTAGGATATGTAGACGATCAGGGTGCAATCATCACTACTGAATTCAAGAGACTTTCACTTAAAGCGAATCTTGAATATGATATCAACAAATTTATCACTGTTGGCGCCAATGTCAATCTGGCAAAGATAAGAAAACGTGACGCAGGAGCAATTCCTTCATTCGATTTCATTCAAAAAGCTGATCCTTTTACCCCTGTTATCAGCCCGTTGGTAGATCCGTCTTCTGAAAATTACGAATATAACAAATATGCGCCTACCGAATGGTCTTACGACCCTAATCCGGTAGCCATGCTCGAACTTCCTAATAGATACAATGACATATTCAATGTATTTGGTAATGTGTTTGCCCAAATCAAATTGTATAAAGGATTGAGCTATCGGGTACAGTATAGTTTCGAAAGATACCATGATACTTTCAAAGACTTCCGTCCTGTCTATTCATCTACTTTTTCGGAAGATAACTTAGCGAATCAGGAAAGTAAATATAATAAAGAAACTCAATTGAATAATAATAGCGCTGTTACTTCTAATTATCAGGTGGAACAACGCCTTAATTACAACACGATAATAGGCAGGCATAAACTGGATGCAATGGTTGCCATGACTTATGAGAAGAACAGCAGCGAAGGCATTAATGCATTTAAGAGAAAGGCTTTAGGTAACGATGAAATCTATCAGATACTTGATGCACAAACAGCCGGAGATAACACCTCGGGAGGTAAAGAAACATCTTCTATGTTATCGTACCTGGGACGTATCAACTATGTATATGATGACAGATACCTTGCTACAGTCAATTTCCGTGCCGACGGTTCTTCAAGATTTGCCAAACGTAACCGTTGGGGCTATTTCCCATCAGTTTCATTAGGTTGGAGAGTGAGCAATGAAGAATTCTTTAAGAACCTGAACATTGAAAATACAATTTCCAATTTAAAACTGCGTGTAGGTTGGGGACAGAATGGTAACCAACGAATTGATAGAGACGCGCCTCTTACGCTGATTGGCACCAATAATGAGAATCAGTGGTACTTTGGAAACGGATACTCACAAGGTTACGTTCCGACTTATGTGGGAAATGCAGATATTAAATGGGAAACCAGCCAGCAAACCAATGTCGGTTTAGATATGTCTTTCTTTAAAAACAGCCTTGATGTTAGCATCGACTTTTATGTAAAGAAAACAAGTGACATGTTGCTCAATATGCCTATTCCTTCTTTTGGCGCCTTCCCTAACAACCCCTTCTTCAATGCAGGAGACTTGAAGAATACCGGTTTCGAAATAGTAGTCAACTACCGTAACCAGATAGGAAAAGACTTTAATTACAATGTAGGGCTGAACATGTCTACTTATAAGACAGAGGTAACCAAACTTACATCGGAATATTTGAGTGGAAATACTAGCCGTACGTATGTAGGAGGTCCTATCGGACGTTTCTGGGGGTACAAACAAATAGGAATATTCCAGAATCAGGAAGAGATAGACAATTATGTGGATAAGAATGGTACCAAGATTCAACCTAATGCACAACCGGGTGATTTCAAGTTTGCCAAATTAGGAGAATCAGGCGAATTGAACGATGATGATGACCGTACTTTTATCGGTGATCCTAATCCGGACCTCATTTATGGTTTCAACTTAGGATTTAGTTATAAGAACTTTGATGTAAGTATGGCATTCCAGGGAACTATTGGAAATGACATCTGGAACGTTGCTAAAGGAAGCCTTGCTTCAGCAGGACGCCAGAATGCATTGGCGGATGCTTACACAAAAGCATGGACAAAAGACGGGGATTTGGATGCTGTATATCCACGCATAACCAACTCTGATTCTAACAACAATATGAGAGGTTCTTCTTTCTATGTGGAGAATGGTTCTTACCTGCGTTTGCAGAATATGCAAATAGGTTATACACTGCCTAGTCACATTTGCCAAAAGAGCAAACTGTTTTCAAGTTGTAGATTCTATGTGAGCGGTCAGAATATATTTACTTTAACCGGTTATTCCGGACTTGATCCGGAACTGGGTATCAATAACCCATTGGATATGGGAGTGGATACTACACGTTATCCGTCTTCACGTACATTCACTTTTGGAGTTAATTTGCAATTTTAAATCTAGCTAAAAAGACATTACATTATGAGAAAAATATTATTTATAATATGCTGGGCTCTTGCCGGAGTGGGGTTGTATAGCTGCTCTCTCGACGAACCAAGTTATGGTAAAACCACAAGCGATAATTATTATCAGAAGGAAAGCGATATTGAACAAGCCTTGACTGGAGCTTATCTTCAATTACGTACAACTTGGAATGAATATGCATTAAATCATTATTTTGTAGGTGATTGCAGTACGGATGATGCTCTAAAAGGAGGAGGAAATGACGGTGACCGTGCCGAAGTACGCGACTTGTCCGACTTTACGATCTACACAACCAATGGTGAAATAGGACGTCGTTGGGAGATTCTGTACAGATTAATCAATCGCTGTAACGATGTGATTTATTATGCTCCTGATGCAATAGGAAACGAAGAACTATTGAAACGTTATGCAAACGAGGCAAAAGCATTGAGAGCATTCGGGTATTATTGCCTGGTCACTACATTCGGAGAAGTGCCTCTAATCACTACGCCGATGCAACCCGCTGAAATACTGCAAATACCCCGCTCCCCATTGGAGAAGGTATATGAATGTATTGTGAATGATTTAACCGATGCCTCCGCACTTCCTGCAAAAGGAGATTACTCTGAAGATGATGCTTATCGTGCAACACGTGGCTTTGCTAAAACCATGCTTGCTAAAACATACATGTTCAAAGGTGATTTTGCCTCTGCCGAAACGGTACTTCATGATATTATTGAAGTGGACAAAGACTATACATTGTTGAGTGATTACGGCATGAACTGGCGCACTGAATATGAAAACAGTTCGGAATCAGTATTTGAGATTGCCAACAAAGTATATGATAAAAACATTGCCACAGGTACCAATGTTCCCCACTTCTTCACAAGCAGACGCATCTCCGGTTATCAGGGATATGGATTTCATGTACCGACCCAAGACCTCTATGATGCCTTTGATGCAGATGACCCGCGTATTACTTATGTATTCACACAAACTGGTGACAGATATAAAGGTGATACTGAAGCGCAAGACAACGCTGAATCTCCAAGCGGTTATCATGATTACAAGATGACTGTGCCAGCAGTAGAAAAAACTGGTTTCGACGTCTGGATGATTAGTTACAACATTCGTTTGATCCGTTATTCCGATGTTCTCTTGATGTATGCCGAAGTATTAAACGAAAATGGAAAACCAGGGCTTGCACTTCCTTACCTGAATGATGTAAGAGAAAGAGCCCGCAAAACTAATCCGATAGATCCGAGAAGAGATCAACAGGCGTATATCCCTGCTACAACAACTAATACACTGCCCGACATAACAGAAACCGACCAAGATCGTCTGAAAGAAATCATCTGGAAGGAACGTCGTTGTGAATTGGCAATGGAAGGATGGAGACGGGATGACCTGATGAGACAAAAACGTTTCGGAACCGTTATGCGTGCTTATGCAACCAAATATAATACCTCGAAAGGTGCCAATTTTAGGGACGACAGAGATTATCTGTTTCCGATACCGCAAGGTGAAAGGGATAAGAGCAACAATATTCTTTCCCAAAATCCGGGTTTTTAATATGAATAAAATGAGGGGGCGGATTTTATAATCCGCCCTTTTTTAACAACCAACTGACCATGAAAAAGACATTATTATTTCTCATGAATGAATACTGAATCTAGCAAACGCCTATTGATTATTGATTGGTTGTTGACGGTGAAATCATACACCCTTGTTACCGATGAAAATATGCGCGGAATAAAATAAATTCCTTATATTTGCTATTATCCTAACCGTATAAATAACATTCATTTACATGAGAAACATCTTATACGCACAATTATTTTTTATTCTGATTATTGCATTTGTCACTTCCACAAAGTCTTATGCTTTTAATGTGGCAAAACACATATCAAATGTTAACGGACTGACAAATAATTCAGTAAACTGTATTTTGGAAGATGCAGAACATACAATCTGGATTGGGACATGGGATGGACTGAATGCATATAATGGAAGAGAAATTACGACATTCAGATATAGCAAAAACAATCCGAATTCTATAAGTAATAACGTTATCCGCCAGATTATCGAATGTAAGGGCAGTTTATGGATAGCAACAGATAATGGAATCAATCGGTTAGATAAACGAACCCGTCTGATAACAAGGTATTATTTAAGAACAGATAATAAAGTACCCAATCAGGAAAAGTCTTTTATTTTAGGAAAGAGTGCGGCAGGAGATATTATCTGCCTCATAAAGGGGCTGGGGTTCTTTGTCTACAATGATTCTGAAGATGAGTTTAATCCGATTAACACAGACTTTGCAAGTCATATAAAGGATTATTCTGTGAGTGATTCCGATCGTATGCTTTTCCTTTTAAATAATGGAAATACCGTGCATCTGACTTACAATCTACTCGTTAACGGAGGAAAACAGAGTGATTTACGCACAGTCGACATACAGACTCCTGTAGATAAGATATTTCTGTCGAAAGGCAGATTTATCTTAAACAAAGACAACAAACTTTTCCTTTTAAATCCCGACTTTACAGTTTCCCAATGCATTGAGCTGGATAGTAGCAAACCTGTATCGCAGGTTATTTTAGCAGAGAACAAGATGTACGTCAGCTTTATAGAAGGGGGATGTATTCATTATGATTTAAAAAAGAATACTTTTACCTACCTGAACGAACTATCCAGTCAGTTATCAGTCTTCACTCTTTATTCCGGTAGTCAGAACATATTGTGGATAGGAACGGACGGACAAGGATTAATTCAACTTTATCATTACGACTCTTTATTTGAAACCGTTCACACCAGTCATCCTGTGAGATGTTTTTGTGAAGATGAAGATGGTAATATTCTGATAGGCACAAAAGGAAGCGGAATAAAACTGTTGAATCCTGCTACGAAGGAATTGACAGATTATCTGAATGAGAGTAAAGGGTTGATTTCCAATTCTGTCTATGCCTTGAGAAGAAATAAAGCGAATGACATTTTTATCGGAACGGAAGGAACCGGAATCAATATATTGAATGCTGCTACAGGGCGATTGGAAAAGCTTGAGATACCTGATAAATATCCGCCTTTCAAGGCTGTGTATAACATTTATTTTACGAACAATGATTCTCTTTTATGGGTGGGAACATCAGGATATGGTTTAATCAAAATAAATATTTCCAGAGAGCAAGGTCGTTATCACGTTAAAGGATTCAGGCAATATAATTCGTCGGATAAGAATATCTCATTGAATAACGATGTTGTTTATGCCATTACATCCGATCCGGAAGACAATATGTTATGGTTTGGTACACGTGGCGGAGGCTTGAACTGTATCAATATAAAAGATAATAGCATAAAATCATTGGAAGATATGGACAGCCGGATTTTACTCACCAATAATGATGTATTGTGCTTACTGCGTGATGATACCGGTATATGGATAGGAACAAGTTATGGACTGAACGAATTGAAAAAGGAGGAGAATGATTTTCACCTGATACAATATGCCGACGAGAAATTGAATAATAAAACGATTCATGGAATATTAAAAGACCACGAAGGAAAGATATGGATCAGTACCAACCAGGGATTGTCTAGCCTGAATGTAAAAAACAATAAAATAGATAATTATACTTTGAATGACGGATTGCAGAATGATGAATTCTCTGATGGAGCTTTCTTCAAGGATCATCGTGATTTCTTGTACTTTGGAGGAGTAAGCGGGTTTAGTTATTTCAATCCTCGAAATATACATTTGCGCGAGTTCAATCCTCCACTTATATTAAGTAGTTTGAAGATATATAATACGGTACAGGACATTAATGAACGTATCAGAAAAGGAGTGTTGAAACTTAGCTATGAAGAAAGATTCATGACTTTCAATTTCATAGCCAAAGACTTTATTAATAATGAAAACTGTGAATATGCTTATCGCTTGAAGAACCATTCGGATGATTGGGTGGAAATGGGTAATAATCCGAATATTATCTTTACCCAACTTCCTCCGGGTGAGTACCAGCTTGAAGTGAAGAGCACGAATGGCGACAAAGTATGGGGAGATAACATTTATCGCTTAACTATAAAAGTAGGTTATCCGTGGTGGCTTAGTGTTCCTGCATTGATTATCTATGCCATATTGTGCATTATTATCTTCTACATCACAAAGTCTGTTATCAAAAATCGCATACGGTTAAGCCGCCAGGTTCTTATAGCCCAGGTAGAGAAACGGCATGAACAGAAGATTTATGAATCCCGGCTCAATTTCTTCACCAATGTGGCACATGAATTCTTTACCCCCCTAACTTTGATTTATACACCTGCACAGCACTTGTTGGAACAGGACGGGGTAGATGGTAGTACAAAGAAATATCTCCAAATAATAAAGAATAATGCCGAAAGGATGCAGAAGCTGATTAGTGAGTTGATGGAGTTTCGTAAAACCAAATCGAGCAATATGGATTTGCATCCTGAAAATGTGAACGTAAAATCATTGATGGAATATGCTTCCAACAATTATGTGGATATCCTGAAAGAGAATAAAATAGACTTCAAGGTAGAGACCCATGATACGTCAGAGATCTATTCCGACCGCAATGCTTTGGAAAAAATTATATTCAATTTACTGTCGAATGCGTTCAAATATACTCCTCGTTATGGATATATTCATGTTGAAATATCACAAAATGAACCTGATAAAACCTTATACTTGCTCGTAAGAAATTCCGGCAAGGGGTTAACCGAGCAACAGATGGCAGAGATATTTGATAAGTATAAGATATTTGATACTCCCAAATTGGGTAACTCTGTAAGCAATGGCATAGGTTTAAATCTAACAAAGAGTCTGGTTGAATTATTAGGCGGGCAGATAAGTGTAAATAGTGAACTGGGAAAAAGTGTTGAATTTTCAGTCGTGATTCCTTCTCTACCATCCGATCATTCACTTGTTGTAACGGATGAAAAAGATTCGTTGCAGAAAGAAAAGAACGGGCAGGATCACTTATCCCCTCGCAAAGATACTGTCATACTGATAGTGGAAGATGAAAAGAATATCAGAGACCTGCTGAAAGATGTCCTCTTTGATTATGTGATACACGAAGCAAAAGACGGCGTAGAGGCTTTGAAAGAGATAGAACATAATCATCCTGATATTATTATAAGTGATATTGTCATGCCCAATATGGACGGCTTGAGCTTGATTAATAAATTGAAATCCGATTTGAAAACAAGTTATATTCCGATCATAGGAATATCGGCAAAGGCTTCTGTAGAAGACCAGATTAATGCCTTTAACCATGGTGCGGATGCTTATATCGTCAAACCATTTCACCCGAGGCAGGTTATCTCCACCATAGAAAATCTGCTGTCGAGACAAATGCTTTTAAAGGACTATTTCAATTCCAGCATGTCTTCTGTGAAAGTGAAAGACGGGATTGTTCTTCATCCGGAAGACGAAGAATTAATACAGAATGTAACAGACTTCATAAAGAATAATATAGATGATGAGTTATTAAGCCCTTCTTCTATTGCTGAATTTGTAGGAGTGAGCAAAGCTACCTTGTATCGGAAGTTCAAAGAAATAATAGATAAGACTCCGAGTGAATTTGTACGAGGCATCAGACTGGAATATGCAGCCAAGTTGTTAAGGACAACCAAGTTGACCGTATCCGAGATTATGTTCAAATGTGGATTCTCTAATAAATCTTATTTCTATCGGGAGTTTTTAAAGCAATACGGTGTATCTCCCAAAGATTACCGGAATCAATAGATAAATCCTGCCAATCTGTCATTCAGATAGCAATTTGTATTTCTCGTTACCAAAAAATGCCGCTTGTAGATTACTGCAAGCGACATTTTCTTTATCTAAATCATCCGAGATTTATCTATCCATCCGTAGATTAATAGTTTTCCTTCTTCACCTCGAAATAAGCCTGTGGATGCAGACATGCCGGGCAAACTTCAGGAGCTTCCTTACCGATTTCAATGTAACCGCAGTTACGACATTGCCATACCACTTCGCCTTCTTTAGCGAATACAGTCATATTTTCGATGTTATTCATGAAAGCCAGGTATCTTTCTTCGTGACCTTTTTCTGCGATGGAGATATTGCGGTACATAGCAGCAATCATTGGGAAACCTTCCTGTTCTGCCACGTCGGCAAAGTGAGGATAATCCAGTGACCATTCTTCATGTTCACCTGCTGCGGCAGCGCGAAGATTTTCAAGTGTATTACCAATTACACCGGCCGGATAGCTGGCAGTGATTTCTACCATACCGCCTTCGAGGAACTTAAACATACGTTTTGCATGTTCTTTTTCCTGATCGGCAGTTTCAGTGAAAATAGCTGCTATTTGTTCGTAGCCTTCTTTTTTAGCTGCACTTGCGAAATAAGTGTAACGCATTCTAGCCTGTGATTCTCCTGCGAATGAAGTCAACAGATTCTTCTCTGTTTGAGTTCCTTTAATACTCTTAGCCATAATTCTATATATATTTTAAATTGGTTGATTACCAAACGTAACTTGTCGTACTATTTATAACGCAAATATAAGCGATTTGTTCATAATAAACCATCTTTTTTTGATGAATAAAACCGATTGCCTCATTGATGAAATCTATCAACAGACAAATAGTATGTTCAAAAACATACTTATTTCGATTATTTTATCTAATTTTGCAACATCTACTTTACAAAAAAGACGGAATATACGTATAACAACATCTAAAAATGAAGCTATTTGAATTTAAACCCAAACTGGTTTCTTGTCTAAAGAATTATTCGAAAGAAACGTTTATGGCGGA
>PPYE01046814.1_pt1 | contig 25273 bp, 20 predicted proteins | sample 1559881 | NCBI WGS metagenome assembly PPYE01 (sample SAMN08240022, study PRJNA423297) | Human gut metagenome, whole genome shotgun sequencing project. | reverse complement strand
GGGGCCTATAGGGCTCGAACCTATGACCCTCTGCTTGTAAGGCAGATGCTCTCCCAGCTGAGCTAAGACCCCATTGCTTCCGTCTGACGTTTCCGTCAAGCGCGATTGCTTTGACAGTTTAACCTATTTTTTCGAAATTGTCAACAGTTTTTTGATTTTTTTTGTAATGGATTTTTCCTGTTCTATCTACACGATTTAAAAAAAAGACTGACATCTCCTATTTTTCTCTTGCATTCCCAATACATCTTGTTTATAGTATAGTGTATAAGAATCCGATTCGCGGATTCCAATAATATGAACCTGCACAGGAGGGATTGCAATTATGCCAAGAGGAAGAAAGAAGACTGACGTTGCTCCGCAGGATCTTTTAAATGAGGTCCTTGCTTCTATCGAAGAGACAGAGCAGAAATTAAAAGCATTAAGAACTCAGAAAAAGGACATTGAAAAACAGATCGAGGCCAAAGAAATGGCTGAATTATACGCGATCGTAAAAGAGAAGAACATGTCCATCGAGGATGTAAAAACGAAACTCGGCGCAGAATAAGTCTCGCACTTCTGTCTGAACATAAAAGGAAGATCCACATTTCCCGGATACCGGGGATGCGGATCTTCCTTTTTTCTATTTTACCCGTTCCACGAAACTATCGGATCCGCGCAGATCTCAGGCAGATCCCGATCATTCTAATTCTTTTAAGATCGACTCCCCGATCATATTCTCCGCTTTTTTAAGCCCGAAGTTATCGAGCACCGTCGCGCCGATGACACCAAAGGTCTTCTGTTCCTCAAACATTCCCTTCTCTTTCATAGACGGGGAGTAGGCAATAAACGGAACCTTTTCTCTCGTATGGTCTGTTCCCGTGTAAGTCGGATCATTTCCATGATCCGCCGTGATCATCAAAAGATCATCTTCCCGGAGGTTTTCAAGGAGTTCGCCAAGCTTCGCATCAAAGCGCTCCAGCTCTTCCCCATATCCCACCGGATTTCTCCTGTGTCCCCACAGGGCATCGAAATCCACGAGATTCACAAAGCAGAGTCCCTTAAAATCCTTATCCTTGCAGATCTCGATGGTCTGTTCCATTCCGTGGACGGAGCTCTTGGAGCGGAATGCCTCCGTGATGCCCTGTCCGTCGAAGATATCACGGATCTTTCCGACGGAAATCACATCGTACCCGTTGTCCTTTAAGATATCGAGCGCCGTCGTTCCTGTCGGCTTTAACGCATAATCGTGGCGGTTGCTGGTGCGGACAAATTCGCCTTTCTTCTTTCCGACATAAGGTCTCGCGATGACGCGGCCCACGCGCCACTCTTCCTTCATCGTAATCTCTCTTGCAATCTCGCAGCAGCGGTACAGCTCGTCGAGACCAAATGTTTCCTCATTTCCGCAGATCTGGAGAACTGAATCCGCGGAGGTGTAGACGATCATGTGGCCTGTGGCGATCTCCTCCTCGCCGAGTTCGTCAAGGATCGCAGTTCCGCTGGCGCTCTTATTTCCTATTACTTTGTGTCCGGTGCGTTTTTCCAGCTCTTCGATCAGCTCCTTCGGGAAACCGTGATCTGTGAAGGTCTTGAACGGTTTCGTCGTGTAGATCCCCATCATCTCCCAGTGTCCGGTCATGGTGTCCTTGCCGTTGCTGGCCTCGGAGAACTTTGTGAAGCGGCCCGTCGGCTTTTCCACCGGGGCAACCCCCTTTAATGGTCTTAAGTTTGCGATTCCAAGCTTCTGGAGATTCGGGATATGAAACCCCTTCATGTGTTCCGCGATATGTCCCAAGGTATCCACGCCCACGTCACCAAACTTTTCGGAATCCGGCATAGCGCCGGTTCCCAAGGAATCTATGACGATCGTAAAAATCCGATTATATTTCGACATCTAAATCTCCCCCTTTCTTTTTCGCCTGTTCCACAAGGCGGCTCGTTCCGAGACGGTCAGCGCCGAGTAGGACAAACTCCCTCGCGTCGTTGAAATCGGCGATTCCTCCTGCTGCCTTGATCTTCTTTCCGGCAGTCATATAGGCCTTCATAAGCGCCACATCCGGCTTTGTAGCCCCTGCGGCAGAAAATCCAGTGGACGTCTTGATAAAGTCCGCTCCAGAAGCAGCTACAGTCTCACACATCTTTATCTTCTCCTCATCCGTGAGAAGGCAGGTCTCGATGATGACCTTTAAAATGTGATCTCCGCAGGCCTCTTTTAAGGCATTGATCTCCGCCAGGACCTTATCGTACTGTCCCATCCTGACCCAGCCGATGTTGATCACCATGTCAATCTCTTCCGCTCCGTCTTTTAACGCCTCTTTCGTCTCAAAGACTTTCACAGACGTCGTGTTGTACCCGTTCGGGAATCCGATGACGGTACAGACGGGCATTTTCCCATCCAGATATTCTGCCGCCTGCTTTACGTAGGACGGCGGGATGCAGACGGATGCGGTTCCATATTTTACCGCGTCATCGCAGATCTCCCTGATCTGTTCCCAGGTGGACGGCTGTTTTAACAGTGTATGATCAACTTTCTTCAATATATCTCTGTATGTCATATTTTCTCTGATACATCCTTTCCAGTGTGCCTTCTATTTTTCCAGTGCTTTCCCCGTAAAGCCTAACGGCAGGAGCTCTTTCAGGAGGTAATCCCGGATCTCCCCGTCTCCATTCATAAGGACGATTCGAAAGGTCTCCGGGTCACAAAACTCTGCCATCACCTGGCGGCAGACGCCGCAGGGCGCGCAGAAATCCTTCGGTTCTTTTCCCTTCGGACCGCCCACGATGGCGATCTCCCGAAAGTCCGTATTTCCCTCGCTGACAGCCTTAAACATCGCCGTCCGCTCCGCACAGTTTGTCGCCGGATACGCCGCGTTTTCAATATTGCAGCCGCGAAAAACTGTTCCGTCCCCGCATAGAAGCGCTGCTCCCACCGCAAAGCCGGAATATGGGCAGTAGGACTGTTTTCTTGCTTCCAAAGCTTCCCTTACCAGTTCCTTATTTCTCATGAATTTCCTCCCTCCCGGTTTGAAAATCCGAATATATTTTCTTCCTTTAACATACCATAAAGCCGAAACAATGTCAAAAGTCTTACCGCCTTCTTACATTTCTAACGTCTTCCTTACTTTTCGATAAAAATTTACCACTGGGGGTTGAAACCCCACTTTTAAAGTGATATAATTTGGCAACGCAAGGGAAATGTGACAAAAGTATTACAAAACAGGACTTTAATGATGATGCCTGTTCAGAAAGGAAAGGAGGTCATCCTTTTGAAAAAGCTGATAAGAAAATATGGGCACGTATGGATGCTATCCTATGCATTCATCTATATCCCCTGGTTTACAAGACTTCAGGAGAACATAAACAAACCTTACCACGTCATGCACACGGCACTCGATGATATGATTCCTTTCGAAGAGATCTTTATCGTACCTTATCTGATGTGGTTTTTATATGTAGCAGCCACCATCGCATTTTTCTTCTTTCGGAATCGTGATGATTATTACAGGCTCTGCACCTTCCTTTTCACAGGAATGACGATCAGTCTTCTCGTCTGCTCCCTGTTCCCGAATGGAACGGACTTCCGTCCGGCAATCGATCCGGATAAAAATATTTTCTGTTACCTGGTATCGAGACTCTGGAGCATTGATCCGTGCATCAACGTCTTCCCGAGCATCCATGTATACAACTCCGTCGGTGTCCACATCGCGGTCTGCCGCAGTGAGGAGTTAAAGAAACATCCGATGATCGTCCGGGCATCCGGCATTCTGATGGTTCTGATCTGCCTGGCAACAATGTTCTTAAAGCAGCACTCCGTGATCGATGTGGTCGGCGCGCTTCTCATGGCATCCGTTATTTACCCGATCGCTTATGCGCCGGAGGCGGAAAAGAAGAAAAAGTACGAGACGAGCTTCTAAATATAATAACTTCAAACCTATGCAGGACGGTTTTTACGACCGTCCTGTTTTTTGCTGTTTTCTCTAATTTTTATATTCACAGGAGCCCTTCACCGCCTGCCTTTTTTGAATGTGCGACAGCAAAAACAGCCATCCTCTTTACCTGCCATATAAGCATGCAAAAGAACAGCTGTCTTTACTTTTTTATCTTACTGTCACTTTCTATATCCTGTCGTAAAATCCACTACATTCCGGTACGGCGTCCCGTTCGCCCAGGCCGCAAGGTTTTCTCCCGCAATCCGGACAATCCGTTCAAAGGTCTCCGGAAGGAAAAAATTTCCTGCCACATGAGGCGTGATCACAAGGTTCTCAAGATCCCACAACGGGCTGTCCGCCGGAAGCGGTTCAGGCTCCGTCACATCGAGGCCACAGCCGCCGAGATGTCCATCTTTTAAGACTTTATAGAGTCCATCCGGATCGATGGCATTTCCGCGGCCCACATTGATGAGGTACGCGCCCTTTTTCATCAGGCGGAGTCTTCTCTCGTCCATGATGTGGTTCGTAGTGCTTCCGCCCGGAAGGACCATGGCAACAATATCTGCCCGGCCTAAGAGCATATCCAGATCATCCATCGTGTGCTGCTCATCCAGGTAATCCGGCTTATTCCGGTTCGTGCGGCGGACACCGATCACATGGGCACCCAACGCGTGGACCTTTCTCGCGTAATCCCCGCCGATATCGCCCAGACCCAGGACAAGGATCGTGGAACCTTCCACGGAAATGATGTTTCCCATGGCTTTCCATACATGCTCTGCCTGGTTCGCATGGTACTGGTTTAAACGTCTGATCAGGTCGAACGTAAGACCCAGCATATGCTCGGAGACCGCGAGTCCGTAAGCGCCTGTGGCATTTGCGAGCACTGCTCCCTCCGGCATCACACCGGCCTTGATATAGAGATCTGCCCCAGCAGAGTTTAACTGGAGCAGCTCCAGGTTCTTCGCGCCGGAGATCAGGGATGGATCCACGTTTCCGACGATAACATCTGCCTGTTCCACGTCCTCCTTTGTGACTTCCTCGCCGTTCACATATCGGATGCAGCAGTTCTTGTCACCTGAGGCGGCTTTTTCTTCAAGGAACTTCTTGTGGTCCTCGTTTACCGGGATCACCACCAGAATGTTTTTCTCTAAATCCGCCATGTGTAATCCTCTCCAATCGGTCTTGTCGCTTCTTTTAACCACTCGTTCTCTTCCTCAGTCATATACGGGGAAAGCTTCTCGCAGACTTCTTTATGGTACGCGTTCAGCATTCTCACATCAGACGGCTCCATAACGGAAATATCCACCGCATCGAGATCGATGGGCGCAAATGTCATATTCTCGAAGCACATGAACTGACCGTACCCATTCTTCTCTGCCTTTCTGCAGAGGGACAGGTTCTCAGTACGGATTCCGTGGCTGCCCTCGATGTAAAGACCCGGCTCGTCGGATGTGAGCATGCCCTCCTCCAGAACGCAGGAATCCTGACGCTCCGGAACGATGCGCCAGCGGATGCCGTTCGGTCGCTCATGGACAGCGGATAAGAAGCCAACGCCATGTCCGGTACCGTGGTTGAAGTCGAACCCCCGCTCCCAGAGCGGTCCTCTCGCAAGGTAATCCACATTGAGACCCCGGCAGCCGTATAAAAATTTCGCGTTCATCAGGCGGAGCATTCCCATCATGACAAGTGTAAAGTGTTCCTTCATCTCGTCTGTCACATGACCGACCGCGATGGTTCTTGTGACGTCCGTGGTTCCCTCATAGTACTGTCCGCCAGAGTCTACCAGATAGAAGCCATCTGTTCCCACCGGGCTCTCCTGCTCCTTTGTCGCATGGTAGTGGCACATCGCCGCGTTGGAGCCGAATGCGGAGATCGTCGTGAAGCTCGGTCCGAGGTAACCTTCCTGGGCCTTGCGGTAATCCTCCAGGCGCTCTGCGGCCTCTGTCTCTGTGAGTTCCACTTTTCCCGCGTTCTTCTTCATCCAGCACAGGAATTTCGTCAACGCCACGCCGTCCTTTAAATGAGCTTTGCGAAGGTTTTCCATCTCCACCGGGTTCTTCACTGCCTTCATCCGGGAAGTCGGGTTCATAGCCTCCACAATGCGGTTGGAGGCATCGATTTTCTTATAGAGGGCAAAGTTTACCTTACCCGGCTCTAAGAGGACCGTCTCGTTTCTGATCCCTGCCACCGCGTCGTAGATCGCGTCGTATTTTTCGACGGCGACATGATTCTCCTCAAAATAAGCGCAAAGCTCCGGGGAGAATTTGCGGCTGTTAATAAAAAGTCTCGCCTCATCCTCTGTGAGCAGGGTGAATGCCGGTGCCAGTACATTTCCGTCGTCGGAATTTTTGCGGATATTAAACAGCCATGCCACATCGTCAAGGCTTGACAGAATGTGCACGGTCGCGTGTTCCTTCTTCATCGCGGCTCTGAGGCGGGCAAGCTTCTCCGCAACGGTCTCGCCTGCGTACTTCACGTCGAGGACCCACACCTCCGGTGCCGGAAGGATCGGGCGCTCTTCCCAGACCTCACCCGCAAGGTCATCGCCGACGGAAAGTGTGGCATGTTTCTCTGCCATCATGGTCTCAAATTTTCTTCCCTGGGCAGCATTTACCACTCGGCCGTCAAAGCCTAAAACGCCGCCTTCCGGCATATGGTCCATCAGGTATTCCTCAATGGTCGGGACGCCCTCCTCGCCCATCGCCATCAAACGTGTGTCCTGGCCTTCCAGCTCTTTCTTCGCCTGGACAAAATATCTTCCGTCTGTCCACATGCCGGAAAAAGCCTGGGTGATCACCATGGTCCCCGCGGAACCTGTGAAGCCGGACAGGAATGCGCGGCATTTGAAATAATCCTCCACATACTCAGAATCGTGGAAATCGGAAGACGGAACATAGTACGCGTCCACATTTCTCACTTTCATCAGGGTCCTGAGTTCCCTCAAACGTTCATTTGCCATTTTTTTACCTCCATAAGCAGGAAAAGTTACCGCACACATCTTTGTGGACCGTAACTGTTTTCCTGAATATTTAATACCGGTCAGGCTTGCGCCGCCGGGTCGTTCTCATAATAAGTCTGTGCAGATCCGCATCCGCCTGCTGTTTACAGCAGCGGAATTCCCGCCTTCTTCGCCTCCTCGCGGACCTCATCCGGCCACAAGGAAGACTGGATCTCACCGATATGGGCTTTCCTTAAGAAGAACATACAGATACGGGACTGTCCGATACCTCCGCCGATGGTGTATGGAAGCTCTCCGTGTAACAATGCCTTCTGGAATGCAAGCTTCTCGCGCTCCTCACAGCCTGCCGCCTTTAACTGCTCGTGCAGGGAGATCTCGTCCACGCGGATACCCATGGAGCTTAACTCAAGGGCAATGTCGAGAACCGGATAGTAGACGATAATATCGCCGTTTAATTTCCAGTCATCATAGTCCGGTGCACGTCCATCGTGGGGCTCTCCGGATTTTAACTTTCCGCCGATCTGCTCGATAAATACAGCGCCGTGAAGCTTCACGATCTCATACTCTCTCTGCTTCGGGGTGAGATCCGGGTAGAGGTCCTCAAGCTCCTGGGATGTGATAAACTCGATGTGCTCCGGGAGAACATGGCCGATATAGTCGTACTCGTATGCCATATAGTCCTCTGTGATCTTTAATGCCTTATATACGGCACGGACAGTCTCTTCCAGTGTCCCGCGTGTTCTCTCCTCCTTCGTGATCACCTTTTCCCAGTCCCACTGGTCCACATAGATGGAGTGGATGTTGTCGGTGTCCTCATCGCGGCGGATCGCGTTCATATCGGTGTATAAACCTTCACCCGGCTGGAAGCCGTACTGTTTCAACGCGTAACGTTTCCATTTTGCCAGGGAGTGGACAATCTCTGCCTTTCTTCCGCCTTCCTTGATATCAAAGGCAACCGGGCGCTCCACACCGTTCAAGTTATCATTTAATCCGGATTCCGGCGTTACAAATAACGGAGCGGAAACTCGAGTCAGATTTAACTGTTTTGTAAGTTCCTTCTGGAAGAAATCCTTCACGACCTTGATGGCGATCTGGGTCTCTTTTAAGTCAATATCCGGAGTATAACCGGCTGGTACAATAAAATTCATTGTCGTGCTCACCTTTCTATGCAGCATCCAATTTTCTGTCTTTTCCGCCGCCATAAAATGCCAAAACAGCGGCATTTTTCCTTTGCGCTTTATGCTGCCGGTATCCATCATATCATTATTTGGCGGAAAATGGAAGAAAAGTTTCATTCTTCCACACATTTCCCCAAAAACATGTTAAAATAGCTTTAACAGTTTAACATCAAAGGAGCGACCGAACATGAACATAGCGATCGTCGATGACCGAAAGACGGATTCTGACCGGCTTGTCGGATTTATTGATACATATGCGGAACAGCACAGGCTTCAGTGGGGGGCAATGGACCGTTTTTCCAGCGGGGAAGAGTTTTTGGGCGCGTTTACGGCCGGAAAGTATGATCTCATCTTCCTTGATATCTACATGGATGGCATCACCGGGATGGAGACGGCGAAGCGGATCCGGCGGGCGGATCATGGCTGCAGGATCATCTTTATCACCACCTCCCCTGAATTTGCCGTGGAGAGCTACGACGTGAGCGCATCCTTCTATCTCCTGAAACCTATTGAAAAGAACGGTGTGTTCGCTGCCCTCGACCGGTGCGGGCTCCAGGATGCTGAACGCACCAGGGCGGTGGAGGTTGCAACACATTTTGGAAAGACAGTTCTCCCGGTCCACGATATCTCCTACACCGAGTATGTCAGACGGCAGGTTCTCATACACCTTAAGAACGGGCAGGATATGGAAGTCTCCATGAGCCAGAAGGACTTCTCCGCCCTTCTGCTCCAGTATCCGTGGTTCTGCGACTGCATCAAGGGGATCCTCGTAAACTTTGAGGACGTGGATAAGCTTTTAGAAGACCGTTTTCTCTTAAAAAGCGGGATCCAGATCCCTATCAGCCGTCTGAAATACCGGAATGTGCGGGAGCAATTTCTTGAGTATTCCTATTCGAAAGTCCGGGGAGGTCAGTATGGCGGAACTGCTTATTAATGAATTTTTCAGCACTTATCCGTTCCACATGTTCGCGTATCTTCCGTTTCACACGAATCTGCGTTATCCGGGAAAAATAACGATCCTGCTCTCTGCCCTTGCGGAGATCATATATCTGGCAGTCTTCGCGATACTGGTCCATGCGGGGTTTCCAGCCGTATCTGTACAGTATCTTGCGATTCCCATTCTGGGATTTTTTCTCTACCATCTGGTTCAGGCAAACATCGGAATCGTCACATTCCAGTACACCTTTGTCCTTGACTACCTCATGGTGATCCGCGCCTCCTCCTTTTTTATCTGCAGACAGTTTCTGCACTGCGGATTCTACACCTGGCAGTCCGGCGTCACTACGTTACTCCTGGTGCTCCTCACCACCCGGTTTATGATAAAGCGGCTCACAGAGATCATCGACAGTCTCTCCGCGATCCAGGCGCCTGCAATCTGGAAAACCGCATGGCTTCTTCCATTTTCCGCCACGATGATCATCTTCCTTCTCACCGGCAATATCCGGGATGGGAATTTTGATCAGGCAGACCTTTTCGCCAGAGTCCTGCTGCTCGTCTGCATGTTCCTCATCAGCCACACGCTGATCATGCTCCTGCGCTTCTTTAAGGACCAGGCAGAAGCCGCGGCAAAATCGGAGACCATGGAAAAGCTCCTGGAGATCCAGTCAGACCAATACAGCCTTCTCACCGCCAGGATCCAGGACAACCGCCGGGCAAGGCACGATTTCCGCCAGCATCTGGCCGTCATCAGGGACTGCGCCGACCGCGGGGATCTCGCCTCCCTGAAAAATTATCTGAACGATTACGAAAACATGTTCCCGATCCAGGAGGTCCGCACCTACTGCAAAAACTACGCAGTCAACGCGATCCTCTCCTTCTACGCGGAAAAGGCAGAAAAAAACGGGATCTCCATGCAGGTCACCATCCAGATGGCTGACCCGCCGGTGATCCCGGAAACGGAATTCTGTGTTCTAGTCGGAAATTTACTGGAAAACGCAGTGGACGCCTGCGCGGATACCGATGCGGCGATCCAGTCTTTCATCCGACTCCATGTAGTCCAGACCGGCTCCTCCATGCTCTCCATCACCGCCGACAACACCAGCTCCGGAAGTCCGAACTGGTCCGGAGATAAGCTGCTTTCCACAAAGCACTCCGGCTACGGCATTGGAACGGAGTCTATCCGCATGATCGCAGAGCGGTACAGCGGGGACGCGAGATTTAGGTGGAAAGACGGAATATTCTACGCGTCTGTGATGTTAAATCCGCAGGTTTGACCGCTGAGACCGGATTTTCGACCTCTGTTATCTCCTGATGACAATTTCATATCAGTACCTTCAGCTTTTATATGCCCTGAACGGATCATCCCGATTTTGGTCTTACATCCCCGGCACATACACGCCGCTCTCATTCACATAGAGCCCGTCCGGCGTCCTCCCGCTCTTATACATGGCCCCGCTCACCGGATCCAGATAGTAGGACTTGTTGTACAGGGTGATCCATCCTGTGGCCATATATCCGTCCTCCCGGAAATAGTACCACTTTCCGCTGATGTAGAGCCACTCTGCCGCCGCCCATGTGCCATCACCGTAGTCCCACCACCATCTGCCGTCAGCGCTCTGCTTCCAGGAGCCTGCGGCGTAGGATCCGATCTCCCCTGAGCGGACCCAGGCGCTCTTCGTGTTGTTTGTGGACTTCACGGCGCGGACCTCAAAGCTGTAGGATCCAGAAGTTCCCATCAGTCTCGAAAAATCGTACTTCGTTCCGTAGATCGTAAACTCGTCCCCCGTGAGACTGCCGTCCTTTAAGAGGCGGAGCTGGTAATATTTCGCCCCGCTGACCGCTGACCATATTCCCGTTCCGTAGGCATTCGGAGACCAGGCCACACCTGTGGGCGCCTTGACGGTACTTGTGGTGGATGCGGTGGTTTTCTTATCGAATGTCAGGCGGAACGTCAGCTCGACGGTACTTCTGTCATTTTTCTTTACCGCCTTCACGTACTCCGCTTTTCCGTATCCGTTTTTTGCGGAATCGGACAGTGTCAGGCGAAAGTCCTTTGAGGCTGTCCCGGAGAAATAATAATTATCCTCGTCCGCTACCTCCAGCGTCACCGTGATCTTCGGTGGATTGGACTCCGTATAGCCGTTTCCGTCGTTATTTTCGATATAAATGTTATCTACATAGTAAAGATCTGTATTATCCCCGTAGGGCGTCACTGTGACGTCCTCAGAGTCATTTTTAAGTCCCACAGTGCTGTCGATGGTCAGGTATATCTTTCCGACCGCTGTCTTGCTGGCTGCAAAAGCCGGAAACGCCGCAGTCACTGCCAGAACCGCCGCCAGCAGAAATCCCGCAATCTTCTTTCCAATTTTTTTCATGTCTTCTCCTTCCCGTAAGAAGTTCCTCCACTCGCTTCTCTTTATCCCCTCATATACCAGTTTGTGCAGAAAAACGTCCATGCAGAACAATTCTGCCGTACATCCTCCTGCACAAATCCGTCAGATATTCTTTCATTATCTGTTCTTAAAGATCTCAATGATCGCCCTGACCATCTGGACCAGCATGTTCCACATTCTCTCAAGCGGGTTCACATCCGCCTTCGCTGTCTCCGCATCGAGAAGCTCCGCGTCATCGTCCACGCTGATCTCCTCGGTTCTCATGATGATCTGCAGGGTGTTCGGCTCCGCGTTCTCATCGGAAGTGAAGGAAACCTTCTCCGCGTTTGGATCCATATTTAAGAAATTGTTGTCGTCCTCCATGTCGTTCCACTCATTATCCATGGTGTCCTTCATAGTCCGGCCGGCCTTTCTCATGGAGCTGGTGCTGTCGAGGACGCTTAAACTCTTGTCGAGGACATTCAAACTTCCCTTGATGGAGTCCTTCGCCGCCGCGTCAAGGCTGTCCGCGCTGGCACGGACGGTATTCTGTACCAGAGTCAGGGAATCTGTGCTCTTATTAAGGGCATCCGTGGTTCGGTTTACGAGCTCCCCGGAATCATCCAGGGCTGACTGGAGATCCGGGTAATACACATCCAGGGAGTCCTTTAACGCCTTCACATCCTCGATCAGATAGTCCATCTGGTCTGTGGTCTGTGCCAGGTATTTTGATGTATTGGATACATCGTCGAGCATATCTGCTGTATCTGCCACAAGGGCATTGCTGGAGGAAGCCACCTGGCGGAGCGCTTTCTCCTTCTGCTTTAAGATTCCGATAAGTTCCTGGGCATTCAGCATTCCCGCATGTCCGGCGGAGGTGTCTGCTCCCGCTGCTGCCGCTGCCAGTGCCTGGGTATCTTCATCTCCTGCCTCACCGTTGCAGTAATCTGCGATCGCGTCCTGCATGGACTCCTGGGCAGAAGCCAGGTTTTTGATAAACTCCAGAACGCTCTGCTGAAGCTGTGTGTCAAGCTTTTTGATCAGCTGAACGGAAGCGACTACGTTTCCAATACTGCCGGACGCGCCTTCAGAGCTATCCCTTAAGCCCCGTAAGCTCGTGTCCAGTCTGCAGATCGGCTCCTGCATGTTTCCGAGTGTGTTGACAACGTCTGTCATGCTGTTGTGGGCAACCTCGGAGGCATCCTTTGCAGTCTGGATATACGGAACGATGGTTCCAAGCTGCTCGGAGAGCGCCGTCAGGGAAGCCAGTGTCTGGTCATTGCTGTCCAGGATCTCGTCCTTGGAACCGCTGATGACGCCTCTCGCGCTCTCCGCCTCATTTAAGCCCTGGCGCAGCTCGTTGACGCCGCTTCTCATGGCCTCGACGGAAGCCGCCAGCTGGTCCATGCTGTCGTATAACTGGTCACCGGCATCCTTCCAGGTGTCCTTGGCGTCCTTCAGGTCAACGATGTGCTCTAAGTCTTTCACCGTTCCCGGAACCATCGCCATGATGACACCGGAGGTCTCAAACTTGTCGCTGCCGATGCGGATCGTGTAATCGCCCTCCTCGCCCGGAAGCGCCGTGTACATGATCGCGGTCTGGGAACCGAGGCTCTGGGTCTGGGAATCTTCCGCTTCCACACTGTAGCACTTGCTCATATCAACAAGCATCGCTACCACTAACATCATATTGTTCTTATAGTAATCTCTCGCCGCCTCATTCGGTGTTGCTGTCACATGTACCTCTACCAGACCGGAAGCACCCGCAAGCTTCTCAGCGTCCGTCGGGACGCCGTTTAATTTGTAGGACACATCCATGGTCCACGGAAGTGTCACCGCGTCCTTATTGATCGCTCCCTTATAGTAGAAATATCCCTTGGTGTCCGCCGGGAGATTCCATGTGACCTTTCCGTCACTGATCTCCGGAGCTGTGTTGTTGGTCATATTTGTCACATCAAGATAATTTCCATAATCCGTAAAGCTTGTGAGACCATTTAAGCTCACACCCTTCACGACATTCACCTTATCAACGGAACCATAGTAATCCAGGTTCACGTACATCGCTTCATCGACGCTCACAGACGCCTCTGCCGCATAGACCGGCGCAGAAACAAGGCTGGTGCAGAGTGTGACAGCCGCCATGCCCGCTGCCATGATCCTTCTATTTTTCTGTCTCATCACCGTTCTCCTCCATTTCTTCTCTATCTGTCAATTCCGGCTCCGATTCCCTGCTGGCCGCCGCCTCGTTCTCATCGTCCTCGTAGGGATCTCCGCCTTCATCTGTACTCTCTTCTGTCTCGTCCCCGTTCTTTCCGGGACGTCTCTTCTCTCTCTGGTTCTTCACACGGCGGTGCAGGCGTCTCGCAAGAGCTGCCGCCGGTTTCTCGCCGACGATAAAATTGTCAAATAATGTTAACAGCAGCGGAAGCACCGTCAGTACCAGCACAAGGCTGAACAGTCCGCCTCGTCCGATCAGGTGTCCCAGGTCCGCGATGGCCGTTGTGGACGAGATCATATACACGATATATCCGGCCAGCGTGATGATGGATCCGGAAGTAAAAATCGAGGAACAGGACGCTGCGATGGCCTCCACACATGCCTTTTTCTTCGGCAGGGTCTTTCTCTTCGCCAGGTAGTTGTTTGCAAGCAGGATCGAGTAATCGACCGTGGCACCCAGCTGGATACTGCTGACGATGATATAACCCATGTACACCATCTCGACACCCTGGAAATACGGCATCGCCATGTTGATGAAGATCGCCACCTCGATGGGAATGATGACGAGGATCGGCATGACAGCCGACTTGAAGCTCATCATGACGACGAGGAATACGCCCGCCAGGGACAGAACATTTACATTCTCATAGTCCTTTACGATGAAGGACTTGATATCCTGGGTGGACGGAGTCTCACCGACGAGATAGCTTCCTTCCGGGTAATACTTCTTTACGATCTCCTGGATCGCGTCGGAGTCCTTGAATGCCTCGGCACTCTCGGTCTTCGTTCTCGTGTAGATCAGCATCCGGCAATAGCCGTCTTTATGTAAGAGCTCCACCGTGGACTTCGGGAGAAACTCTTCCGGGATCCCCTCCGGCAGCGTATCCGCTAAAGCTGTAACGTTCTTTACATAGGATAGATCCTTGATCTCCTTCGCCATGGCCCGCTCATTGACCTCCGATGTGTTCGGATAGAGGGCGAGCAGCATGTTGCTTCGGCCGAAGATCTTCGTGATCTGCTGGTCATCTTCATAAACCTGTGTTCCCTCCGAGGCACCCATGGAGTCGTTTCCGTAAAGGAAATCGTTCAGGCCCTGGGCCGTGTATGCAAGCGGTGTCACGAGGACGATCACCGCGAACACGATGGGACGGATCCGGTAGATCGCTTTTCCAAGTCCGTGGAAATCCGGCATAAAGGAACGGTGCTTTGTCTTCTCATTGAGCTTCGCGAACTTCAGGATCATCGCCGGCATGAAGAAGACGACTGTCAGCAAGCTGAATACGATACCTTTCGCCAGGACAAGACCCAAGTCAAATCCGATGGAGAACTTCATCGTCACAAGGGCCAAGAAGCCGACGACTGTCGTCAGGCTGCTGGCGAAGATGGAATTGATCGCCTCCTGAACGGCGTTGATGATCGCGTCCTCCTCGTTCATTCCCTGCTTTCTGTAGTTCATGAACGCGTCAAGCAGGAAGATCGAGTAGTCCATGGATGTTGCCAGCTGCAGGATGATCGACACGTTTTCCGTCAGGAACGAGACGGTTCCGATAAAGATGTTCGTTCCCTTATTAAGCAGGACAGCGACGCCCATAACCAACAGGAATAATATCGGTTCCGTCCATGCCGTTGTCGTCACGGAAAGCACAGCGAAGATCATGATCACCGCCACAACGAGGATCTTGCTCATCTCGCTTGCCATGGACTCTGTCATGGATTTGTTCTGGACCGCCATGCCGACGTAGCATCCTTTGTCCCCTAAGAGATCCTTGATCTCGTCGATAGCAGTGGAGGTTCGGGTGGAATCACTCTCCTCCACAAATGTGATATCGTAGACCGCATTCCGGTCTTTGTAATAATCCTTGATCTCACTCTCATCAATGAAGTCTTCACCGGCATAGATATTTACCGTGCTGTCGCACCATAAGACCTGGTCCACGCCATCGATATCGGCGATCTCATCTTTATATTGCTTCGCCTCGTACAGCGAGACGTCCTTCACCATGACCCGCGCTGTTCCGGGATAACCGAACTTATCACGCATAACGTCAAGTCCGATAGCGGATTCCGCCGTTTCCGGAAGATATTTCGTCAGGTCATAGTTTACATTTACAAAGTTCATCGTCAAAAGCGAGAGCAGGCAGCCGATCACGAAGACCGACTCGATCCAGCCGCGTTTATGGATGATAAATGACGCGAGCATGTAGGAAAAGCCGCCGTTCTGGTTCTTTTTCTTTTCTTTATGCCCGCGGAACATGTTTTTTATTTTCTCTCCCATGTCTTCTCTCCTTATATTCCCTGTCCGTAACTGTTCAGTACCCACACAGGTCATTTTCCGTCACCGTCCACATTCCTACCGTTCCAGAACCACCATGTAATAGTCCTTTCCATTCTGGTTTTCATGGGCAATTCCCATTCTGCGGTAGTATTCCAGGGAATATTTTTTATCGTCCTTCCGGTCGAATTTTTCCTGCATCCGGATCATAACAGAATCATACGGATCGTATGTCTCCTCAGGGCCCCAGAGGTACATCTCAAAAAATGTGGCACTCTTTCGCTCCGGAAATGCTGTCTTTACGGTTCCCTCTCCCGGGATCGTATTTTTGCTCTTGGAATATCCCTTTTCCATAGCGGAAGAAAGTCTTGCCTTTGCGATATCGCAGAGATCCATGTCGAGGACAAATGTGGCGCGTCCATCGTAAAACTCCACATCCCCGTTGTCGTAATCATCCTCCGCCTCCGGATAAGTGTCAAAAAACAGGTCGCTCTTCTCATCATTCATATCATCAAAGAGTTCCTGTTCCTTCTGATCCAGCACGTATACAGGATACGCGCCGCCCTGCGTATTCGGGGTTTTCCGCGCATAGGACAGCGTCCCGTCCTTTGTAAACGTGTAGCATGTATTCTCATCTTCTATAAAATCTGTGCTCCAGGCACCGTTTTCCATAAGGTAGTACCACTTTCCCGAGATCTGATTCCATCCCGGTACCGCTCCGAATGGCTCCGGAGCTGCCGCATATGCGGGAACTGCTGTCATTCCCGTGATCATGCAGAGGATCGCTGCCATTCTTCGTACTTCTCTTCTTCGGATCATATGATCGCCTCCGCTTTTTTCTTTCCTTTTCACTTGCAATATTATCTATGTTTATGCTAAAATACTCAAGAACCAATTTTTGAAAAGTGTACCAAATGAGACAAATTATCACTTTTTGTCCAATTTGGAATGGATAGAGGAGTTTTGTAGTTTATGATAAAATTACCGATCCAGGAAGAACATGTTTCTGTCCGCAGGACCTACCTGCTTTTGATGAAGGCGCTCCTGGACCTTCTGGCGGAAATGCCTTTTGAGAAGATCTCCCTCACTGATCTCTGCCGGGTCTCCATGATCTCCCGGTCCACGTTCTACCGGTATTTTGAGGACAAATATGATCTTCTGCACTACTGCGTGAACATGTACATTGAGGGACTCCGCCCGGTGGAGGATCTGATCTACTTTAAAAGCACCGATTCCCTGCGTCAGTTTTTAGAATATCTGATCGCTCAGGTGGATGAGAATATCACTCTCTACCGCCGGATCTACCAGACGAACAAAAACGGCTCCCTGATGTTCACGATCCAGGGAGACCTGGCGAAGATCCTCACGGAGAGCGGCTGGCAGGGCGAGAACCAGGGCGTTCGGTTAAAGATCCCGCTCCCACTCTATGTTTCGTTTATGTCAAGCTTTTATCTGACGACGCTAAGATCTTATTTAGAGCTGGCGGATGAATATGACGCGAAGACCTTCGTGGAAAGCGTCTGCCGCTTTGCGCTCAGGGATTTCTGGGAGAAGGCTGACGGCTGATCCGGCAGCCTCTTTTTCCACTGTCCGGAATCCGTTTCTACTTAATATAATATGGAAGCTTCCCGCAGGTCTTTTAACTGCCCTGCTTCCTGTACTTTGGTTCTGTTATTATCCGCATAGTAATGCCGCTCTGCGTTTCTTTCTGAATCCACCGGGCGGCATCTTTTTTCTCTTATTTCATCTTTGCCCGCTCATCCCACACCGTAACATCGATTCCGGCGATCTTTGATGTGAATGCGGTTCCATCGTTCTTTTCGAAGTGTTCCCATGCCCGGAGCACATACTTAAAGCCTATGTACTGTAATGGCAGGTTGCAGTATACCATGAGGATATTCGCGAAATCGCTGAGATCCCACAGGGCACTTAAGTCCATGCCCGCAATGTTCGTGATAACGCCGAAGGAGATGACTACCAGGCAGAGCACGCGGATCGTGTTAATAAAGGCAGGTCTCGTGGAGATCCGGTTCGCGCACATTTCCGTGAAGGACATGAATCCCACAAGGCAGGTAAACGCGAACAGACCGAAGCAGACGCTGACGAGCATCGTCACGAGGTGATAGATCGTTCCGTTCCCGGTGAGCGCTCCGCAGGATGCTAAGAACCTGTCAAGTTTTCCGAGTTCAAACCATGCTGCGCTGTCCTCCGTGAGCCACACTCTTCCCATGACAACGACGAATCCTGTCAGGGTGCAGATCACGATGGTATCTAAGAAAACGCCAAGCGCCTGGACACAGCCCTGGTCACAGGGATGCTTTGCGTCCGCCGCCGCTGCCGGCATGGTGATCGTTCCCTGTCCAGCCTCATTTGACATAAGGCCTCTCTTGATTCCCTGGCTCAGCGCGATACCGAAGGCACCGCCGAAGACTGCTTCCGGCCGGAAAGCCTCGGAGAATACTGCTCCGAAGAACCACGGGATTCTCGGGATATTAAATACGATGAGAAGAATGACTGTCAGGATATAGATCACTGCCATCACAGGAACTAAGAGGTCTGTAACCTTTGTCACCTTCTTGATTCCACCAAAGCTGATGACCGCCGTCGCCGCGATGAGGACCGCGAAGGAGATCCAGTACAGGGCGGAGTTTGTCTCGATGACGGTTCCCGTAAATACGCCCGCGATCGCTCCCACCGCGGAGATCGTGTTGAAGCCCTGGGCCGGGAAGCAGAGGAACGCATAGATAATGTAGAGGACACTGAGCGCCGCTCCTGCCCATGCCGCATTCTTTAAGAGTCTTCTTCCGTAATACGGCAGGCCGCCCACATACTCATCATCTTTTCTCTCCTTAAAGATCTGGGAGAGTGTCGCCTCAACGAAAGCTGTGGACATACCAAAGAAGGCGGAGATCCACATCCAGAGCAGGGCGCCCGGACCGCCGGTGGAGATCGCGCCGGTGACGCCTAAGATATTTCCGGGGCCGACACGCATGGCCGTCGACAGGAGGAATGACGCCAGGGATGAGATTCCTGTGCCGCTGCTCTTCTGTCTCATCAGGACATGGAGTCCGTGGCGGAATTTCCGCACCTGGATAAACCGGAGTCTGAATGTAAAATAGATTCCTGTTCCCACTAAAAGGATGATCGCCAGACTGAAGTTTCCGAGGATCGGGATATTCGCGTACCAGTCAAAGTTCGTCGGGAAATCCCAGAACAGGTTCGAGACGATCTGGATCTTTCCGCATATGACATTTACGGCCTGAAACAACGCTTCCATAGCTTTTTCCTCCTCATGATTCAATTTTTCTGTATTGTCGGAAATTTTTCTGGGATGATTCTCCGCAATGATCCCCGGCATCCCTCATTTGAATTCAGATTTCCATTAAGATTTAAAAGTATTTATGCCTCATCTCTTAAAAATCCGAGTTCTATTTTGTATACGTTTCTATAATATATCTGTTATTAGAAATTTTCAAGAAAATTTACAAATTATTTCGGCAGACTGTCCGCCACGCAGAGCGCTCCATATCCCAGCCTCGGATTCGGATAGGCCAGCTCAGAAGGAAGTCTTCTCGCTCCTTTTCTTAAGTACGCCTTCACCTTCTCCCCATAAAGATACGGATCATTCTCCCTGACGATCCCCCACTCCATGAGAAGCGCCGCGGCCCCGGTGACAAGGGGCGCCGCGAAGGATGTTCCGGTGACAGGGGAATAGCCGCCGTCCCGGTCCGGGGCCATGATTCCCACCCCTGGGGCGGCGAGGTCCGGCTTCTGGGCGCGATAGACCCTGGTGTCCCCGCGGCCAGAAAACGGGGCATAGATTCCGGTCCCGCTGTCATAGGCGCCCACCGTCACCGGTCGGAACGCCGTGGAGGGAATCGTCAGGGTCGTATCCGGCGACGATTCCAAAAATTCCGTGTCCCGCCCGACTGCCGCCGCGGAGGGAAGCCAGAGATCCGCTGCCGTCTCCTCATCCCCTGTCCCAAGGAATCGGAATGTCCAGATCCCGCTCTCCACATAAGTTCTTTCCGGCACAAACTCAATATAGATCTCCTGGGCCGCATTAAAAGGGGACGGTTCCCCGTAATAGATCAAAAGTTCCGTCTCTCCGACCCGGATCCGGTCCGTTCCCCTCACCGGGACAAGCTCGATCTCCGCACCGCCAAAGGGATCCCTCAGAAAGATCCGCATCCCGTCCTCATAGTTTTTCCAAATCTGCATGCCGAATCCCGTCTCGTATGTCCCAACAGAGAGCCGGATCTCCGTGATCTTCCCGGGTTCGATCACAGGTCTCGCATGTCCCCCGGAGTCCCCCTCATTTCCCGATCCGGTGACGAAGACAAACTGCCCCACCTGTGCAAGAGAATCGAGGTACCGCTCTAAAAGTCCGCCGCCGTCGTGGGATCCATATGTATTTCCAAAGCTCAGATTCACTGCCATGGGGCGTCCCAGTTCCAGAGCTTTCCGCACCGCGAGATCCATCCCCCGCATGAGTTCCGTGGTTCTCGGAAATCCAACTGAATCCGGGATTCCGAGACGGACAATGATAAGTTCACTCTCATAGGCCGCCCCGCGGTACAGTCCGCCGCTTGTTCTCCCGTTTCCAGCCGCGATCCCCGCCACCGCCGTGCCATGGCCGCTGGTATCCAGGGAAAGACCGCCTGTTCCGCCGGATTTATTCTCTCCCCGCAGGATCTCATTGATCTCCCGCCTTTCATATGTTTTCCCACTGATCTGGTCATCCAAATACAGGATTCTCGTGGTTCCGTCCTCATTCCGGAAGTCTTCATGAAAGATGTCGATTCCCGAGTCGATCACCGCCACCAGGACACCTTTTCCCGTAAGCCCATCGGTCCCTGTCTGCACCGGAAGAAAACAGGAGGCCGCCCTCGCCCGGTTCAGGGCAAAAAACAGCCTCTTTGGTTTTTCCGCATATTCAATTTCGGGGAGCGCGATCACTCCCGGCACATCCCGCTCCGGGACCCGCAGGATCGCGAAATCATTGAAAAGATATGTTCCCGATGCATCTGGAAATTTTGCATTCAAAGCACTCCCCAGGTCCCCATGGTACTTCACGATGATCTCCCATGTCCGCTCCTTGCGGTTAAAGCCCACATTCAGCTCTTCTGTCCGCTCCCTCATCTCCTCCGGGACGGAAAGCGCCAGATTCAATAAATTTTCCGCCTTCTGATCTTCCATCTCTGCCGCGCCACATCCATTCTATATTCTGTCTGTCCCGCATTTTTCCATGCCGGTTCTGAAAGACAGATCCCATTCTGAATATTTTATGCGGCATGCTTTATTTAAGACTTTCGTTTTCTCAAAAACAATATTAAAAAGCCCCCAGAGCCATCGGGACCGGGGGCAAATGTCACGTCTTATTTAATTACTGTGCTGTTGTCATACTCATAACGATGCTGTTGAGAGAAGCTACATCTTTGGTTCTTCCAGTTGTCTGGACAACTACCATATAGCCGTCCTGCTTGCGGCAGTAGTACGTTCTTGATGTCTTCTTTCCGCTTACTGTTACCTTGGAGTACTGCTGGTTTGCGATCGTCACAGTCTCAGCTGTTGTAGCCTGACCTTTCTGCCCTTTCTCGATTCCTGCAAGAGTATTTGCGAATGTCTGGGCATCCATATCCTGCTTGTCCTTCATATTAAGATAGTAGACTTCCACATCACCGAAGTCTGTGCTCATATAAAGATCATGTGTCAGGGACGGTCTTCCGATTGCCGCATACTCGCCGCCTGTGTACTGGTCAGCTGCCTCGAAATCAGACTCTGTTGTTCCGATGATCTGCGGGATGCAGAGGTTAGACCATGTATTATAGTATCTTCCGCCTGTAACGTGTCCCTTCGGCGCTGTCTGAACCGGAACAACCCAGCTTCCGTCATCGCTGAATGTGTAGGATACGCCGTCGATGGTTCTTGTTGTATTATAGATCATAAGGTTTGTGGACGGATCGATATAATACCACACATCATTTCCGCGTCCATCACCATCTTCAGCCTTGATCCAGCCGCTCTTTAAGTTTCCGTTGGAATCATAGTAGCGCCAGGTATTTCCGCTGCCTTCCCAACCGTACTTTGTCTCTGTCTCGTTCTCATCCGCAAGAGCAGTCACCATATTTACACTGCCAATTGCTGCAGCGAGAGCTGCCATGAGCATAACTTTCTTTAATTTCATTTGAAATCCACTCCTTTATGGGTTTTTATCAGCTAAAGTCATTATACAGGGGTTTTCAGGATAACGCAAGCGCTAAGGGCTGGAAAAAGCCCGGCTTCATGAAAACTTAAGAAAGAAGGCTTTTTAATAATCATTTGCTTTTCAGCTCCCGTTTTAAAAATGCCAGAAGATTCAGTTTCGCCCGCTCTTCGGTGTCTCTTCGCCTCGTCTTCACCTTTTTTACGACCTTTCCCTCCTGGTCGCGGCGGATGTGGTAGACGATGCGCAGGTATTCTCCGACTTCTTCCCAGGCTTCGCGGCTCTCCGGGATCAGGTCGAGGCCCATCTGGAAGACGTGGAACATGCCGTCATAGACGGAGCAGCGGACCTTTACGCCCTCTTCCCTCGCCTTCTTTGCGGCGGTCCTCGTGTCATCTAAGAGGACCTCGTAGGCGCCGACCTGCATGAGCATCGGCGGGAATCCCTCGAAGTTTCCGAAAAGTGGGGAAAGATAAGGGTCCTTCTTGTCCGCGTTCCCGATATAGCTGCACTGGTAGAGCATGTTTTCCTTCGAATTTCCGAACAGGGGATCGATCGTGTAATTCTCCTCATAGGACGCTCCGCTGAGGGTCACATCCGTCCACGGGGACATGGTGATGATGCCCGCAGGGAGCGGCAGGGCGTGGTCCTTCGCGTAGAGGCAGAGCGCCAGGGCAAGTCCGCCGCCCGCGGAGTCTCCCGCAACGACGATCTGCTCCGGGTCGTATTTCTTCTCGTTTAAAAGCCATTTGTAGGCGTAAACAGTGTCCTCAAGCGCCGCAGGGAACGGATGTTCCGGCGCGACGCGGTAGTCCGGTGTCAGGACATCCGCACCGAGACCCAGTTCCGAGTATTTTACCGCAAACCGGCGATAAATGTTTTTCATCGGACCAATATAGCCGCCGCCGTGGAGCTGTAAGACCACACGGCCTGTGACCGCCTGCTTCGGCTTTAAATATTCCATCACAAATTTCTCTGTGGGAACCAGTTCATAAATATAGTCACCCGGACATCTCCAGGCCGGTTCCACCGGATTTTTCCGGAACTCTCCCGTCTGGATCGGCTTCTTTAAGGATGTCTCCATCACATCCCTCATCATGTCCCGGGTCAGATTCCCGATCATGCTGACTTCTTTCCGGCTCATAGTTCATCTCCTTCTTTATTCTGCGTGTTTCTGGAACTGTTCTTTTTCGCTCTGTTCTTTCTCAAACATGAAACCGCCGGCGCAGTTCTCTCTTCACACTTCTATCTCCCAATAGAATCGTAAGCACCAGCGCACTCACCGAGATTACCACCGATATCACCGTGAGCATCGGATGCTTCGTCCATCCGATTTTCAAGAACACCAGCGGCACAAAGCTTAAAAACGTGATCGCGATCTGGTACATGAAATAGCATTGCCAGTTCATGCGGTTTACAAGCAGCATGAGCAGGATCGCCGCCACCTCAAACAGCACCACACAAGGGATCGCGTAGTCCACGGACCAGCCGTGCAGCCCCGTCATCGTGTCGACCAGCAGCAGGATCGCCTGGATTCCCAGGCATTGCCGCACCAGGATCCCGGACATGCTGGCGTGACGCATGACGGAAAACCGCAGCGTCATCGCCACATAGGCCGCCGCTCCCCAGGTGAGAAATGCCCATTTGAACGGGATCTGCCGGTAAGTGGCGAGATTTACGACCCCCGCAAGGACCGAGACGACAGCCAGGGAAATATAGAAGAGCCTGACAGCCCTCTTTATCTTATTCTTATCGCCGCCGACCACCGGATACCGCCCTTTGTCATGTTCCCGGTCGGAAATCCCGTTGCTCTCGAGTTCCACAGGGATCCCCTGCTTTTCCAGAAACCGGAAGAAATACTCCGGCAGCCGGTTCTCCGCCATAGCGCTGGCAAAGGAGAGGCAGAGTTTTCCATCATAGGCAACCGCCCCGCACTTCATCCTCTGCTTCGGGGACGCGCCCACGAGGAGCTGGAAAGATTCCACTTGATCCCGCAGCTCCTCCCGGACATCCATCCGCCCGATATTTGAAAATGTCATTGTATGGGCGCGGGTGCTATGCAGAAAGATCATCTGCATCGCCAGGTGTTTCACAAACAGCGGGATCGCCCGCACATACCATTTTTTCTCGTTCCCCACATTGTAGGAGATCGTCTTCTCCAGGCGCTCCTTCACGATCTGTTCGTCCATCTGGCGGCTCACCGCCTCCAGGACCTCCGAAAAGCTTTCCGGTGCCCGCCGCTCCGACCAGGAGATATTGATGACCGCAAAGAAATTTGCTAACGTCTCCGACTCGAAAAAACTTCTCAGATTCACCGGAAGATTTAACGCTGCCGGACGCTTCATCTCTTTTCCGTCTGTCTCGGTCTGGATGATGGACCACAAAAGGGCTGCCGCCAGGTATTTCGTGATACTGACTCCCACCTCTTTGCTGCGTTTCTTAAGGTCATCCACATGGAACGTCCCATGGAGCACCGCCATCTGGTCAAAGGGAAGAAACTCCCCGCTCACTTGGATCGCAGGCCGGCTCTCGTAGCGCTTGTGGGGCAGTTTTTTATAATAACGGAGATAATCATCCGCCCTCATCGGAGAAAACTCACGTTTCCTTATCTCCGTTGGAAGACCATTCTTTAATTCCAGATAATGTTCCGTGAGCCGCGAGACAAATCCCACCGCCCCAAGACCGTCCGTAAGGCCATGGAACACCTCAAAGTTGATCCGGCAGCCATAGTAACTCACGCGGAATGGAAACCTCCCGCCCCGGTGAGGATCGATAAAGCGGCAGGGCGCGCTCTGCTCCTCCTCCACCACCGGATCCCGGTTGTTTGTCTCAAAATAGTACCAGAAAAAGCCTTTTCTGAGTTTCACACGGAAGTTTTCAAATTCCGGAAGCGTCAGAAGAAGCGCCTTATGCAGAAGCTCCGGCTCCACCGGCTCCTTTAAGACCGCCGCGATCCGGAACACACTGCTCAAGTCCTCCCCGGACACCGCCGCGAAGAGCTTCGCCGTGTTGTCCAGCCGCCGCCATGCGGCACCCTGGATCCGCGGACGCTTTTTTATCAATCCATTAGATAATTTCTCCAAACTGATCTGCCTCTTTTCCGGTATAAAAAAATAACCGGAAAATCGAAATTTTCCGGTACATCAGAAGCAGGGGAAGAGGGGCTCGAACCCCCATCTACGGTTTTGGAGACCGCTGCTCTACCATTGAACTATTCCCCTATATT
>PPYE01412080.1_pt1 | contig 25274 bp, 27 predicted proteins | sample 1559881 | NCBI WGS metagenome assembly PPYE01 (sample SAMN08240022, study PRJNA423297) | Human gut metagenome, whole genome shotgun sequencing project. | reverse complement strand
AAAAGCTCCCACTGACAGGTCGCAAAGCGACTGCGTTCATGAGCAAGTAGCGAAAGCGGATTGCGAATGTCCGCTTTATGGAGGATGGTTATGAATAACATTAGTTGTGATGTGATACAGGATTTGATGCCGGTTTATATTGAACATATGTGCAGCACAGAGAGTCGGAAGCTGGTAGAAGCGCACATGGCGGAATGTGAGGGCTGCAGGCAGGTTTTCCGTGCTTATACAGACGAAACAATTGTAAGAGAAGTGTCTCGCACAGAAGCGCATGCAGAAGGTAAGGAAAACGAATTTCATCAGATTTTGAAAAATGTGGAAAATAAAGTGATAAAACGTGTTGCAGTGATTGCAGTCATCATTGTCTCTTTTGCAGCAGCTATTGGCATTATAAATTTTGTGCCGGTCTTTCCTGCCAGTTACGAAGATGCAATTGTGCATGTTACTGCTTCAGAAGAAAAAGACAGGATCGATATTGACACTGCACAAGTTCGTCTGCATGAGGATGTGGTTGACGATTCCATTGTTTTGACAGGAAGATACAGTCTGGCAGCCAGACGCAGCTATGAAAAAAGTGGACAGAGATACCGCTATGAAAAATCTCTGGAAAATAAAAAAATCAGCAGGGTGATTTACAGAGGCACAGATGGCACGGAGACGGTTTTATGGGAAAAATAGAGAACAAAGAATATCCGGTGAAATTTGCCGGGAAAGCTGTTTTCAGATAACTTCAGAGCCAATCTTAAAATAGATCAGGATATGCTATATTGATGATGGTTTCCTGTCTGTTTGTAGTAAAATCATAGGACAGATGATTGCAGAAGAGGCGCTTATTTATGGTGTGAATATCGTTCTGGGACCGGAAGTAACTATCAAACGAAATCCGTTGTGGCAGAAATTCTAAATTGGTGTATAATAAAGATAATTTAAAGAAGGGGGTTACCAGAGATGAAGTTTTTTATTGACACTGCAAATGTAGAAGATATTAAAAGGGCGAATGATATGGGGGTAATCTGTGGTGTTACAACAAATCCGTCACTGATCGCAAAGGAAGGCCGTGATTTTAATGAGGTGATCAAAGAAATCACATCCATCGTGGACGGACCGATTTCCGGAGAGGTAAAAGCTACAACTGTGGATGCAGAAGGAATGATCAGGGAAGGTCGCGAGATTGCAGCGATCCATCCGAATATGGTCGTAAAAATCCCGATGACTGTCGAAGGTCTGAAAGCCGTCAAAGTACTTTCAGCAGAAGGCATCAAGACGAATGTAACATTGATTTTTACCGCAAACCAGGCACTTTTGGCAGCAGAGGCAGGTGCATCCTATGTATCGCCGTTCCTTGGCAGATTGGATGACATCAATCAGCCAGGTATCGAATTGGTGCGTACGATCGCAGAGATTTTTGCTGTCTATGGTTATGAGACAGAAATTATTGCGGCATCTGTAAGAAATCCGATCCATGTAACTGACTGTGCACTGGCAGGTGCTGATATAGCGACAGTACCGTACAAGGTCATTGAGCAGATGACAAAACATCCACTGACAGATCAGGGAATCGAAAAGTTCCAGGCGGATTATAAAGCAGTATTTGGGGAATGATTTGGAGAAGAAAAAGAAGTGTCAAAGTTCTGACCATTCAGAAATTAATATCCAGATAAAAAACGGGAATCAGAAAACGGGACGTTTCTGGTTCCTGTTTTTTGGGGAGAAATATGCCAAGACTTTCCTGAATGTTGTAAGTGACGAAAAATCACACAGATTTTCAGACACGGGAAGAGCCTGACGGACATAGAATAATAGAAAGGCCGCACACGGAGGTGCCGATTTGAAATCATTTCAATCGCCGCTGAGTACGTTGGAAGAAAAGCAGTATCTGGAGCAGCTGAAAAACGGAAGCGAGCAGGCAAAATCGGTATTGATCGAGCGGAATTTGCGGCTTGTGGCACACATTGCGCGGAAATATCAGGGCACGCAGGAGGACATGGAGGATCTGATCTCCATCGGAACTGTCGGACTGATCAAGGCAGTTTCTACTTATAATTTGGAAAAAGGCAGCCGTCTTGGAACCTATGCTGCCCGTTGTATCGAAAATGAACTGCTGATGTATTTTCGCAGCAAAAAGAAGACTGCCAGGGATGTGTCGCTCTATGAGCCGATCGGAACAGATAAGGAGGGCAACCAGATCAAATTACTGGATATCGTGGAGAGCGGTGAACCGGAACTGTGGGAACGTGTGGTGGAAAAGAAAAACATTCTGCGATTATATGAATTGGTATCGAAGGTGCTGGATGAACGGGAAAATTGGATCATCCGGCGGCGATACGGTCTATATAATACAAAGCCTGTAACGCAGCGGGAAATAGCCAACAGTCTTGGTATTTCTCGCTCCTATGTCAGCCGGATTGAGAAGAAAGCGCTGGAAAAACTGCGGCAGGCGTTTTTATCATAGACAGATTCCTGTAGATATGTTAGAGTAAACTTGTCTTTTAATCTTACTTTTTACTTTTTTTTCGGCAGTCGCCGGATTTTTTCCGTATACGAAAAGAGGAAAAATGAATATATGTATAGTGTAATTAAAACAGCAGTAGTCTGTGGCTTTGAATCACTTCCGGTTCAGGTAGAAACGGATGTCAGTGACGGTATGCCTTCTTTTGATATGGTGGGATTTCTGACATCCGAGGTAAAAGAAGCCAGAGAGCGGGTGCGCACGGCACTGAAAAATGCAGGATTTCGTTTGCCGGCAAAAAAGATCACCATCAATCTGACACCGGCAGATGTGAGAAAATCCGGTACGGGATGTGATCTGCCGATGGCAGCATCTGTTCTGGCAGCATTCGGGTTTCTAGATGAGCACATTTTAAGTAGTTATCTGCTGCTTGGAGAAGTTGGACTAAACGGTAGTATTCTACCGACGAAAGGGGTGCTGTCAACGGCAGTGCTGGCACAGAAAGAAGGCATGCAAGGCATTGTGGTGCCATGGGAGAATGCCAGGGAAGCAGCAATCCTGGATACTGTAAAAGTGATTCCGGTGAAAAATTTAAAAGAGTTTGTGCAGATTTGTCAGCAGGAATTGCCGGAAACCTGCTTTTACCGGGAACAGCAGGATTTTTGGAAGACAGAATATGATGTGGATTTTGCAGAATTGCGAGGACAGCCGATGCTGCGTCGTGCCTGTGAAATTGCAGTGGGCGGGATGCATAATTTGTTGATGATGGGACCACCGGGTTCCGGTAAGACCATGGCAGCAAAGAGGATTCCTACGATTCTTCCGGAACTGAGCCGGGAAGAAAAGCTGGAATTATCTCAGATTTATTCTCTTTGCGGGCTGTTGGATCAGGAACGCATCATCCAAAATGAACGTCCCTTTCGCAGTCCACATCATACGGTGACGGCACAGGCACTGGTGGGCGGTGGAAAGCAGCCCCATCCCGGAGAAATCAGTCTGGCGCATCATGGTATTTTGTTTCTGGATGAACTGGCAGAGTTTAAGCCGGGAATTCTGGATGTATTGAGGGAACCGCTGGAGGAGAAGAAAGTACATATTTCCCGGGTGGGAGGCAGTTTTGTGTATCCGGCAGATTTTATGCTTGTGGCATCGACGAATCCGTGTCCCTGTGGATTTTATCCCAATTTAAATCGTTGCAACTGCAGACCGCAGGCAATCAAAAATTATATTGGGCGTATTTCGCAGGCATTTTTAAACCGTATGGATCTGTGTGTGGAAACGGAAGAAGTCCGGTATACCACGATGAAGGATATGCGGGAGGAGGAAAGCAGTGCAGTGATCCGTGCCCGGGTGAAGCGGGTACATGAAATTCAACGAGAACGATTCCGGGGAAGACGCTATCGGTTTAACAGCCAGATGAATATGGAAGATCTGGAAAAATATTGTGTACTGGATGCAGAATCTGCGGAGCGGATGCAGGAGAAGTATGAGGAATACCATTTAAGTGCCCGTACCTATGGAAAAATTCTGAAAACCGCCCGTACCATTGCGGATCTGGCAGGAGCTGAGCATATTCAGTGGGGACATCTGGAAGAGGCTTTTGTATTCCGGAATCCAGACAAGAATTACTGGAGGAGGGACTGAAAATGCATGAATTAATGAATACGACAAAGGAAGTTTTCGGAAAAATAGAAAAGAATGGAGAACAGGGACAGGCAGCAAAGAATCAGGCGCAAGAGAACTTGAAATATGATTTCTGGCTGGCGTCTTTGCTGTATATCGACAGCAGGAAACGTATCCGGGTCAGGGAAATGTGTGGCAGTGCACAGGCCGTCTACGAATTAAAAGAAGAGACTTTGAAAAATATGTACCTTTTTACTGATACAGAGCTTCAATATCTGCTGGAAAGCCGGAAGAAGGATTTGAATCGTATCTGGGAGTGCTTCCTGGCAAAAAATATGCAGCTGATTCCCTATAGCAGCAGGGCGTATCCGGACAAGCTGACACACATCGCACAGCCACCATACGCGATCTTCTGCAAAGGTGCTATGCCGGATGCCCGGAAGAGTGTGGGGATTGTGGGCGCACGTATGTGCTCAGAGTACGGAAGGAGCATTGCAACGAAGCTGGGAAAACTGCTGGCAGATAAAGATGTGCAGGTCATCAGTGGCATGGCACTTGGCATTGACAGTGCTTCCCACGCGGGGGCATTGCAGGGAAAGGGCAGTACCTTTGCGGTGCTTGGGTGTGGTTGTGACGTGTGTTATCCGAAAAATGCCCGGAATTTGTATGAAAATATTCAGAGTTCCGGTGGAGGAATCCTGTCAGAATATCCGCCGGGGACGGAACCGATGCCTTACCGGTTTCCGGAGCGAAACCGGATCATCAGTGCCCTGTCAGACTGTCTGGTAGTCGTGGAGGCGAAGAAAAAGAGCGGTTCCCTGATCACCGCAGATGCAGCATTGGAGCAGGGCAAGGATGTCTATGCGGTGCCGGGGCGGTTCGGAGATGCCCTGAGTGAAGGTTGTAACGCATTGATCGGGCAGGGGGCAGGAATCATTTATGATTTGGACATTTTTCTTGAAAATTTGGGATATTTGCCTGAAAAAGAAGCAGAAACGACAAAAATAAAAAATATTTCTCTTGCGAAAACGGAACAGTTGGTGTATTGTTGTCTTGATTTACATCCAAAACATATCAACTATATTATAGAAGAAACAGGTTTGGACCTGCTTACTGTGCTGCGTGATCTTGGTAACTTGAAGCGGTACAGGTTGGTGCAGGAGACCTTTCAAAACTATTTTAGTAAAAGTATATAATTATTAAGAACATAGAGGTTAAAGAGGGATAAATATGGCGAAGTATTTAGTGATCGTGGAGTCTCCGGCAAAGGTTAAGACAATCAAGAAATTTCTTGGAAAAAATTATGAGGTGGCAGCATCCAACGGACATGTGCGGGATCTGCCGAAAAGTCAGCTTGGATTTGATGTGGAAAATGACTTTGAACCGAAATATATTACCATCCGTGGAAAAGGAGATATTCTGGCAAATCTGCGAAAAGAAGTGAAAAAAGCAGAAAAAGTGTATCTCGCAACTGACCCGGACCGTGAGGGTGAGGCAATTTCCTGGCATCTGGCAAGCGCATTGAAATTGGGGGACAAAGATGCGAAACGTATTACATTTAATGAGATTACAAAGAATGCGGTAAAAGCTTCCCTGAAGAATCCCCGCGAGATCGATATGAATCTGGTGGATGCACAGCAGGCGCGTCGTGTACTGGATCGTATGGTTGGCTACAAGATCAGCCCAGTACTTTGGGCAAAGGTAAAACGAGGCTTAAGCGCGGGACGTGTACAGTCTGTAGCATTGCGTATCATCTGTGACCGTGAGGAAGAGATTAATGCGTTTATTCCGGAAGAATACTGGACGATTGATGCGACATTAAATGTAAAAGGTGAGAAAAAACCGCTGGTTGCAAAATTCTATGGTGATGAAAACGGAAAAATCCAGATCCACAATCAGTCGGAGCTGGATGCAATTTTAAAAGAGATTGAGTCTTGTGAGTACAAAGTACTGGAAGTGAAAAAAGGTGAACGCACCAAAAAGCCGCCGCTTCCGTTCCGGACAAGTACCTTGCAGCAGGAAGCGAGTAAGCATCTGAATTTTTCTACTCAGAAAACGATGCGTCTGGCGCAGCAATTGTACGAGGGTGTGGATATCAAAGGCAGCGGAACTGTGGGACTCATTACTTATCTGCGTACCGATTCCACTCGTGTATCTGAGGAGGCTGAGGCAGCAGCGTCTGAGTACATTAGTGCAAATTATGGTGCCGATTATGTGGGGGGCAGCGTAGATACAAAGAAAAACACTGCAAAAATCCAGGATGCCCATGAAGCAATCCGTCCAACGGATCTGAACCGTTCTCCGGCCATAGTCAAGGATTCTCTGAGCAGAGATCTGTTCCGGCTGTATCAGCTGATCTGGAACCGTTTTGCGGCAAGTTGTATGACACCGGCAGTATATGAGACGACATCTGTTACCATCGGTGCTGGAAAATACCGGTTTCATGTGTCCGCGTCCAAAGTAAAATTTGATGGTTTTATGTCTGTGTATAGTCTGGATGAAGAAAAATCCGACCGCGTATTTTTATCCAAATCACTGGATGAGACCTCAGAGCTGACCGAAGAGGAAATTGAGCCGAAGCAGCATTTTACGCAGCCACCGGCACATTTCACGGAAGCATCTCTTGTAAAGACGCTGGAGGAACTTGGTATCGGCCGTCCGAGTACCTATGCACCGACGATCACGACCATCCTTGGCAGAAGATATATCGTAAAAGAAAATAAGAACCTCTATGTATCTGAACTTGGAGAAGTTGTCAATAATATCATGAAGGAGGCTTTCCCGGAAATTGTGGATGAGCGCTTTACAGCAAATATGGAGTCCCTGCTGGATAAAGTAGAGGAGGGAACCGTAGACTGGAAAATGATCATCCGGAATTTCTACCCGGATCTGGATGCGGCAGTCAAGGCAGCAGAGGCAGAACTGGAGAAAGTTAAAATCGAGGATGAGGTGACAGATGTGGTCTGCGAACAGTGTGGACGTCACATGGTCATTAAATACGGACCACATGGCAGATTCCTTGCCTGCCCGGGCTTCCCGGAGTGTCGTAATACAAAACCATATTTTGAGAAGATAGGTGTAGCCTGCCCGAAATGTGGAAAAGATATTGTTCTGAAAAAGACGAAAAAAGGCAGAAAATATTACGGATGCGAGAACAATCCGGATTGCGATTTCATGTCCTGGCAGAAACCGTCCAAAGTTCCATGTCCGCAGTGTGGTGGTTACATGGTAGAAAAGGGAAACAAGCTGGTGTGCGCAGATGAGCAATGTGGCTATGTTATGGAAAAACCAGAGACTTCTGAGGAATAGAACGAAGTATAGATGTGCAGTGATGCTGAGAAGAGTATGCCAGCTTACGCTGACCAGAATCACATGTCTGATTTCACGTCCATTCGACTGAAAGAAAAATAAATGTATAAAGTGCATGAAAAAATTGCTTTTTTTAAAATTTCTTGTATAATTTGAAAAAATCTGACAGATTTAAATAAAATTTGTTGAATTTACAGAAAAATAGTGCTAAGATATGGCTGTTAATTATCTTAGTACTATTTTTTGCTGTAAAATCGGCATAACTGATAAAGAATATATGGAGGAAGCTATGAGCAGCGTACAGTTATTAGACAAAACAAGAAAAATCGGAAAACTGCTTCATAATAACAATTCGTCTAAGGTTGTTTTTAATGACATTTGTGATGTTATGACAGATATCCTTGCATCCAACGTACTGGTAATCAGTAAAAAAGGAAAAGTTCTGGGAACAGGTCTTCGTCCGGAAGTAGTAGAGATTACAGAACTTCTGGCAGATCAGGTGGGAAATTATATCGATGCATCTTTAAATGAACGGTTACTTGGTATCCTTTCTACAAAAGAAAATGTAAATCTGGAGACACTTGGATTTACGATGGATAGTGGAAACGGCTATGCGGCAACCATAGCACCGATTGATATTGCAGGAGAACGTCTCGGTACATTATTTGTATATCGTCAGAATGCACAGTTTGACATTGATGATATTATCCTGTGCGAATATGGCACCACAGTCGTAGGTTTGGAGATGATGCGTTCCGTAAATGAAGAGAATGAGGAAGAGACCAGAAAAAAACAGATTGTAAAATCTGCACTGAGCACACTTTCTTACTCAGAACTGGATGCCATCGAGCATATTTTTGATGAACTGGAAGGTCGTGAGGGTATCCTGGTAGCCAGCAAGATCGCTGACCGTGTAGGTATCACACGTTCCGTTATTGTCAATGCACTGCGGAAGTTTGAAAGTGCCGGTGTTATTGAATCACGTTCTTCCGGAATGAAAGGAACCTACATTAAAGTATTAAATGATGCGGTGTTTGAAGAATTAGACAATCTCAAGACAAAAAATGATTAAAAATATCTTGAAGCGTATCTATAAGTATGTTATACTGAATCGGTCTGAGAAAAGCCACAGGATTTTTTGCGTGCTTTTTTGAGATAAATACTATATTAATCACATATGCGGACTAACCGGGATGGTGCCCACAGGGTGAACCGGCGGGTGAGATGCATATGGAAGAAACAAAACCATGGAGGTAAAAAAATGAGCGTTATTTCAATGAAACAGTTACTGGAAGCAGGTGTACATTTCGGACACCAGACAAGAAGATGGAACCCTAAAATGGCTCCGTACATCTACACAGAGAGAAATGGTATCTACATCATCGACTTACAGAAATCTGTAGGTAAAGTTGACGAAGCTTACAATGCAGTAGCAGATATCGTTGCAGAAGGTGGTACAATCCTTTTTGTTGGTACAAAGAAACAGGCACAGGATGCTATCCAGGCAGAAGCTGAGCGTTGTGGAATGTACTATGTAAACGAGAGATGGTTAGGTGGTATGCTCACAAACTTCAAAACAATCCAGAGCCGTATCGCAAGACTGAAAGCAATCGAGAAAATGTCTGAGGATGGAACATTTGATGTTCTGCCGAAAAAAGAAGTTATCAACCTCAAAAAAGAGTGGGATAAACTTGAGAAAAACCTTGGCGGTATCAAAGAGATGGACAGAATCCCGGATGCTATCTTCGTTGTAGATCCGAAAAAAGAGAGAATCTGTGTTCAGGAAGCTCATACACTGGGAATTCCGCTGATCGGTATCGCAGATACAAACTGTGATCCGGAAGAGTTAGATTATGTAATCCCGGGTAACGATGATGCTATCAGAGCCGTAAAACTGATCGTTTCTAAAATGGCAGATGCTGTTATCGAAGCAAAACAGGGTACAGTAGAAACTGATGAGGAAGTTTTCGAAGAGGCTGAAGGAACAGAGGAGTAATCTGTAGATTTGCGGGAAACCGCATCACTATGAATGAAATCGGAGGAATAAAACCATGGCAATTACAGCATCAATGGTAAAAGAATTAAGAGAGATGACCGGTGCAGGTATGATGGACTGCAAGAAGGCTCTTACAGAGACAAATGGTGATATGGATGCAGCTGTTGAGTTCTTAAGAAAGAACGGACAGGCAAAAGCTGAGAAAAAAGCTGGACGTATCGCAGCAGAAGGTCTTGTACGTGTCGCTATGGATGGTGACAACACAGCAGCAATCGTAGAGGTTAACTCTGAGACAGATTTCGTTGCTAAAAATGATACATTCCAGGAGTATGTAGAAGCTGTTGCAGCTCAGGCTGTTGCATCTGATGCAGCTGATATGGATGCATTTATGGCAGAAGCATGGAATGCAGATTCTTCCAAAACTGTAAAAGATGCTCTTGTAGAGAAAATTGCAGTTATCGGTGAGAACCTGAACATTCGTAGATTCCAGAAAGAGACACAGGAGAACGGATGCATCGTTTCTTATATTCACGGTGGCGGACGTATCGGTGTTCTTGTAAAAGCTGAGACAGCAGTTGTAAACGACGCTGTAAAAGAAGCTCTTACAAACGTAGCAATGCAGGTTGCAGCTCTTGCTCCGAAATATGTTTCTTCTGAGGATGTAAGCGAAGAGTACAAAGAGCATGAGAAAGCTATCCTTCTTGCTCAGGCTAAAAACGAGAACCCGGACAAACCGGAAAATATCATTGAGAAAATGATCATCGGACGTCTGAACAAAGAGCTGAAAGAAGTTTGCTTAATGGAGCAGGCTTACGTTAAAGCAGAGGATGGAAAACAGACTGTTGCTAAATACTTACAGCAGGTTTCCAAAGAAGTTGGAGCTGATATCAAAATCACAGGTTTTGTACGTTTCGAGACAGGTGAAGGTCTTGAGAAGAAAAGCGAAGACTTTGCAGCTGAAGTGGCAGCACAGATGAACGCATAATCTTACAGTTCGCATAAGAATTTGAACCGTATTATTATCATGTAAATCAACGAAAAACCTTGAATTTCCTATGAAAATGGGATGATTCAAGGTTTTTTTGCGTGTTGGGGAATAAATTTTGACTTATCGTAAATTATCGCTATTTATGCATGGAATTGGGTAAAAGTTGGGGAGTGAGTTGGGGAATTTCAATTCCCCAACTGGCGTGTGAAACTTCGCCTCATTCTTCTGAAATAAGTAGGCGGAGATTGCCTGTTTTATTTTGTTGGGGAGTAGTGTAATTACCCAATATTTACCCAACTTTTGATGTATGATAGCGTAAGATTCCCCAACTTTTCATAAGCTATCGTGGAAAATAATAAATTGAAATATTAAAAAAGAGAGATTATAATGAGGACACAGATTTTCGATTATTTGCATAAAGAACCATTTAGTAGTAAAAAGGGGAATAGAATTGATTTTATATCATGTAACATTATTTAATAAGCCAACACAGGAAATACTGATTCCACGAATACCAGAAGATACTTCTATAGGGGAAGAAGTTAAAACAAATAGAATATGTTTGGCACCAAGTATTATTCAATGTTTGCGTGCATTGGAGATATATAAGTATTTTCAAGAAGATACGCTAGATGTTAAAGTTTATAAGATAGTCGTTGATGAAAATGATGAACAGTTAACTTCATGGGAACAGTTATATTTAAATGGTTTGGTTGATGATGCTGCACTTACACATGAATATTGGTATAAAAGTAAGCTTATTCCAGTAGAATATAATGAATATAGAATTAGTGAATGTATAAAAAAGAGGTATATTATTATTCCCTCAAAAGAGAAAATGCGGATAAAAGAAATCATAGAAACAATGGGAGTATGTTTTGATAGACTGGAGAAATATAATGCATTTCAAATTATGAATGAATGGCTTCCACGACAATCAGAAACATTTCAAGAGCAAGTAAAAAAGAAATTAACACATAAAGTTGAAGAATATACAGAAGGGTCTGCTGAAATTTATAAGAAAATATTTGGAAATATTCCGGAACGTTTTCGTGAAGAAAAAGATTTTCGAGAAATTGAATATCTTGAAAAATGTAAAATAGAATATATTACATAGCCGATTGATTCAAATTGAAAGTCAGTCGGCCTTTTTTTATGCTCATTTTTATACATAGCCAGTCTCGTAAAAAGGATTGGCTATTAAATTTTTCGAGGAAGGAGGAAGCCATATGACTAAGTGTAAAGTAAGCCATTCCATTTACAACCAGATTAAACGTGGAGATCTGGAAGGCGTAAAGATTGGAGCAGGTACACATAAGAGACTTGCAAATGTTCCTTTTAAGATTACCAGTAAAACAACCGGAGAGAGCCATATCGTAGTGACAGATAAAAATGGTCAGTTTTCAACCGCTTCCAGGAAACCACAACAGAAAGGAGACAGGACAATGGCAGCAATCACATACAGCAGACAGGGAGATTATCTCCTGCCGAATCTTATAATTCCAGAGGAAGAGGAAGTTCACCTTGGGAAGTACGCATATCTCCGAAATCAATATCTGATGAAGAATCGGTACGGAATGTATCTGAACCTTCTGACAGCAGGAACCTTGAATCAGCATCTGCTTCAGACAGAGGAAGAAGCACAGATGAGAATGGAAACAGAATGGAAACACTTATCCAGCAGATGGCAGAGAAAGAGGGAGTGACGGAGGAATTGAAAGCCAGAGATCAGATGGAGTGGATCGGGCAAATGAACAATATCCGGCAGAGAGCACAGGAAATCGTGAGGAACGAAATTCTGGAGAATTAAAATGGCATGACAGGAGCAGTGAAGATCATGAAATCGCATTTTTATCAAATGACGAAATCATCAAATCACTGCTCCTTTTTGCACCACACTTAAAAGCAAGAACGTCTGTATCATTATCTGTATGGACATATCCATTGCTATGAATATATGAAAAAGATTGGAGTGATAAAACATGAAAATCAGTGATTTTGATATTTATCACTTACCGCCTTTAATGGGAATGTTCGTAGATTATATTGAAAATGAATGTGAAAGATTGCTGCAGGAATCGCCGCAATTTACTGAGCTACAGAGAGAAGACCATGAGTTACTGGACGAATACCCATTCTTAAATATGATTACCGACAGTAATGGGGTCACGAAAGCGTTGGATTTGAATTATGCAGAGACAGAAGCCTTAGCGAGATTTTGTTTAGTGGAAGACGATATAAACTGTTGGAAACGATTGCAGATGTATTTATTAGGAATAGCATATGCGATGGAGATTATCGAGTTATTGAAGTTAGATTATCAAAAACATGGAGCTTGTATAGGAGAAGAAACTATGTTAATCTGTTATAAACAAACGGAAGAAAAGGAAGATACGGAAAAAGAAAGAGGCGATATTATGGCAGAGAACAATACAAAAGAATTAGATTTTGACCGGAAGCATGAAGAAGATTTACAGCGTCTCCGTGGACTGAGATTGCTGGATGATGATTTCATGCAAAAAGTATTTGAAGATAAAGCGTGTACGGAATTTTTGCTTCAGATTATTTTAAACCGTACAGATTTGAAAGTATTGCGAGTGAACGGACAGCAGGATATTAAGAATCTTCAGGGACGTTCAGTAAGACTGGATATACTGGCGGTTGATGCAGAAAACAGAGTGTATAATATCGAAATACAGAGAAGTGATAAGGGTGCCGGAGTGAAAAGAGCAAGATACAACAGCAGCCTTATCGATGCAAATGTGACAGAGCCGGGTGAAAAATATGAAAATTTGTGTGAATCCTATGTTATTTTTATTACAGAAAATGATATAATGAAAGTGGGATTACCAATCTATCATATTGACAGAACGGTAAAAGAAACAGGCGAATTGTTTGGTGATGAATCGCATATTATATATGTGAACTCACAAATTAAAGACGAATCTGCATTAGGAAAGCTGATGCATGATTTTTCCTGTACCGATGCCAAGGATATGAAATATAAAATTCTGGCAGATCGAGTTCGATATTTTAAAGAAGATGAGAAAGGAGTTGCGACTATGTGTAGAGCGATGGAAGAAATGAGAAATGAAACTGCACGTGAAACAGAACATGCAAAAGCAATTAAAGTTGCAAAAGGTATGTTGCAGTCTGGTAAATTATCATATGAAGAAATAGCTGAAATAGCAGAATTGTCCATAGATGAAGTCAAAGCTCTGGACGAAAAAGTGATTGCTTAGCATGAAAATGCTACATAACCGGGTGGTTTCCTGAATGGGAAATTGCCTGGTTATTTTTATGCCCGGATATGAAAAATATCAATTTAGGGCAGGAAAGGAGAGGAGCTTATGCCATATATACCACCTGAGGTTGTGCAGGAAGTGAAGAGAATGGACTTGCTTCTGGTAACACTTATACCACCAGAACGCATGACAGTTTGAAGATATCTAATGGTAAATGGATGTGGTGGAGCAGAGGAATTGGTGGCAGGTCAGCACTGGATTATCTGATTAAAGTAAAAGATTACAGCTTTTTGGAGGCGGTTGAATTGCTTGCAGGACAGGCAAATATTCAACCGCCTCTTTCTGTATCTGAGCAGCTTCCAGTGGAAAAACATCTGCTGTTACCAAAAGAAAATCGGTATCACACAAATGTGTTCAGTTATCTTACCGGACGGGGAATTGACAATGATATTGTTCGATTCTGTATAGAAACTGGAAGAATTTATGAGAGTGCGTATCATCATAATGCAGTTTTTGTTGGTATGGATCAACAGGGAAAACCACAATATGCAGCACTTCGTGGAATCAATACAGATTTTATCGGAGAAGCAAATGGAAGCAATAAGAATTATTCTTTTTTAATTCTGGCAGAGAAAATGAGTGATAAAGTGCATGTGTTTGAATCGGCTATTGACCTGTTATCTTAAGGTGGCAAGACGAAGTTACAGTATCGGAAGTAGTAATATTTATGGATATGGTGTTCCGGCATATTAGAGAAAATGTTGTTTAGGATGATTGAGGAGATACTTATAAAAATAAGTATTAAAAAAGAACCGGTGAGAGAAGGCTAAACTTTACTCATTGGTTCAATTCATTTCGAATTTTTTGGATAACTCTGTCAGTTCTTTCGCCGTTTCCTGGGTGTGATGCAGCAGGGTATCGCGCATTTCTGGCGGACAGCTGGAATAAAGCATTTTCATCTGATTGACACCCTCATCCTCCAGAGAAACATCTGGATTTATAAGCGTATCTAAAGAGATGTGTAGAACCTTTGCCAATGCTCTTAAAATTAAATAAGAAGGATTCATTTTCCCCTTTTCGATATTGGCGATTTGCTTTACAGAAACATGGCTCAGATCCGCAAGCCCCTGCTGTGTCAGGTCTTTTTTCTTTCGGGCTTCCCGCATTTTTTGCCCCAAAGCAGTCAAATCATCAATCGGCATAATCGTTCACCTCAATAATATTGTATCGTTCCTGTTTATATGATGGAATGACCTTATTATGCCTGACAATCAGTATGATTATGCCAATTTTATAGAGCTACGATTGGTGATAAACTTGTATTGTTCGAGACAAAGAACTATAATGTACTCTGTGGAGGTGCAGAATGGATTATATGACACTAAAAGAGGCCGCCGAAAAATGGGGCGTGACACCTCGTAGAGTTAATTACTATTGCGCTGCTGGGCGTATCCCCGGCGCTGTGAAGATGGCAACTATCTGGCTAATTCCAAAGGATGCGGAAAAGCCGATTGATGGTCGAACAAAACAAGGAAAGGCAGAAAAGTATGAGTAATATATTACTTCTTGAAGATGATCTAAGCCTGATTAACGGGCTTTCTTTTGCTTTCAAAAAGCAGGGATTTGAATTAAATATCGCCAGAACGCTCAAAGAAGCGGAGGAATTGTGGACAGACGGAAAATATGATTTGTTGGTGTTGGACGTATCTCTGCCAGATGGGTCTGGCTTTGAATTTTGCAAAAGAGTTCGACTTACATCAAAGGTGCCAATTATTTTTCTGACGGCTTCGGATGAGGAAACAAGTATTATTATGGGGCTGGATATTGGAGGTGATGACTATATCACAAAACCGTTCAAACTGGGAGTTCTCGTGTCAAGGATTAACGCCTTACTTCGACGTGCAAATTCTTTTCAAGCAGCAGACACAGAATTGCAGTCGAATGGCATCAAGGTTCTTTTGCTGCAAGGACAGGTTTTCAAAAATGGGGAGCTGTTGGATTTGACTGCCGCGGAATACAAGCTACTGTGCTTGTTTATGAGAAACCCAAGCATGGTGCTGACAAAGGGACAAATTTTAGATAAGCTATGGGATTGCGACGGGAATTATATCGACAGTAGTACCCTTACGGTCTATATGCGTCGGCTTCGTATGAAGATCGAGGATAATCCAAGCGAACCACAAATGCTCCTGACTGTTCGAGGTATGGGATATAAATGGAATATTATCGGGTGAGGTGCAGAATGAAGATACTGGCAAATAAAGAAATCAAAAATCTATTTCTTTCGCTTTCATTGGTTTTGTGGGTTACATTTCTCTTAGCCGAGGTTTTTCTATGGCTGTCATATCGTCGGCTTTCTCTGTTATTGCTAATCCTTTTTCTATTGGCTGGCGGTGCTGTATGGGCAGTCTGCTTTGTATATTTTAATCGGCAAAATCAGATCATGGAGCAGGCGATATTACAAATCAATGCGTATCTTGATGGTGATCGCAATGCCCGTATTGTATGTGACAATGAGGGCGAATTGTACCGACTGTTTCATTCCATCAATTCTTTAGCGGCAGTGTTAAATGCCCATGCAGATAACGAGTTGCGAGAGAAAGAGTTTTTGAAAAATACAATCTCCGACATTTCACACCAACTGAAAACACCACTGGCGGCTCTGAACATTTATAACGGACTGCTTCAGGACGAGGATATAGAAGTGTCATCTGTGAAAGAATTTGCTAATCTGTCCGAGCAGGAGTTGGACCGTATTGAAGTGCTGGTGCAAAACCTTCTCAAAATCACAAAGTTGGACGCTGGTTCTATTGCATTTGAAAAGGAAATAGAAAATGTAGCGGATATGATGCAGGATTTGGAGCTACACTTTGCATATCGTGCCAAGCAGGAACAGAAAGAGATTGTATTATCTGGTGCAGATGATATTTCTCTTTTCTGTGACCGTGATTGGTTGGGCGAAGCGATTGGCAATATTGTAAAAAATGCACTTGACCATACAGGAAAGGGCGATACCATTTACATCAAATGGACGGCACTACCCTCCGCTGTTCAAATCACAATAAAGGATAACGGGTGCGGAATTCATCCAGAAGATTTACACCATATCTTCAAAAGGTTTTATCGCAGCCGTTTTTCAAAGGATACACAGGGGATCGGGCTTGGCCTGCCGTTGGCAAAAGCGATTATCGAAGCTCATGGGGGCCTAATAGAAGTGGAAAGTGAATTAGGAATTGGAACGAGTTTTATAATGAACTTCCCAATTCCTACAAAATTGTAGGCTGGTTGTAGGGCTACAGTAATATTAGGGTGCTATTCTTTCCATCGTAGACAGGAACGAAAGTTTACCCGTTTACGACAGCAAAATCATTGAGAAAGAGGTGTTTGCACGATGAACTTATTAGAAGTCAAAAATATTTGTAAAACCTATGGCAGCGGAGAAACCACAGTCAAGGCTTTGAAAGATGTTAGTTTTTCTGTTCCCAAAGGAGAATATGTGGCAATCGTTGGAGAATCCGGTTCTGGTAAAAGTACGTTGCTGAATATGATCGGCGCATTGGACACGCCTACGTCGGGTAAGGTATTGATTGACAGAAAGGATATTTTTTCCATGAATGACAGAAAACTGACGGTATTTCGACGCAGGAATATCGGCTTTATCTTTCAGGCGTTTAACCTTATCCCAGAGTTGACGGTGGAACAAAATATTATTTTCCCACTGTTGTTGGATTATCAAAAGCCGGATAAGAGATATTTGGAGGAACTGCTGACGGTTTTGAATTTGAAAGATCGTCGTAATCATTTACCCAGTCAGCTTTCCGGCGGTCAGCAGCAGAGAGTGGCGATTGGTCGCGCATTGATTACCCGTCCTTCTCTGATTCTGGCAGACGAGCCAACAGGAAATTTGGATTCACAAAACAGCAGTGAGGTCATAGCATTGCTCAAAGAAACATCGAAAAAATACGAGCAGACCATCATTATGATTACCCACAACCGCAGTATTGCGCAAACGGCAGACCGGGTATTACAGGTATCGGATGGCACTTTGACTGATTTTGGGAGGTGCCGTGAATGAAAAGCTATCTTAGTCTTATTCCCATCTCCGCTAAAGTTCACCGCCGGCAAAATCGTATGACGCTGCTTTGCATTGTATTTGCTGTGTTTCTGGTAACAGCAGTATTCAGTATGGCAGAAATGGGTTTTCGGATGGAACAGGCTCGATTGGTTGGTAAGCATGGAGGTTTCTCTATTGGAGACTTGCTCGGCAGTTCAATGGGACAAACCCTTCTTTCTGTCGCGGTTGTTCTGTTCCTGTTGATTTTGATTGCAGGCGTTTTGATGATTTCCAGCAGTATGAACAGTAGCGTTGCCCAGAGAACTAAATTTTTTGGAATGATGCGTTGCATTGGTATGAGTAAGCAGCAGATTATTCGGTTTGTTCGTCTGGAGGCATTGAACTGGTGCAAAACGGCTGTACCCATCGGTCTTATTTTAGGGGTTGTTACAACATGGGGGCTATGTGCGGTACTACGCTTTGTGGTCAGAGAAGAATTTTCTGATATTCCCCTCTTTGGTATCAGTATTTTTGGCATTGTCTGCGGTATCTTTGTTGGACTGATTACTGTACTGATCGCCGCAAATGCTCCGGCGAAACATGCCGCGAAAGTATCTCCTATCACAGCGGTGTCTGGAAATGCAGACCACGGAAAAACAATGCATCATTGCCAGTATACAGGATTCGGAAAGATTGAAGCGCTTCTCGGTATCGACCATGCGGTCTCCGGGAAGAAAAATTTATTTCTGATGACAGGTTCTTTTGCACTTAGTATCATCTTATTTTTGAGTTTTTCCGTTATGATCGATTTTGTGGATTATTTGATACCTCAGTCAGCTGCCACATCAGATATTGATATTGCAAGTGATGACGGTAATGCGATTCCTCGGGAATTGCTTACATCCATCCGTGCAATGGATGGAGTGAGAGAGGTTTACGGGCGGCGTAGCGCGTTTGATGTTCCTGCCAGATTAAATAGCGATACCGGATTTTCCGGTACAACCGACATGATTTCTTATGATGATTTTGATTTACAATGTCTGAAAAAAGACAGTGCTTTGAAAAGGGGGAGTGATCTGTCCAAAGTTTTTGGGGACAGCAATTTTGTTTTGGCAACATCCGATCAGGACAGCACATGGAAAATCGGTGACACTGTTCAGATTGGGGATGAAACCCTTACCATAGCCGGACTGTTAAAAAACGACCCATTTAGTGAGAATGGATTGACAAATGGAAAACTCACATTGATTACCTCTGATGAAACATTTGTCCGTTTGACAGGAGAGGAAGGTTATTCTCTTGTGCTGATACAAACAACGGGAGATGTTACGGACGAAAATGTTCAGGCAATCCAGAATTCCGTAGATCAAACATATAGCTTTCGAGACAAACGCGACGAGCGCACTACGGGAACTTATATGGCTTTTGTTTTCTGTGTTTATGCGTTTTTGGCAATTATTGCACTGGTAACGGTAATGAACATTGTCAATAGCATTTCTATGAGTGTGTCTGCCAGAATGAAGCAATATGGAGCTATGCGGGCAGTAGGAATGGATGAACGGCAAATGACGAAAATGATTGCTTGTGAAGCATTCACCTATGCTGTTTTGGGGTGCGTTGTTGGTTGTTCTATTGGCTTGCCGCTTAGCAAATCGCTGTATGATTTCCTTATTGCAGGGCATTTTCCATCTGCAGTGTGGCAGTTTCCAATTATCTCTTTGGGCGTTATTCTTCTGTTTGTCTCGATTGCGGCAATCGCAGCTGTATATGCTCCGGCAAAACGAATTCGCAATATGTCGATTACTGCAACCATCAATGAATTATAGTTTCATATGTTAATCTGCCGCGCGACGGCAAAAGAAAAAAAGCCGTCGCAGAGCAGACACATTTTGACGCGCCTATGAAACGGCGGCTTTGATTTTCAGAGCCGCCGTTTCTTTGCGTTTACACAAAACTATGACGACTTGCAGGGACACGGTAGCCGATTGGAGGTTATTTTGCCGTGTCTCGTTTGGTTTTTCAAAGCTCACATGATCTACATCAGTTAAAAAAAGCCTTGCCCCTCCTCCGGGCAAGTATAACATTGCATCGGCATTATCGTTCCATGTAATTCAGTATAATAGTGGCAGCTCTTGGTGCGTCAGTTTCCCATTGCGGAAATCTGGCGTTTTTTGTTTCCAATTTTTAGAAAATACTTGGACAATATGTCGATGTCGTGCCCCGCCTACTGATCTGAATTCAAAAAAATTCAGATCGGAGGAAAGGACATGGAAGGCAGACAGCCAAAAAGAAGAAAAGATAAATACAACCCATATGTTTGATTGTAGAAGTACCATGAACATTTAAACAATCAAAAGAAGAAATTGCATTAACCCAGGAAGAACAGGACAATTTCCTGAGTGAGATGGAGGATAGCTGGTATAAAGAAATGTTCTAGTTCATGTGTCTGACAGGTGTCCGAGTTGGAGAACTTGGTGGAATGAAATGGAGCGATATAGATTTTAAAAAGAAAGTAGTTCACGTCAGACGTTCCTTGAGTTGTAGTTATTATAATGGAGAAAAGAGAATGATGCTTGTAACTCCTAAAACGGTAAATTCAATCAGAGAGATTCCGTTTTTAGGAGAAATGGAAGAAATATTAAAATCTCAGAAGAAAAAACAGAATAAGCTAAAAGAGGAACTGGGCAGTCGCTGGAGAAGTACGGATGATTTAAAAGATTTGGTTTTTACAACAGGTATGGGAAGTCCTTGTGTCAGATATGTTGTAGAAAAAGAAATTAAAAAGGCTTTAAAGAGAATGAGCGAAAAAGAAGGAGTTCTGGCAGTACAGGAAAATAGAGAACCCAGAGAAATCAGGGACTTCCACCCACATAGTTTACGGCATACGTTTGCTACAAGATGCTTTGAAAAGAAAATGGAACCGAAGGTTGTCCAGAGATTGATGGGACATTCGAGTATCAGCATCACATTAAACATTTATACACATGTCTTGGATAATATAATGGAAGAAGAAATTAAGAAATTTGGAGTGGCGAAGACACAGACATCGGAAGAATATTATAATGAAGAAATTTGAAGAGCTAGAATTTCGGCTATGAGCCACTGTTGATTATAAAATTATAAATATGTATAGTTTACTAGAAATAGAAAGAAAATATGGTTATAATAAGAGAAAAAATATATTGGAGAAAAGAGGGCGTTATTTGAAAAAGAAAGAATGTGCCTACTGCAAAAAAGAATTTGATTCAAATCGAAAAAGATCAGCAGAACATATTTTCCCACAGGTTTTGTTAGAGCTTTTTCCAGAACAGGATGTTTCGTTTACCCCGGAGAGAACATTTAAAGATAATTTTGGCTTAACAATTGCAGATGTATGTAGTGAATGTAATAATGGCATTTTGTCTGGGTTAGATCAATATGGTGGAAAATTGATAAAAGAACAATTTTTAGAAGAAATAGATTATAATTTGAAAGACTCAGAGATAGAAAAAGAAATAGATTATAGTATTTTTGTCAAGTGGATAATAAAAATTACATATAACTATATGAGAAGTTGAAAAATGGATTGTTCTTTTATAACGAAATATATTGAATGCATATTGGAAGATAAAGAAATGCCTGATGCTTTTAATGTTTTTATGGGTGTACATGTCAATACAACACCATTACCAGAACGATGTTATGAATATAAACCCTTAGAAATAGTTGAGGAGCCTAGACTTATTGGAACAGCATTAGGCTTGTCTATGATGCATGATTTGCCGTTAGATTATAATAGAGTCATAATTTCTGGTTCCGAGGCTACATTGTGTCTAAGATTTGGAAATGCTATTATATATATAGTATTTTGGAAAAATAGTAGTATAAAGGAAATGAGAACAAAGTACGTTGACTTGTTACAAAAGGAATTTAATTTTAAAATGCTTAAGCCTGGGAAAAATAAATATAAATTAAAAAGAGTAACAGCTTCAAGTAATATATCAATGGGATATTGGCATTTATTATCTAGAAGTGCTTTACGACAGGACGATATGTTGGTTGACAGTCTTATACATGGTAGAGATGTTAAAGCAGTTAGAAAAAGTTTTGAATCTATGAGAAGTGAAGAAGATTGGAGAGCGTCACAGTTATTGGTGGAAAGAGATATGTTTCCTGAAAATAGAAGGGTAAAAAAGGAATATGAGGATTTCTTTAGAAATAGAGATTGAAAAATGATGCTATGAATTGAAGTTGGGGAACGAAAATATTCCCCAACTTTATAAAAAGGATTCCCCAAATGATAAAAAATGAAATTGAAATCAAGCAACAAATGCTCAAAATTATTCCCCAACTTAAAAATTTGGGGAACACCGGAAATCGTCAATAAGCTAGAAAGAGAAATTCCTTGAAAGTGGTGATAAATACATAGCTGTATTATATATAGGTAGCAATACAGGCAGGAGTGTAATTACAAAGTTCGCAAATCAGGCTGGAATGTAATCCAAAAGTCGCAAATCAGATGAACGCATAATCAAAGATTGTGTTAAATTTCTGAAATGATAATAACCCTTACGAATGGTGGTGCCACTGTTTGTAAGGGTTATTTTTATAGAAACTTAAGGAAAAATGACTGGTGGAGATATTAAGCAGAAAGGAAAACAAATGAGAAAAGCAATTGTATATGTATCTGTACATCATGGAAATACAGAAAAATTAGTAAAGGGCATAGCAGAAGCGTGCCAGGTCGATTTGATAGATGCTGTAAACCAGCCAGATGCAGATCTGAGCAGTTATGATATGATCGGGTTTGCATCAGGAATCTATTTTTCAAAATTTCATCAGTTGATATTGGAGTTTGCAGAGAAAAATCTACCGGATGACAAAAAGATATTTCTGCTCTGTACGTATGGTGGAAGTGCGAATTATAAATCCATAGAGCAGATTTTGGACAAGAAGCGTTCTAAAGTGATAGGAAAATTCGGATGCAAGGGTTATGACACATTTGGTCCATTTAAACTGGTGGGTGGAATTGCAAAAGGGCATCCAGATGAAGATGATATAAAAAATGCAGTTGAGTTTGTAACAAGATTATAAATGGTTACACAAAGAGGAATAGGGTATGAAAAAAAACAGCATTTAATGGAAAAAGAAATTATAAAATATGCGAAGGATTTTTTTGCATAAAATGAGAAAGAATATGTATATAAAAATGCAATTTTTATCTGTTCTTTTTGAAAGTTTTGTATTATAATTGTACGGATAAAAGGCGGGGTTGAGTATGAAGCGAAACTATACGACAAGTATAATACAAAGAGGAATTTGTCTTTTTCTGCTTGTACCACTGATCCTTGGAATTTCAATTAGTGAGATGCGTGCATCCACACAGGCATTGTACCGTGCATGGGATCTGAATGTATACAGTATGGAGAACATGGCATGGGAATATGAAGTGCTGGAGAATAAGGAAGAACGGGAAGAAAAAGATAAATTAGAATATTATGTGAGTGAAGTGCAGAGCTTGAATCATACCTATGGATTTGAAGGAAGTGATGATTTTGTACTTCTGCCACAGAGAGAGAAAAGTATCGAACGTGTGCATATGCTTTGCCAAATGAAGAAAGATCTTGCGTTGCTTGGAATGCCGGAAACGGAACTGAACCATGTGATTTGTCTGGATGATGAGAGTATGGATATATCTCTGCCACGGGCAGATGAATATCAGGTATGGTATGCGGAAGCAGATATCGGACAGACAGAAGTAGTTCCGATTTCGGATACGGAAAATGCCACAATGCTGCACACAGGATATATTATAAATAAAAATATGAAAAAAGGTTATCCACTGAGGGAGAATCTGGAATCTTCCGGCGATCATATAAGCATTAACAATGGGAACATCTATCTGATGTAAGGGAATTGATTGCGAATGAACGCTTTGCGCTGAGCAGTACAAAAAGCTACTGAACTGAAATCAGATAGGATGGGATTGGCTAAACAAATTGTGATTGATTAGATTTTAAGTATAGGACTGGAGGTATCATCAATGGATTTGGGCAATTCAATTTCATTGTTATTTTGCATTCCATTTTTAGGAATGCTGCTTAGTATCGCGGTTTTTCCACTGGTAAAACCAGCCTGGTGGGAAAGAAATCAGAAATATGCAGTTATAGCTTGGTCACTGTTGTTTTTGATTCCGTTTGCTATTCGCTATGGCTTTGGCGTAATGAGTGAGCAATTGCTGGAAGTAATTGTAGGTGACTATTTTACATTTATTGTGTTGTTGTTTGGATTATTTTGTGTATCCGGCAATATTACTATTGAAGGAGAGCTGCGTGGATCACCAAAGGTAAACGTGATCTTGCTTCTGATCGGTACACTGTTATCCAGCTGGATTGGTACGACGGGTGCCAGCATGGTTATGATTCGTCCGCTGATCCGTGCAAATAAATGGCGTTCCAGAAAGACGCAGGTCGTTGTGTTCTTTATTTTCCTGGTATCCAATATCGGAGGATGTCTGACACCGGTAGGAGATCCGCCATTGCTGATGGGATTTATGCGTAATGTTCCATTCTTCTGGAGCCTGCGTCTGATTCCAATTATGGTTTTAAATGTTGTGATCCTGCTTGTAATCTTCTATATTCTGGATTCCAGGGCTTACCGTAAGGATCTGGCGGAAGGTATTGTACCGGAAGTAACAAAAGGTGAGAAAGAGGCAATCCGTGTCGTAGGTGCACACAATATTATTTTCCTGGCAGCAATTGTAGTAGCTGTTATTTTAAGTGGTATACTTCCATCTACAAAAGTATTTGGAGGAGGAATCCACATATTCGGAGAAGTAAAACTTACCTATGCGGCTATCATAGAGGTTGTGATTATTCTGGCAGCAGCCTTCCTTTCTTTCAAGACAACAAATAAAAGTGTAAGAGAGGACAACCATTTTTCCTGGGGTGCTATTCAGGAAGTGGCAGTGCTGTTTATTGGTATTTTTATTACGATGATCCCGGCACTTCTGATTTTGAAAGCAAAAGGTGCAGAGCTTGGTCTGACCGAACCGTGGCAGATGTTCTGGGTAACCGGTGCCATGTCCAGTTTTCTGGATAATACACCGACATATCTGGTATTTCTTACCACTGCAGGAACGCTGGGTGCAACTGCAGGTCTGCAGACGAGTGTTGGTATCGTACCGCAGATTATGCTGGAGGCAATCTCCTGTGGAGCGGTATTTATGGGAGCCAATACATATATCGGTAACGCGCCGAATTTCATGGTAAAATCTATTGCGGAGGAAAACGGTATCCGCATGCCGTCCTTTTTTGGATATATGACCTGGTCGCTGCGGTTCCTGATACCAGTATTTATTATTGATATGTTAATATTTTTCTTGTAAGGATAAATGCCTTGCATATCACAGATTCTGATGAAATTTGTAAAAGAAATCTGTGATATGCAGGGCATATTTACTTACAGAGTAAAAAAGTAGGAATTGATTTTGAAAAAAATATTGACATCAGCGTGGTAACGTGCTATCATGTCAAAAAAACAAATGACAGAGATTCAAGTCGAACGCACGTGAGACTTGGTGCGTGATTCTGGTCAGCGTAAGCTGACATATTCTTCTCAGAATCACTGCA